>FLSG01003628.1_pt1 | contig 28176 bp, 24 predicted proteins | sample 1550511 | NCBI WGS metagenome assembly FLSG01 (sample SAMEA4031768, study PRJEB14383) | metagenome | biome: human; feature: oral; material: saliva | place: Philippines | collected 2014
TTGGTCGCTGAATCGTAGTGATTCACAGCAAAAAAGCTGGTATGAACTTAAAGAAGTTCAAAATCCAGCTTTTTAAACTATTTCTTCTCGATTTTCGTAGTAAAAGTCTTCAATCCGCTTAAAAGCTCCTGGTTCAACTCGTTCCAGTGCTGTACCGATCTCATCTAAAGCATCTTTGTAGCGATATTCATAATAAAACAGATCAAAAGCACGTTCAATCGAAGCTTTCACTTCAGCATGAGAATGACGATAGCGATTAGCATGCTGCATCATTTGTTCAGTTAAAGCAGCCTCATCAATCATATCATGCGTTTTTTCTGTTAAAACACTCAGATCTTCTTTACAAAGGGCAACCATCTCGTTGACTTCATCCATGTCCACTCGGACTTGGTTCAATGAATCATCTAATTCTTCTAATCGGTCAGTTACACCATAGAAATAGTTAAGATAATCACCTGGCAAACCAGGCAAGCGTTGTTTTTCTACCAAGCGCTTCAAGTTACGTAAATCAAACTCAAGGTCTTCTGCTTGTTGTTGCGCAACTTTCTCACCCTTACGTAATTCTCGGATCGCTTGATCGATCTCAACTTGTTCACTTTCGACCCCATCCAAAATCCTGTACGCTTCTTTATAAAAGCTTTGGGCTTCAGAATAAGGAATCTCATGCGCTTCAAGCTGAGGATCCACTGAGTCATTCCGACGAGAAACTTCTTCAATTTCTGTTTGGAAACCACGTACTCGTGCTAGTTCATTATGGTTCAATGTATAAGTCTGCGAAGTATGATCAAGTTCAATCAATAGTTGACGATTATTACTTGTCGCATGTTGAATGTAATCCGCAACTGCTTTACGATTTTTTGTGACATAATTTTTAGCTTCGATCTCACGTTCCATCACGTCGTATAATTGGTCAATTTGATCGGCCGTTTCAATGTTTGCAGCTTCTACGGTTGAAATTTCGACTTTTTCTAAATCTTCTAATGAATTCTCAACGCGATGATGCACTTGCTGGATATCTTGTGCAAAGTTTCCTACAGGAAGCACATATTCTTGCTCCATTAATGTTTGATATCCTTCTTCGATTTCTTCTAATTGTTCAGGGAATGTTTTATGCAGCTTTTCATATTCATCAGGAATTTTTCTCATTAGTTCTTCTAGTTCGAAAGTATGCTTTTCAGCTGACTCTAGAATATCTCGAGCTTCTACTGGATCACCAGAAGTATTTAATGTAATAAACTGTGTAAATTCACTTTCTACACTTTTTACTTGTTTTTGCACTTCAGCAAAAGCAGGTCCAAACTGATCCCCATTGTCTCTTAGCGCTTGTTTCATTTCTTCATAAACATCCATTGCTTGTTGGACTTTCAATGAATTGCGCTCTTCGCTTTCACGTAATTCTTTAAAACCTTGACGGACTTTTCCTATTTCTTCTTCGATGTCATCCATCGTTTTTTGCGCTTTTTCTACTGCTGCTTTCGCTTTTACAAAACGAAAGGCTTCATTCAAGTTCTCGATCTCGAAAATTTGACTTTCCAATTCTGCAAATTTGTCAGTAGAAAGTTGCTCCCACTTTTGTTCCCACTCTTTAAAAGTACTTTGGCTCTGTCCTACAAGATGCATTTTTTTTATAGCATCTATATCTTCTTTAATAGACGAGTCAAATAACGCTTTTTTCCGGTCTTCTAAAGCTTTTAACTTCTCCTGATTTTTCTTGCGCATAAAAAACCCTATACCATAAACAACCGCTGCAAGCACAACGATCGCTATCACGATTCCTAAAATCAGATTACTTCCCATTTAGCTGCCTCCATTTTTGATCCTATCCATCAATCTGTAATAAAAGACAGATGATTTTATTTACTTGATCATTACATCCCACAGAGATTCATTCTTTTCTAAAGAAAAGACATCTAGCTTTGATTATAGCATAAAGACAGTTGTCAATCACTATGAATCCTTAAGAAAATGATACTTTATTGTGCTAATTTTTTCAATTATTTGTTTCTTTTTTTAAGAGATATATGCTACAGCACTTGATTTATGATCCATTTAAAGGTACGCTATTAAAAAAGTTTTTGAATTAGTCAGGCGGAGATAATGTATGAAAACAGCAAAATTCGGCGGTAGTTCTTTAGCGAATGCAACCCAATTAAAAAAAGTCGCAGAAATTATCAAGTCAGATAATACTCGACGCTTTGTGGTGGTTTCTGCCCCTGGAAAAAGATATGCAACAGATCAAAAAGTAACTGATTTGCTGGTTAAACTTTATCAAAAAAGAATTAACAATGAAGCAACAGATGATTTGATCACTAAAATTTTTGCACGCTATGAAGAAATCAGTCGAGAGTTCCAAATCGAAAAAAGCATTTTAACTGAAATCTATCAGTCATTGGAAAGTTTAAAAGATTTACCGATGGCAAATAATCCTCATTTTTTTGATGAAATTTTATCAAATGGGGAAAATAATAACGCCAAACTTGTGGCTGGTGTTTTACAGGCAGAAGGTGTGGCTGCCCGTTATATTAACCCACAAGAACTGGGAATTTTTGTATCAGACGAACCTTTAAATGCGCGTATTTTATCAAAAGCTTATTCAGCTATGAAAGATTGGCGAAACAGTTCGGAAGTCTTAGTGATCCCTGGCTTTTTTGGTTATACTGAAAAAGGCGAAATTTGTACGTTCTCTCGAGGTGGCTCAGATATTACTGGGGCAATCGTCGCTTCAGCAATGAATGTGGATTTGTATGAGAATTTCACTGATGTCAATGGTATTTTTGCAGCACACCCAGGTTATATTCATCATCCAGAACCCATTCGTGAAATTACTTATCGTGAAATGCGGGAGTTGTCTTATGGCGGTTTTTCCGTTTTTCATGATGAAGCATTAATGCCGTCTTACCGCGCCAAAATCCCAGTGGTTATCAAAAATACAAATAATCCAGCGCATCCGGGAACTTTGATAACTAACGAGCGAGAAAATAAGGAACAACCTGTCGTTGGTATCACAAGTGATGATGGATTTAGTATGATCTATCTTAATAAATACCTGATGAACCGAGAAGTTGGTTTTACATTAAAAGTACTAGAAATTTTTAAAGAATTTAATTTAAATTACGAGCATATGCCTTCAGGAATTGATGATATCTCCATTATTTTACGGGCCAATCAATTGAACCCCCAATTAGAAGAAGACTTGTTACGAAAGATCGCCTATGTTATTGATCCCGATGAACTTCGTGTCATTCACGATCTTTCTATGGTTATGATCGTCGGTGAAGGGATGAAACAAAGGATCGGAAGTATGGCCGAAAGTACGGCAGCTTTGGCTAGAAAAAAGATCAACATTGAAATGATCAGTCAAGGAGCTTCCGAAGTTAGTATTATATTTGGTATCCATAAAGAACGCGAGCAAGATGCTATCCGAACATTATACTATACCTTTTTTGAATAAAAGTATTATACCCCATCCAATAAGGGAGATAAGTTTAGCGAAGTTATGTTTTAAAAACATGACACAAGCTGACTTATGTCCTTTATTTTTTAATAACTAATATATGACTACTTTTTAGCTAATTCATTCATAAATTGCCAACATCTATGCCCTTAATTAGCCTTTAGCACATAGGAATAAGAAACTTATGTTAGTATTTGAAAATAATCTCATAAAAACGTTAGAATTATGAGCTTAATTGGAATAACAAGTGGAAATATATTAAATTGAGCTTTGTTAAGCACATTAGTTTATTGACGACATGAATGTTAAGTAGCGAAATTTAAAACAAAATCAGTAAATAAATGAAAAATTTACTATAAAACAAAAACCGACTGAAAATTCAGCCGGTTTTTATCCTTATTCTTCTATCGATACCCATTTATAATCATATTTAGCACCGGCACTATGAGACACAATGCCTTTTACTTTATCAGAAACCATATGTCCTTCTGCTTTTTGATAAACAGGAATAACGCCCATTTCTTCATTGATAACTTTTTCAGCGTCAAGTAAATCTTGGAAACGTTCTTTAGGATCATTTACGTGAGTTGTTGCTGAGTCTTCAACTAATTTATCATATTCATCATTACTCCATTTACCAAAGTTATATGAATTTCCTGATTCAAATAAATCAGTAAAACTGCTAGGATCTGCGTAATCAGCTCCCCAGCCACCAACAACAGCATCAAAGTCTCCCTCAGTAGAACGATCGATACGAACAGTAAATGGCACTGTAGTTGAATTAACTTTCATACCATCTAGCTCTTCCCAGGCACCTTGAATATATTCACCTACTCTTTTGGTAGAATCAGTGTCTTCAGCTAACAAATCAAATTCTAACGAATCAATATCTAGTTCTTCTTTAGCTTTTTCCCAATGCTCTTGCGCTTTTTCTGGATCGTATTCCAACGTAGAGTCCGAAACTTCGGTAAAGTCTTCATCAGTATCTGGATCTTTTCCAGTTTCTTCTGGAAGTAGGTTTGTCGAAGCGACAGAACCATCACCTAAAACTTGATCTACTAAAGATTCACGATCAATAGCATAAGACAAGGCCAAACGAAGGTCCTTATTTCTAAATGGAGAATCTTCATCCTCTTGGTTTAATTCAACATAAGACGTACGTGCCTCTTTCACCGATTGATATTCTGGATCATTTGCATTTTGTTGTGCTAATTCTCCGGTAAGAACGACGTCATCGGTTTGTCCATCCTGGAATAAATTCAAACCTGTTGAGGATTCTTTAACAACTGAAACATTGATTTTATCTAGATTGACACTATCTTTATCCCAATATTCATCATTAGCTGTATAACTCCATTCAGTATCAGAACCCGCTCCTTCAAACTCAGTTAAAGTAAATGGTCCATTATAAACCGAGTCATCCCCAGTTTTGGCATAATCTTCTCCTTTTTCTTCAACTACCTCTTGTGGTTGCGGGAAAAAGGAAGCAAAAGCTAATAGATTATCAAAAAATGGTGTTGGTGTATCTAATTTGATTTCCAATTCATAATCATTTACTGCCGTAATACCTAATTCTGAAGGGTCCTTATCCCCTTCAATAATATCGTCTCCATTTTCAACATAGCCATAAAGGTAAGCATATTCTGAAGCTGTTTCCGGATCTACAGTGCGTTGCCAACCGTAAACATAGTCATCGGCTGTTACTGGATCGCCATTAGACCATTTGGCGTCTTCTCTAAGTTTTATATTATAAGTCAATCCATCATCTGAAACCTCAGCCATTTCAGCGGCTCCAGCTGGTTGAGGATCATTATTTTCATCTAAACGATAAATTCCTTCGTAAACATTATTAAGCGCTGTAAAACTAATTGTGTCCATTGCTAACGATAAATCAGCAGAAGGCATTTCTTGTACTACCGACAAATTAAATTCTTGTGTCTCACTCTCTGCTTCGCCGCTTTCTGCTGTATCCCCTGTGGTACAAGCAGTTAGCAGTACCGTACTAACCAACATAAGCCCAAACAACTTTTTCTTTTTCATTCAAACACTCCTTCTTATATAAGTTAAACTCCTTGATATGAATAACATTGTACAAAATCTGTTATTGTTTTGCAATTAAATTTTCAAAAAATTTTCTATTTTCTAACTTATCTAAAAATTAAACGCTTAGGATGATTTTAACAAAGAAAAGAAACCGCATTCTTTTTAAAAAATAAAAAAATCATTTATAATAAAAGTAAGAAAGGAGCGGATACTAAATGGTTTGGGATATGAATGATTATCCAACGACGATGAAAAATCTAGATCCATTAATTCGCAAAAAGGCCATTGATATGGCTAATGCTTTACTACAAGACGGCTATCCGGAAGGTCGTGCTATTCCAATCGCTACAAAACAAGCACAACAATGGTATGATAATGCAAGTTCAGAAGAAAAAGAATCCTTTCGTCAAGAAAAGCCGCCACAAAAAAGTGATTCTCATGACACCTCAAAAAGAAGCGGAAAATTGTTAGATGCAGATGTTAAAGTAAATTACTCAGACAAACAATGGCAAGTCATATCAAAAGGCGCTAAAAAACCAAGCGAAACTTATGACACTAAAGAAGAAGCCATTGAACGTGCAAAATATATCGCTCAGAATAAAGAAACAACTTTGCAAATTTATAAAGAAAACGGTGACCTCCAAGAAACACGTGACTTCTCTAAATAATAAGTTACCCACTTTTACAAAATGAAAAAGTCCTCCTGAACTGTCAGGAGGATTTTTTAATGAAATATTTTTTTCTTCTCTTCTTTTTGTCTTTGTAATTCTTTTGTTATTTTGCCCTCAGGCGCAAAATCTGCTTCCCAATTCGCTGGTTTCAAAACTTTATTGGTCTTTTTATCATAATGGGGCTTGCCATCTGGAAATACTTTACCCATATTCGCTTGATGAACGATCTCCATTATCGGCTTGGGATCAACGCCAAGTAGTACAAAAGAACCATAAGTAAAATACATTATATCTGCTAAAGCATCCGTTTGTGCGACTAACGGATCGATTTCAGCGTTTTGTTTACTTAAAACTTTTTCTTTTGCTTGTTCAATTGCTTCATGTAAACCATCCACTAGTTCAGAAAATTCTTGCTCATTATCTGGACTTGCAGCATACAATAACTCAACAATTTCTTCTACTTTAAAACTTGCTCGATGAAGTGCTTTGCTTTTAGTAAAAGCGGTTGGTTCATCAGGTTGCTCGGGATTAAAAGTTGCATGAAATTCTTTTGCCATTTCAAAAGGTTCCAAAAATATCTTCCTTCCTATTCCTTAATTAAATTAAAATATCGCAAAGCAGCAGTGATACCATCCTGATTATTTGTGGCTGTCACATAATCTGCCGCTTGTTTTGTTTTTGCCGTAGCATTCCCCATCGCAACGCCCATGCCAGCTCCTTGTATAATTTCAATATCATTTAAATGGTCACCAAAGACCATCGTTTCTTCCAGTTTAATGTCTAAATGTTCGACCAAAAACTTAAGCCCCGCTAATTTTGAGCTTCCTTTAGGCACAATGTCAACTGAATATGGATTCGAACGTTTAAGATCACAATGAGGTAAAGCTGCTGCCAATCTTTCAGTCTCATATTCCGGACTCAACATTACACATTGATAGATAGGTTCTTTTAAAATAGCAAGACCACTATATCTTTGTTTGCGTCGATTAGGACTATACTTTTGTAAAAACCGCTTCATTTTCCGGATAGGAAAGTAATGGGGCACAAAACGCATAAAGTGTAATAAAAACTGAGATTGGCCAAAGCGCATCGTCCAGCTCCCTACAGAATGATTTTTTCCACACAAGATCATTTGACGAAAATGCTGATCTGCATAAGAAATGATCTCAGCTAAAGCTTCTGATTCAAAGGCGCGCTCATAAATCATTTGCTCTTTAGTATAAACTAGTTGGCCATTACAGGCGATAAATAAATCAAAAGGCAAATCTTTTAAAATATGAGCGACACTTTTGGGCGTACGAGCAGTGGACACACCACAAACAATCCCTTTTTTATGTAAATCTCTAATAGCTTTTTTCGTATTTTTAGCAATTCTCCCCTTATTTGTCAAAAGAGTTCCATCTATATCAAAAAAAATCGCCTTTATCATTTTTTCACCGACTTCTTAGAACAAGCCTAATTGGCTAGGATTTAAATTCTCAAAATCAAGTTGTAACAGGTCTTTGAACTGTAACGCATTTTCCGCTGCGTCACCACCAGCGTTATTATTAAAAATAATAGCAACTTGCTTACTTTGTTCTTTTACCGTAGCCACAGCCTCATGCAGTTCTTCTAATTCTTTCTTACTATAACGGTAATTGGTACGCAAGCGTTTAGCATCTGGACCAGTAGCATTCCAACCGATATCATTACGCCCATGAAATCGGAAAAAGACAAAAGACGAGTTGGTCACATAAGTGTCAAAAGGAATCGTGGTCGATAATTTTTTCGGCTCATCAACAATAACTAAAGAAAATTTCTGTTCCTGCATAAATGCTCTAGTTTGTGCCAGAAAAGCTGAATCATACCAGCTGTTATTCCGCAATTCAATAGCAATCGGTATTTGCGGAAATAATTGACGAAGTATCCTCAAATAGTCGACATTTTCGCGCTTACAATCAAAATAAGGTGGGAATTGCGCTAGTAAGCAGAATAAATTTTCCTGCTCAATCATAGGTTTTAAGCTTTCTAGCAGTTCTTGCGCAAGTTCTTTTAACGATCCACCTTCTGCAAGCTCCTCATGCTTAGTAAAAACCTTAGGTAATTTCATAATAAATTGAAAACTCTCAGGTACTTGTTTTAGCCATTCTTTGACATAAGTTTGCTTAGGAATGGCATAAAAACTCGTATCCATTTCGACTAACGGAAAGTAAGCAGCGTATTCAAATAAACTACTTTCTTTTTTCCCGGTCAAATATGTATGTTCCTTGAAACTTGTACAGCCAATCTGAATCATTCTACTTCCCTCTTTATTTTAAAGTTTAATCTATTATAAAGAGAAAAAATGTCTGACGCAACAAAATATAATTTGTTGTGTTTTCTTTTCCTCACTTTTACGATAAAATTGATAGACTAGCTAAAAAAGAAAGGGTGAAAGCAATGAAACAGATCCTTGTTTTACATACTGGTGGCACCATCGCTATGAAAGAAAATCCGTCTACTGGAAGTGTAAGTCCGGACTCAAAAAATCCATTAATAGATGCACCGATTACCCTACCAAAAGACGTCCATTTGATCACAGAAAATATTTTCAACCTCCCTAGCCCGCATATTACACCTGAACATATGCTTAAAATAAAAGAACGTATACAAAAGGCTTATCAAAATGGTATAGATAGTGTGGTTATCACCCACGGCACTGATACTTTGGAAGAAACAGCTTATTTCTTAGATCTAACGATCGGTAATTGGCTTCCAATTGTTCTTACTGGTGCAATGCGCTCCAGTAACGAATTAGGCAGCGATGGCTTATATAATTTTGCCAGTGCTATACGAGTAGCAGCCTCACCAGATGCCAAAGACCAAGGTGTGTTAGTTGTTATGAATGATGAAATACATGCCGCTCGTTATGTAACCAAGACCCATACCACAAATGTCGCGACTTTTCGCACTCCTTCTATTGGTCCCATTGGTATGATAAATAAAAATAATGTTATATTTTTACAAAAAATTTTGCATTCACAATATACAGATATCTCCTCAGCATCTGGCTTTATCCCTATCCTAAAAGCTTATGCTGGTATGAGGGGTGAATTATTAGAAGGCTTATCTCATCTATCGCTAGACGGCTTAGTCATTGAAGCCTTAGGAGCAGGTAATTTGCCTCCAGAAAATATCGCCCCTTTACAAAAACTATTGGATGCTCAAGTGCCAATTGTTTTAGTCTCACGTTGTTTTAACGGGATTGCTGAAGCTGTTTACGATTACAGAGGTGGCGGCAGCGAGCTACAAAAAATGGGCGTAGTTTTTTCTCCGAATGTTAATAGTCAAAAAGTCCGCATAAAATTATTAATCGCTAATAATCTCCAACTAAAAAAAGACGAATTGGTCGACTTTATGCAACATTAAAAAATCCCTTGTTAACTAGTTTTTGTGCTAGTTAACAAGGGGTAACTTTTATTTTTCTTGCCATTCAATTTGAGCTTCACAGTATTTTTTATCTGCAATTTTAATCGCATGACGCGTCCTCTTGCCATTTTCCTGATCCACGATCTCATAAAGACTTTCAATCTGATTGCCATATTCAACTTCTTTGTCAAAACGAACGTTGATATATTTGGGCTCATAAGTGGTTAAAAAGTCATATCCCAAGCCATCAATCAACCAATCAAAATACACGGAATTATTGACATGATGATTACTATCGATATCATAAAAACGAACGTTATATGCAGTGCTACTTGGATCTTCTAAAGGCTCAACCTTTGGTGGACGTTTGATTTTAGTGATTTTTTCACTTTCAAAAGGCGCAATAATATCTGCAGTTACACTACTAATTTTGCGTGTTGTATAGTTCATTAAAGAAAAAATAGATTCAATATGGACTAACTCTTCTCCAGATTCTGTGGTAATCCAAAAGTCCCGATAGCAGAAATATTTGTTATATTGCATTGCTTGAGTTGTCACTTGAATTTTTTCATTTACCCTTGGTAAACGAGAAATGAAAACTTCATAATGTGTAATAATCCATGTTACACCAAATTGATGTATGTAATCATTCCCTCTGTTCAACACATCACTTTGTTCTTCTGATACCTTGATGACAATCGCAATCATGGTCGAAAGTTTCATTGTATGGTTTACATCACACTCGTAATAAGTCACTTCATGTGGAATTGTATATTTTGCTCCCAAACCAACAATCCTCCTTTATAGCTATTAAATATTCAACAAAACAATTATAACAGAAAATTTTTTATACGTCTGTTTTCCCCTCGTTTTTGTCTTTTTAATCTAAAAAAAAGAAGAGCACACGCACTCTTCTTTGAACAATATTTTATTATTTGATTATGCTTCATTTTCAGTAACTACTTGATCAGAATCATTTAATGTATCGCGATCTAAATCATGGAGCCTTGCGCTTGTTACAACACCAGCTACCATACTATCACTAACATTTACCAAAGTTCTAGCCATATCGATCAATGGTTCAACTGAAATAACTAATCCAACAATCGCTACTGGCAAGTTCATTGAGCTTAGTACGATAAGAGAGGCAAATGTTGCACCGCCACCAACGCCAGCTACACCGAATGAACTGATCGTTACAACCAAAATCAACATTAAAATAAAGCGCCAATCAAAAATATCAACACCTGCATTGGGTGCCACAATAGTTGCTAACATTGCTGGGTAAAGGCCTGCACAACCATTTTGTCCAATAGAAATACCAAAACTACCGGCAAAATTAGCTGTTGCATCTTCTACACCTAATGCTTTGGTTTGTGTCTGCAAGTTCATTGGTAATGCGCCCGCGCTTGAGCGAGATGTAAAAGCAAAACTCAATACTGGGAATGATTTTTTAAAGTAAGTCAGTGGGTTAACTCGTACAGAAGCTAGCAATAAACTATGTACAAGTAACACAATAATCAATCCTACATAAGAAGCGATGATAAACGTACCTAAGTTAACAATTGCTCCAAAATCACTTGTTGCTAATACGTCAGTCATCAAAGCAAACACGCCAAATGGTGTTAGACGTAAAACAAGTGTCACAATACGCATAACGATACTATACAAACTTTCGATAATACGGTTAAATACAGTTGCTTGTTCAGGGTTTTTGCGTTTTACACCCAAATAAGCTATACCAACAAAAGCAGAAAAGATCACAACACCAATCGTAGAAGTATCTCGACTACCCGCTAAATCAGCAAATACGTTCGTTGGGATAAAGGAAAGTATTTGTTCGGGAATCGATAAGTTTTGAACTTCTGATTGTTGTTCAGTAATTTCAGCGATCCGACTGGATTCTTCAGCGCCTTGGGCAAATTGCGCGCCATCTAAATTAAACAGCATTACCATTGAAACGCCGATTAATGCCGCAATAGCAACAGTTCCTAAAAGTGTTGCTAAAACTGAAAAACTGATTTTCCCGATCTTTGAGCTTTCCTTCATTCGAGTAAATGCACTCACGATGGAAACAAAAACCAAAGGCATGATGAGCATTTGAAGAAAAGCAACATAGCCATCCCCGACTAATGTAATCCATTCCAGTGACTGATCAACAACTGCATTTTCTGTCCCAAAAATAAGTTGTAATATACCACCGAATAAAATGCCGGCAAATAGACCTATAAAGACACGAGTTGAGAACTTAACATGCTTTTTGTGCATACGATACAAAGCATAGAGTACTGCAACAAATAAAAGTATAACAATTACAGTGAGCAGATTTGTCATTTAACTTCCTCCTTCATATTTCTACGTTTATAATGACAAGTCCGTCAAAGGAAGTAAAGGTTCCTAGTGACCATTCTTCAACAGTACACTCTAATGAAAATGCGTGTGAAAAATCATTAGTGACCTTTTTATTATAACTTCGAGGATATTTAATGTCTAATATTTGTTCTTGTATTTAGTAAGTCAGCAACTTTTAGCTATTGAAAAGTTGTGCTATAGTAGATAAGCATGCAGTAAAGGAGGCATTTTTTGTGGAAAAACAATCCAACTATTTAACAAAACAGTTCATTTTTTTACTAGCAGCAACTTGCGGTATTGTTGTTGCTAATATGTATTATGTGCAACCAATCGGCACTCAGGTCGCTGAAAGTTTTCAGGTAAGTACCAGTTCGATCGGCAGTGTAACGATGCTAACCCAAGTAGGCTACGCTCTAGGCTTACTATTAATTGTCCCTTTAGGAGATGTTTTAAATAAACGAAGGCTCATTATCTCAATGGCTGCCCTATCCTCCTTATCATTATTAGGAGCTTTTTTTGCGCCAAATTTTCAATTATTTATCCTTGCAGCTTTTATTATCGGATTACTTTCAGTAGTCCCACAAATTATTATTCCCTATGGCGCAGTACTGGCTGGACCTGAAAAACGAGGTCAAGTCATGGGAAAACTTTTGAGTGGACTTTTGGTAGGGATTTTATTATCGCGAACATTTTCTGGCGTTGTAGCTAGTTTTTTGCCTTGGCGTTCTATTTATCTCATTGCGCCACTATTGATTATCCTGTTGACCATTTTACTAACATTTAAAATGCCAAAAGATCCAGTTAAAAATGTCACCCTTTCTTATATGGATTCATTGAAAAGTATCCCTTTATTAATAAAAAAACAAAGGGTCCTTCGTGAAGCAGCTGTTTCCGGATTTTTTATGTTCGGAACTTTTTCAATTTTTTGGTCTACATTGATTTTTTATATCAGCAGTCCTGTTTACAATTGGGGAACTTTTGAAGCAGGAATACTTGCTATCTTTGGCTTAGCTGGAGCTGTAGCAGCACCGCTTGTCGGAAAACTATCCGATCAATACGCACAACGAACGATCGTGTGGATGGGTATTATCATGCAGACAGTTAGTTTTATTATCCTGCACTTTTTTGCTGCGCATATTCTCCCATTAATTTTGTCTATTATCTTATTAGACATCGGCAATCAATTTGGACAAGTGGCTAACCAAACACGAGTACAAAATTTAGGAGAGCAAGTCAGCAACCGTAATAACACTGTGTTCATGTTTTCTTACTTTATAGGAGGTGCACTTGGTTCTTTCCTAGGAACAACAATGTGGGGCCAAGCTGGTTGGATCGGCGTCACTTTGACTGCCCTGTCTTTTCAATTATTAGCGATAATTTTCCACTTTATTGTTTTTAAAAAACAAGCTTAATGCGCTTTATTGAAGCAGATTCAACAACGTTTTCTGCTTTCTTTGGGCAATCGAGACTGATTCAGCATTAGTTTTTATTATCTATGTCTTATCTCTACTCATCCAACATTATTTTTACTTTCTTTTGAGCAACTGGGACAAATTCATCATTGTTTTTCGTTTCTTTTGAGCAATCGAAACGGATTCAGCATTGATTTTTGATTTCTTTGTGCTATCTAAGCAATTATCATCTAAAATAAAAAAAGCGAGCGTTTCTTTCAGCAATTGAAGAAACGCTCGGCTTTTTTTTATTCTAAATCGACTTTTACGCCAACGCACCCATAGGATCCCATGGTGCTAAAACAGTTGGCTCTTTTTCATAAGCTTTTAATTGTTCATCAGTTAGTAAATCTTTTCTAACCACGATTTGATAAGTGTATTCGTCCATCCAAGCATCGCTTGCTACAAAGAATCCCTTATCGCCGACTTTATCGCCCCAGCTGTTTTCAACTTTCCATTTCGTAGATTTATCATCGACAATATCTACACCAGTCAATACCATTGCATGGGTCATTAAACTTTCACCGTAGTCTAAACGTTGCGCCTTTGTTGTCGTAAAGTCAATATCAAATAACTCGTTCATGTCATAAGTATCAAGTGACATGATACCATTTTGTCTATCTGAAGATTGACCTACATCGCAACCAAACCAAACAGATTCACCTTGTTTTAATTGTGCAACTGCCAATTTTTTGAGGGTATCTATATCAACATTCAAATATTTTACTTCTTTACCACCCACAACATTACCTAACATCTCTACTGTGTAAGATTGATTGTAAGGTTTGTCATCGGTTGGCGCATTGATGATAGGAACATAATTGTCCAAATCTACACCTAGATATTTATCATAAAAAGACTTCGGTGTTAAATCACGATCGATATGATATTCCTTATTTTCATCACGATATTCAAAATCAAAAGTAGTCGGCGGCGTGCCCAATGAAATAGCTAAAATATTATACACTTCTTGTAGCATATCCTCTCTTCTAGCTTGGATATCACTTTCAGAAGCACCATCAGCTACTAATTGGCGTAAAATCGCTGCATCTTTGCGAAGTTTTTTGTTCAAATAATTGTTTAAATCACGAGAATTCGATGAATTACTACTTTCAGGCATCGCTGCTTTAGGAACAACACCATACTTGTTAAATAGTGAAACCATCATGTCCCATTGTCCACCATCTTGTTGCGGTGTTTCTAGTAAAAATGCCACTTTACGGCTCGTTACTTCTTGGTCTGCTGTTGCCAAAATATTTTCATAAAAATAATTAGACTTTTCATACTTATCCCAAAAGTTTGTATAATTTTGGGATAGTTCAAAGTCTTTCAAATCAAAATTATCTAAAATCTTATGACGGAAAGTGTTAAGCGCTGCAAACATCCAGCAACGTCCTGATTGTTTTTGGTTAGATACATTTCCCGTTTTTAAATCAATTGAAAATACAGGCACATTATTCGTTTGTGCCGCGATATTTTCCGCTGAATTGGTAATACCATTTTTAACTACCGCATTTTGAATTGCTTGTTGTTTTGCATTTTCTTTAAATTCTGCAGCAAATTTTGCTGTTAATTCATTGTTAATTTCAGCCATTTTTTCATCTCCTTTTAAAACTTACTTATCTATTCTACTCTTTCCCTTTAGTAAAGACAACTATGATTCGTTGTAAGTTGGTTTGGTCTTATTCTTATTTCCCAAAAAGTAACGTTCGATTTTATTATAGACTTTTCCTACAGGTTCGCTTGCAAGTACGGTCGTCAGCAAAATACTAGCCAAAGCTAACACGATAAAACCTGGAAAGCCTAAATAAACATTTTCTAAATCAAAAGCACGCATCGATCTGATAAAGAAACCATGTAAAAGATAGGCAATCAATGTATATTTCCCTTCTTTAGTGTAGCTAGTTTCTCTAGTCGGCACCAAAGAAAAGAACGCTAACATGCCGATAATTGCCAACATAAAGGTGACAATGCGCACTAAAAAACCCCATTCTGGGAAGTTTAAGAAATCATCATATGGTTTTGAACCAAAGAACATATATTTATTCACTTCATTCAAATAATTCACTAAAGCATAGATAATAACAAAACCTACTGCAAAAAGCTTTTTATATTTAAAGTTTTTAAATCGATCGACAAAATCTTTGGGAAGATAATAACCAATAATAAAAAATGGCAAGAAAACAGCTGTACGCTGCAAGGTAAGTTCCCGACCGATAAAGGGAGTATACCCCACGAGTAAACTAATCAGTATACTAATAATAATACCAGCAGTGGGTCTTATTCTTCTGAAAAAATACAAAGAAATTTGCCAAAAAAAAGAACTAATTAAAAACCACAACGACCAGTTGGGGACATCAAGCTGAAAAGTAAAATGTTCTTCTGCTCCTGATAAGCGGTTAAAAAGCGAGTACAGCCATTGGAAGAATATATAGGGTACAATAAACTTTTGAAAATTCGTTGCTACAGGTGCTTTTTTTTGTGGATCAAATGATTTTGCAAAAAAACCTGAAATAAAAATAAGAGCCGGCATATGAAAAGAAAAGATTGTATAATACAAATCATGATTCCATTGTTCATTTTCAATAAAAGGTTGCATCATATGCCCAAAAACCACTAAGATCATTAATAAAAATTTGGCATTGTCAAAATAAGGGTCTCGTTTTTTCTCTGCCATATAATTCAATCACCAACTTCTCTACAAACTATTTATTATATCTGTATTATACCTGAAGATTATTGCAATTCAGTTGCATTTTTATGAAAAAACATCAAAAATTTTAACGGCAAACTAAATAAAATCTAAAAAAAACAGCGACCAGGATTTTGGACGCTGTCAAAATACTCCGGCAGTAGGACTCGAACCTACGACATCATGATTAACAGTCATGCGCTACTACCAACTGAGCTATGCCGGAATGATAGAAGTTTAATCGTCTTTAGCAAAAACAAGAAGCAGGAGTAAAACAGTTTTGAATTACAAGAATTTTTGCATTCTACCTGCTTTACTTCTGATCTTTTATTTAAACAAATAAACTAGACCTTACGAGAGAGAGTTTTAACTTTATTGTAGGCATCTACGTAAATTTCACCATTATCTCCATCATAGGTAGACTCATAATACATATCATCCGATAAGGTTGTACTTAGTAAAGCCTTATTGTTTTGCAATGTCTTTGAAGCCCACACTGTGTGGATATGAAATTCTGGCATTTCTTCATTTTTATCAGAATATTGTTCACTGATAAAATCATGAATAACGCTTTTACTTGTTTTCAAAAAATCTTTCATTTCCATTGCTTTTCTCTCCTTTACTGAGTAATTAATTCTGGCAGCTAAGCTCAACTTTTTACCACTATGAGGTATATAATTAAGCTATGTCGGAATCTCTACAAGAATAATATAACAAATTACTTTTTAAACGGCAAGTGATGGACTTTGCAATTTAACAAAATTAGGAGAGCGAACAAGAGGCTTTCGTTTTATTAAAAGCCCCTTTTTGACAACTTTATTTTTTATAGAATACTTTAGCAGAACTACTCTTTTGGTTCCAAATCTTCGATAGAATCAACATCCATATATTCAGGAACTACAAAACCATTTTGCAATCCTTCTAAATTTGTACCTAAGTCATCAATTTCGTCTTTATGTTTATTATATAAGTGACCCTGTGTTACTGGTAATGCCGGAGCAACAGTTGCATCAGCGCTGTCACCAGCCAGACTTTCAAATAAGATCGCTGGATCTACTTCAGTTACGGTGACATTATAGCCAACATCTGCAAGCACTTGTTCAATAACAGCTGCAGATGCTTGTTCTCCTTCCCACGGCATCGAAACAATTTCAATTTCTTCATCGTCTACTTCCTCGACACCTTCCGTCCATTCATCCGCTTTATCTTGGTTATCATCTAACCAATCTGCAGCAGCTGTTTCAACATCAGAATCTTGCGCTTCATACATGATTTCTTGCATGTCATCTAATTCCCAATGAAATGCATCAAGTACTTCATAAGCGCTAGGCATGTCTTCTTCTAATCCTAGGCGCGTAATTGTGTGAGCAGCTTCCCCTTTCCCAAAAGTCTCTTCCGGGTCCTCCAACATTTTTAGATCATATTGGATAAATTTATGATGAGGTATCCAACCTGTAACAATAATCGGTTCTTCATTTTTTATCGCCTCATCTAATTGAGCAAGCATCCCAGCTGTTGAACTTTCTTCAAGCTCCCAGCCAGCAAGATTATCATAACTATCAAGGGTATCGTGTGCAGCTTCAGTAATACCTGCCCCTGGTTCAATTCCTGTAACCGTATAGTCTACTTCCTCGCTATAATTCATATCCTCTTGAGTCTCGTCAGTATTTTCTGTTGAAGCACTATTACAAGCAGCAAGTAAAAAAATTACAGATAAACTCACTGTTAATAACTTTAATTTCTTCACAAATCACAACACCTTTCTGAAAGATTCATTTGATACTAGTCTGTCAATAGTTTTAAATTTACAACTAGGATTTTAAAACTATATGATTATCAGATCCGTTAATGATAATAACTATATTTGGGTGTCAGTGATAATAAAACTTTCAAAACGGATTACTGGTTTATCCGAGTTCGTCCTAATTATTGGCGGATCTGATTTTTTATTTTCACCACCTCCGTCAAACGAGCAACATAAGGGTTTTCTATTGCATAGAACGATTTTAAAAGTATTTATAACACCACTAAAATATTTCATCATTTAAATGTTGTTCACTCGCTTACTATTCAACTTACCACAAAGACTAATCATAAGCAAAATACCGTTGTATCAAAGATCACTTCACACAAAAGCAGAAACTAACTCTCTTTTTGAAAAATAATAAAATCAACACGATTGGCGGGACATTAAACGATGTTACCTCCAATCCCTAAATTTTTGGTGGTAACTCTATCGATGTGCCCCCAATCCTCAAATTATTAGTGGTAACTTCCTCTATGTACCTCCAGTAATTGTAAATAATGATGGAATGTATGAAGAGCACGAATTTTTCCAGTTAAGAAAAATAATTCTGTTACCATAAAGTCTCAATAACTTTTACGCTTACTTATATGGCTTTTATTTTTCAGCAAAAATTAGTAAAATAAACAGTAAATTGTTAGACAAAGGAGTCAGTGATGATTACATTAAGAACCATTCAACCTTCTGATTATCAAAGTGTAGAAAAACTAATTTTTAATGCATTTGTAAATACTAAAGAAGGTTACGGAAACGAAGCCGAACTCGCTGCTAACTTACGAAAAGATCCAACTTATCGGAGTTACTTTGAAGTTGTTACTTTAAAAAACAATACAATTGTCGGCCATGGCCTTTTGAGTGAAGTCTATGTTTTTAGCGATGACAAAGTATTAGTCACGGGCTTATGTCTAGCGCCTTTAGCGGTTTTACCAAAAGAGCAAAAGCAAGGAATTGGTGCAAAAATTTTAAAGGAATTAGAAGCACGAGCGAAAAATAAAGGGTATCAGTTTATCAATATTTTGGGTCATCCTGATTACTATTCAAAATTTAACTATAAATTAGCCAGTCGTTATGGGATATATCCACCGTTTCCTGTGCCGGATAACAGCTATTTTATCAAAGAACTTCATGGAAAAAGTCTAGCAAATGTGCAAGGCACAATTCATTATTTAAAAGCATTTAACTAATAATCAATCGGGAGTGAACAACAATGGCAATTAAAATCATACCTGCATACGATCGGCCATATGAAATAAAAAAATTATTTTCTGAATATACGAATATGCTGGTAACACAAAACGAGGAAATAAAAGATTATTTAGCCATGCAAAAATACAATGATGAACTAAATAATCTAGAAGAAAAATATGGTTTGCCTGAGGGGCGCTTGTATTTAGCTTACTATGACAGTAAACTAGCAGGTTGTATCGGCTTAAAAAAATTGGATAATATACATTGTGAAATGAAGCGGTTATATGTTCGACCTGCTTTTAGAAGAAAGCACATCGGGTCTCATTTAATCGATAAAACGATTGAAGAAGCGCGGCAAATTGGTTATCAGTATATGCTATTAGATACGCTTCCTTTTTTAAAAGCAGCAGTTATCAATTATAAAAAACATGGTTTTTATGAAATCAAAAGCTATAATGACAATCCGATAGAAAATACGATTTATATGCAACGTGATTTATAACATGCTCAAGTAAAAGAAAAGGAGAATTTTAGTGAGCTTATCAGAAATGGAAGCATTTGAAAGTATTAAAGATACGCCTTTTGGTTACACTTTATCCATAATCAGTGGTAAATATAAGATGGTTATTTTGTACTGGCTTGTTGAATATGAAACGATTCGTTTTAATGAATTGCAACGTTTAGTTGGGGATATATCTCATCGAACACTAGCGCAACAATTAAAAGAACTACAAAATGACAATATTATTATGCGTACCCAATATGACGAAATTCCACCAAGAGTCGAATACTCATTAACAGAAAAAGGAGAGTCACTTTATCCTTTAATGGATCAGATGTGTAAATGGGGCGAACAATGGAATTCTCTATGAAAAAAAGATGTTCATCGGTTACATCTATGTAACTGACGAACAAAAATGTGCATACTTATTTTACAAAAAAATTGATTTATACTCTTTAATAAGGAGTGATAAAATGACAGCATTACGTTTGCGTATGCCTCAATGGCAAGGAAGTAAAAATTTTAACTATTACTTTGGCGGAAAAGCGCTTGAATGGTTAGCGCCTAATGCTGAGCAGGCTGAAACCATTGAAGTCCCTATTTCCACAGAGCAAAATGTGAAATTAGAAGAAGGAATCAATTCTCGCTCAGTAGTGACAGAGCAAATGAAAAAAGCCAAAAACATTTCAGCTGAAAAAAATCCAGAAAAAGTAATCGTTTTCGGGGGTGACTGTCTGGTAAGCCAAGCGCCTGTAGACTATCTGAGTCAAAAATATGGGGACAAATTAGGTGTTATTTGGATTGATGCTCATCCGGATGTTTCAAACAAAACAATCCAAGCGAATGCCCACTCTATGGTTTTAGGAAACTTATATGGCGATGGTGACAATCAACTTGCTGCACTTGTTGAACATCCGATCAAACCCGAGCAAGTCGCATTTATCGGTCTAAATGAACCAAGTGATTTTGAAAATGAGCAATTGGAAAATTACCCTTTTATCGATATTCGCGATACAAATACTGCAACCATCAATCATAAGATAAATGATTGGATCGACAAACAGGGATTTGAAGCCGTGTACGTTCATTTTGATTTGGATGTATTAGATCCGACATATTTTCATAACAATTTGTTTGCCAAACCTTACGGCGAACCGATTGATGCACCTCATGGACTGCTTCATGTACAACAAGTTTCAGAAATTATCGCAAATATTGAAAAACAAACTTCACTAGTAGGTCTTGCTATTACAGAGCATGTGCCTTGGGATGCGATTAATCTGCACAATGCTTTGAATCAAATCCAGCTTTTTCATGAATAATTTAAGAGCAGGTACAATCTTCGCAAAGAAGTTCCTTTATCAATACGAAGAGAGACTTCTTAAAAACTTTAGAAGGAATTCCTTCACTATAATAACAAAAAATAAAAACAAGTCCTCATCATTTGATTAGAAATAAATCAAATAGTGAGGACTTCACTTTAGTTATTACTCATATTAAGTGGTTTATTAAATTGTTGCGACAGAACCGCCGTCGACTCGATAATTAGCGCCATTAACAAATGATGCACGATCAGAACATACAAAGGCAATAACAGAAGCAACTTCTTCTACTTGTCCGCGGCGTTTTAATTCAATATGAGGACGCTCTTCATCTAAAAATGAACGAACAGCTTCATCGAAAGATACACCTAATTTCTCTGAACGTTTCTTCATCATTTCATCTGTCATGGGTGTCTCAATAAAAGCCGGCGAAACCGTATTGACCAGTAAACCTTCTGTGGCATACGTCCGCGAAAGAGCCTTAGAAAAAGCTAACATACCTGCTTTTGAAGCATCATAAGGGAGCTCATCTTTATAAGGTTGAACAGCATTTTCTGAAGATACAAAAACGATTCTACCCCAATTTCCCTTTCTAAGGTCAGGTAAAAACTCCCGAACCACACGTACAGGACCTAAAAGATCAACTTCGATGGTATCAACCCAGCCGTCATCATCTATTTCATCAAAGAATCCTTGTGCACCACTTGTTCCAGCAGCTTGAATAAGAATATCGATCTCACCAATTTCTTTTGCAATAAAATTGTGCAACGACTTCAACTCGTCAAGGTTCGTAATGTCTGTTGCATAATAGTAAAGATTAGAACTATTTAGCTCTTGCGCAGCATCTTTAAGTTTTTCTTCTGTTCTACCAATTATTACAACAGTTGCGCCTTCTTCTAATAAAGTTTGAGCTGTCGCCAATCCTATGCCTGATGCGCCACCTGTTACTAAAGCCACTTTTCCTTTGATTCCTAAATCCACTATACTTCCCTCCAATTAATTGAATGCAATAATGATATAGTTTTCCCTACTACTAAAAAGGCTAACTTGTTACTAGAAAAAGTGCAATTAAAACGTTTCCTAAGCCGGAACAAAAAACTACTTTTAATCTTTTATATCATAAACCCTATTATGCTGATTTATTAGCAGAGTTAATACAAAGAAAGTAGCTAAACAATGATCCTGCTCAGCTACTTTACTTACTTAATTAAGTTTTATTATGATCAGCTTACGAATTTTTATACATATATTCTCTAGTCATTGGTAGGCCGTAACCACTCGTTCCATTGACCAATAGATATTGCAAAACATCAATATTGCCTGCTTCAAAAGAAGCTGCACAAGCTTGAAGATATAATGACCACATACGTGAAAATGGTTCGCCGTATCGATCAACAACCGTATCAATATGTTCTAAGTAATTTTGATACCAAATTTCAAGTGTTTTTTGATAATGACGTCTTAATGGTTCAAGATCTGTCAATTGTAAGCCTGCGTTCATGATATTTGTTAAGTTTTCAGCTACATTAGGAATATAGCCACCTGGGAAGATATATTTAGCAAGAAATGGATCGCTACCTACGCCCTCATGTTGACCAGTAATACCATGAATCAACGCGCGTCCATTAGGGATAAGTAGTTTTTGCACTTGTTCGAAATATTTCGGAAGATTTTCTTTACCAACGTGTTCAAACATACCAATAGATGTTGCGTAGTCAAATTTTTCTTCAACTTCGCGGTAATCTTCTAGATAAACATCAACTTGTCCTTCTAAACCTTTTGTTTTGATTTCTTCTTTTACTTGGTCATACTGTTCTTGACTTAAGGTAATCCCAGTAGCTTTAAGGCCAAATTCTTCAGCTGCCATAAAAAGCAATGAACCCCAGCCGCAGCCAATGTCAACTAAAGTTTTTCCTGCTTCCGGATTTAATTTTGTTAACACATGACGTATCTTATTTTCTTGCGCTTGTCCTAATGAATCATTTTCATTTTTGAAGTAAGCACAAGAGTAAGTCATGGATTCATCTAACCACAGACGGTAGAAATCATTCCCGATGTCATAATGGCTTTGCACATCTTCTTTGGAATTTTTTTCTGAGTGAGAAACTTTCGGTAGAAATTTCAAAAATCCACTATTATCTGTTACAAAACTGTTTACACTTCGATAAGCAGAAGCAACGAGTTCTTGCAGGTCGCCTTTTACCTCAATATCGCCGTTCATGTACGCTTCACCTAAAGTTAATGTAGGAAGTGAAGTTAGCTCTTTAATAGGGATCGCCTTTTTTAATTGGATCACAGTCTCAGGCGTGCCTTCGCCATAAACTTCGCTTGTTCCATCCCAGTATTCTACCTTTACTGGAATATCAAAAGCATGACCTAAAAGTTTATCATACGTTTTCTTTTCTAACATTAAAAACACTCCACCTTTTAAATTTATATTCTTGTTCTTCAAGTGTATACTTATATATTTTACAAAACTTTTTTATAATTTTGTAGTGAAAAGATTTGTAAGAAACGATATTTATTATTTTTTGATAATCAGCAAATAAAAGTCATATAAACTAAGCATACAGTAATTAAAAGCAATAGTACAAATATAACATGAGATTTTGTTGTCGTAAATAAAACTGTCTTCTAGCAAAACACTCCTTTTGACAATCCCTAATAATTCACTTATATTCATAGTTAAATTAGGTGATTATAATAAACAAATTCCGAGTTTGCAATAAAGAAGTTTAAGTGATTGATTGGCTGCTGTAATAGCTGCATTTTTGACCCTTCTTTTGCTATGCTTAGGGACAAAATCAGTATTGTTGTCCCTTTCTTTGCAAAACTTTGGGCCAATTACTTTGCTCATGGCCCTTACTTTGCCTGACCTAGGGACAAATGCCGAATAGTTGGTCCGCACACCAGCTTTAGTTTGGGCCAAGAGACAAAATTTTGGTCCCTTCTTTGCCAGACTTGGGGCTGAAAATCACTCATTTGCTGACCCTTCTTTATCTAAAATGTCTCAAAACAGGGAATTTTATTATCATTTTTTCCTGTATTCGATCCTCTAAAGGAGTGAAACAATGGCTAATCAACAAAAGAACTTTCGTTTTCTTAATTTCATTGAACGTGCGGGTAACCGCTTGCCGGATCCATCTTTTTTATTTATATTTTTAACCCTTTTGACAATTATTGCTTCAGCGATAGCAGCCTATTTTAATCTTTCGGTAACTTATGAAGGGTTTAATGAAGAAACTGGGACAATAGAAACAATTACAGCTTCTATCAATAATCTACTTTCAGTTGACGGTTTCCAATATATGGTGACAAATATTATTGATAATTTCACTGGATTTTTTCCTTTGGGAACTGTATTCACCGTTATTATTGGTGTGAGCGTAACTGAAGGAACGGGAATGCTTTCTGTATTGTTAAAGCGGATTGTTTCTAAAACACCCAAAGCACTTATTTCTGGTATGGTTGTGTTTTTAGGAATTCTTTCAAACATCGCTTCTTCGACAGGCTATATTGTTTTATTGCCGCTAGGAGCCATTATCTTTTTAGCAAGTAAAAGGCACCCTGTTGCTGGGCTAGCTGCTGCCTACGCCGGCGTCTCTGGTGGCTGGACTGCTAATTTATTGATTGGTTCAAACGATCCCTTATACGCAGGGATCTCTACCCAGGCAGCAAACATTTTAGATCCAAATTATACGATTCAACCAACGGGAAATTGGTTTTTTATGATTATATCTACTATTATGATTACGCTAATCGGTACTTATATTACGGATAAAATCGTAGAACCAAAATTATCCTCTTATTCTTTTACTTCATCAGAAACAGTAGAAACAGTTACCGATGACGAAAGAAGAGGTTTACGATTTGCCGGAATAACATTTTTGATTTATATCATTCTTATTGCAATAACAATCGTCCCAGAAAACGGTATTCTTAGAGATCCAGAAACGGGTAGTTTATTAGAATCACCCTTTATGGAAGGAATCATCGTATTTATTATGTTGATGTTTTTACTCCCAGGAATAGCTTATGGAATCGGTCAAGGTTCTATTAAAAGTACACATGATGTGGCTAAACTGATGTCTGATGGTATTTCAGGCATCGCAAACTTTCTTGTGTTAATTTTTTGGGCAGCGCAATTTACTGCTTTTTTTGAATACTCAAATTTGGGTACGATTCTTTCAGTAGACGGTGCACAATTACTGACAAATATTGGGTTGACGGGGTTGCCATTATTACTATTATTTGTCATCGTCGCTGCTTTAATCAATATTATTATGCCTGTTGATACAGCAAAATGGGCAATGATGGCGCCTATATTTATTCCGATGTTTTTACAAGTGGGGCTTTCACCAGAAGTAACACAAATTGCTTATCGGATTGGTGATTCAACCACCAATGTCATTACACCATTGATGCCTTTTTTCCCGATGATTATTGCTTATTTCCAAAAATATGACAAAAAGGCTGGTATCGGTTCAGTCATTTCAACCATGCTGCCATATTCTATTGCTTTTCTTATCGGCTGGCTCTTATTACTTAGCGCCTGGTACTTATTTGATTTCCCGCTAGGTCCAGGAGCACCGATAATATTATAAAAAATCTCTAAAAAAAGAGGCTGACATCTGCTATCAGCCTCTTTTACTTATTTTGTTTTACAAAAGTTCAATTAAATCAGTAACGTAGTCTCGCACTCAGTTTTACATTATCAGGCATTTGATCTTCTGGCAAAATATACACCTTGCCGTCAGTATTGAACACGAAGTTGACTAATTGATAAAGAAAATCCGTGCGATCATTGTCTTGATAAGCGCCATTACCATCAATAGTTCCTGTTGGCACGTACCCTTCTTCAACAATCAACTCTTCAATTTGTCCTTGCATTCCACTTAATGCTAAATCTTGCGCAATATCATCAATACGATATTCTGGTGTTGTTTCAGTAAAACGTTGAGTTAATTCATCTTCTTGTTTTTGAACAATCTCTTCTTCCTTTTCCTTAACTCTTTCTTCAATTTGATCATCATGAAGTTGTGAAGCAGACTCGTCGATACTTTCATCTAACAAGTAATCATTTTCTGAAATTTCATAAAAGAGATCTTGATTCTCTTTGGTGCCAAATAAAATCAATGGGAAAGCCGTTTTCCTTGAATAATTCCGGTCAATATAATGATCCACCGCACTAAAATAATGTTTAAGATCATATTGTTTTTCAAAGATACTATCATTGTGCTCGGAATGAAACTCTCCTGTACCCGCATTAGAAGTGTCTTGAGAACCAAATTCAAGACTTGTATCTGTAGCATCAGCACCTAAGCTTTCATTTTGTGTAGCAGTAGTATCTTCATCGTTTTCTTTTAGATCAATTTCAAATAACTGACCACCACTTTTTTCAAGAAGACGGACGCCTTCCTGGTTTAAAAGCAATACATGATAGTTTCTAGTATATTGATAATTTTTGACCAAAGGAATAATATTTGGTCGATGAGCATAAGTTACCCCATTGATAGGTGCCACATCAACATGATAATAATAAGCATTATCAGTCGTGATATATAAAATTAAGCCACCATCTGAATCCACTAATTTATCTTCGTATTCACGAGTCGCTTCCACTTGGTCAATTAATGTTAAGTATTCATCACGATCAAATACATCTGATTCCTTAAGATTTTTAGAAGCTTCGTCCAAAAGGTTTCTTAATTGAATAGTGTCTTTATCAGAAGTAACGTCTGTTACGTGTAGCGGCATAGTCAAAGTAATGACTGCCTTGTCGTCAAAGTTTAATGTTGCATTTGGAAAAGTAACTAATTTTTGCATATTAATAGTTTGCCTTCTTTCCGCGCAATATTTATTATAAAAAAACGCTGGTTTCAATATAATATCTCAGTTTAAATTTGTAAAATAAAAACCATTGAGATAAACAAGAAAGCAAACAATACTTTATCTACCAGACACTTGGCACTTTTAAATAACTAAGAAGATAATAAATAATAATCGATATAATAACATATGATTTAAGTAATAATGCGCGTCTCATAACCTGCTTTTACTAGTGCTTTTTTAGCTTTCTCCCCTATTTTTTCACTGATTTGGATCGTAATTTCAATACGATTTTCAATGCGATTTACAAAAATATGTGAGATACTAATATTTTCACTTGCTAAAACAAAAGTGATGTTATCTAAAACGCCCACCTTATCTTCATCGATTTCAATGACTAAACGATCTCCCTTACTTTGATAGCCTGAAAGTTCGATCAGGGCTCGAAAAATATCTTTATAAGTGATGATACCCTCTACTTTTTTATTCTCATCAATAATTGGTAGAACAGTAATATTGTTATCAACCATTAATATTGCTGCTACTTCAATCTGTAGCTCTTTTGATGCTGTCTGTGCATCTTTTTCCATAATGTCTTCAACAATTGTTTTGTCCAGTAAGTAATTTAATTCATAAATGCTTAAACTGGTCGCTGCAGAAGAGGTTTTATTTTTAATCAGTTCTTCTGTTATCAACCCAACAAATAAATCATTTTTAATAACTGGAAGACTGTGAAAGTCATGTTTTTCCATCAGATCAACAGCTTCAGTCACTCTAGTGTCCGGTTTAATCGTTACAACATCTTGGGTCATATAATGTTTAATATTCAAAAAATTACCCTCCTAAATAAGCTTTTTGAACTTCATCGCTTTCCAATAGCTTTTCTCCTGTTCCTGAAGTAACAATTTTCCCTGTCTCCAGCACATAACCACGATTTGAAATTTCCAAAGCAACCTTAGCGTTTTGCTCAACTAACAAAATTGTGGTGCCATTTTGATTGATGTCTTCGATAATGCTAAAAATCTCGCGAATAAATAATGGCGCAAGTCCCATAGAAGGTTCATCGAGAAGTAGTAATTCAGGCTGTGATACTAACGCTCTTCCCATAGCTAGCATTTGTTGCTCACCTCCAGATAAGGTGGCCGCATCTTGTCCGACACGTTCTTCTAACACAGGAAAACGTTCAAATACCATTGCCATATCTTTTTTAACGCCTTCTTTATCTTTACGCAAAAATGCGCCCATTTCTAAATTCTCTTTTACCGTCAGGCCACTAAAAACGTGTCTTCCTTCAGGAACATGGGAAATACCGCTTTTCACTATTTTTTTTGGTGCAATACTTCGAATATTCTTTTGCTTAAAATAAATCGACCCATTTGAAGGTTTATTTAGCCCTGAGATAGTTTGCAAAATCGTGGTTTTTCCTGCACCATTGGCACCAATCAAGGAAACGATCTCGCCTTCCTTAACTTCAAAACTAA
>FLSG01003949.1_pt1 | contig 27065 bp, 28 predicted proteins | sample 1550511 | NCBI WGS metagenome assembly FLSG01 (sample SAMEA4031768, study PRJEB14383) | metagenome | biome: human; feature: oral; material: saliva | place: Philippines | collected 2014
CTGGTCTAAAAGATCTTCAAATGCTTTTAAAGGACCACAGTCAATATCTTCAAATAAGTTGAGATTGTATGGTATAATGGTTTCAGAATTCATAAGAAAAGCCTCCTATTTTAGTTTTGTCGTTACTATTATTATAGGATAAATCGTTGGATTTATCAGCTTTTCTTATGATTCTTTTTTTATTTTCATTTATACCGTGAAATTTTAAAAAAATAGCAATCGGAAAGGGCAAATCCTCATTTCATAGGATTTTACCTTCCGATTTCTTTTTTATTACAACGGCTAGCCTATGGGAGACAAGGACTTTCAACATCGCGATTTATTCTAAAACTTTCCAATAAAATTCAAATAATCTACACAAACAACTTTTAGTTTTTATCCTCTGTAGCCTTACTGGACATCTCTGCAGAAAAATCAGCAATGTGTGTCTGTAATTTTTCTGCTTGCTCATTTGCTCGTTCAATCCGTGGTTCTGCTTGAAATTGAAAAGCTTCAATATCTTTTTGTAGAGAATCCATCACCGAAGGAATGGTTTCTTGGATTGTTTTTTGGGTATGACTCATTTCTGTGCCAAAATTTTTAACACTTTCTTGTAATTCTTTTGCGGAATCAGCTGCGTCATCCAATGAATCACTTACTTCATCTACATAATCTTTTAATAATTGTTGTGTCTGTTTACCGCTTCGAGGAGCCCACAGTAATCCACTGACACTACCGGCACAAGCACCGAAAAATAGACCTTTTACAAAATTCTTTAACATATTAGCTCACCTGCGCTTTGATTGTTTGAGCGATTTGCGTCATTTCTTCTTTACTGCATTGTTCAGAATGATCACCGAAATGTATCGAAAAATCATCATCTTTTCCATAACGAGGAATTAAATGTACATGCGAATGAAAAACCGATTGATAAGCAATTTCTCTATTATTATTGAGAATATTAATTCCTTGCATTTCGGGAAAAGCAGATTGTAAAGCTCGAGCAATTTTTGGAATCCGTGTAAACAAGTCGGCTGACAACTGCTCATCATATTCGAAAATATCACTAACGTGCTCTTTAGGGATAACTAAAGTATGCCCTTTAGTAACTTGTGACATATCTAAAAATGCGTAAACTTTATCATCCTCATATACTTTATAACTAGGAATTTCTTGATCTTTAATTTTACAAAAAATACATTCATCCATATGATATGACCTCCTTTTTTCTCTTATTTATACTTTACCATATTTTTTTAAGGGATAACATAAATTCACCATTTTTACTGTTAATGCAGAAAAAGACGCAATTTATATGTTATTAGTTGAAAGAAAACGGATTTATCAGTACAATGGTTTGAGAAGAAACAAGGGGGAAATAAAAAAGATGTCAGTTCTTACTTTAGCAGATGCTGCAAAACAAGCGACAATAGCCATACGAGTAAAAGATAGAGATAAAATGATTGCATTTTATAAAGATACGATTGGTTTTGCTTTAAAAAGAGAAGAGAATACTCTAGCAATTATGGGAGTAAAAGAAAACGATAGGCAATATTTATGGTTGGAAGAAAGCCCGCGGGCGGCAGAACATTTTGGAGAAGTGAAAAAACTAAAGCAATATACGATAGCAGTTTCTAATGTAGAGGAATTAAGCGATATATACTATCGCTTAAAACAAGCATCATATCCTGTCGTGCAAACATCATATGATGATAAGGCGTACATACTAGTGGATGATCCGGAAGGTAATCGCTTAGAAATTACTGCGGATATGAATGAAAAACAAGTAGAAAATGATGAGCAACTTTTAGCTTTGTCTACCAAAAAAGCTCCTAAATTGTCTCAAGTTACTTTATTACAACAAATACAGTTGAATGTCACTGCTCCAGAAAAGGAAATAGATTTCTTACAAAACAATCTAGGTTTTTACCTAGGTAATAATAATTCTGCAACACGTTCAGCTAAAAATTCTGATCTTGAAATTGTTTTAGAAAAAACCGATAGTCAGTTAGTGGATGTCGAAAGTGCTGAAGTTTTAGGGCTTGAAATTATCCGTTTTGTTGTTACTAGCGATGTATTAGAAGGGATTCAAAAGCATTTAGTTAAAATAGGAAAAAGTTTTTACATTGATAAGAAAAAAACAATTCTCACTGTTTACGATCCAGCGAGAATCGAATGGTGGTTTGTTCTTAAAAATGACAAGTAACACGCGTATTTTGCGCGTGTTTTTTATTAAAGAAGGATCAAAAGGGGAAAACAATGTATCCGAAAACGCAAGAAAAAATAAATGAAGGCTGGCAGGAAAATATTTTCCCAGGCGTTGTTTACCGCTTTATTGAGGGGAAAAAGAAAGAAACAAAGGTACTAGGAAATGCAGCAATCATACCTCAAAAAGAAAAAATGACACAAGAGCATCTATTTGATGTCGCTTCTTTAACAAAGGTCATATGTACGACTACTGTCATACTCCGTTTATTAGAAGCCGGGAAAATTTTTTTAGAAGATCCTGTACAAAAATATTTACCACAATTTCCAGATAAAAGGCTGAATTTACGTCATTTATTGACCCACACCGCTGATATTACTAGTTGGATTAACCAACGAGACCAGTTAACAAAAAGTGAATTAAAACAAGCTTATCTTTCTATACAAGCAGGAGATAAAATAGGGGAAAAAGTAAAATATACTGACAGCGGCATGATTTTATTAGGCTTTATTTTGGAGGAGATTTATCAAGAAAATGTTAGCACGATCTTTCAAACAGAAGTATTAAGTCCGTTAAAAATGTCAAATAGTTATTTTTCTCCTGTTCAAAAACCTAAAATTGTGCCTACAGAACAATTAAAATCTGGAAAAATTTTAAAAGGAGAAGTTCATGATCCCAAGGCTCGTGTTTTAAAAGAACATGCAGCTAACGCTGGATTATTCACTACAATAGATGACCTGGAACGTTTTGTACAAATTTATTTGAACAATACAGAATTTTTAAGTGAGCAAACAATCAATGCTTTATTAAAGGATCATACACCGTTAAAAAATGGTGGCAGAAGCTTGGGTTGGGATCTGAAAAATAAGGTTTTGTTTCATACTGGATATACCGGTACTTTTTTAGCCATTGCCCCCTTAAAAAAGCAAGCTTTTATTTTCTTATCTAATCGTATTCATCCTAAAGATTGTAAAACGACTTATGTAAAATATCGTGATGAATTAATCAACACTTACTTAAATGAAAAAGATTTATACAACATGTTATAATAAAATAAAAATAATTTAAACGAGGTGTATTTATGGAACCGTTGTTTATGGAACCAGTATTTCAAGAAAAAATATGGGGAGGAAATTCTTTACACTCAGAGTTTGGCTTTGACCTTCCAAGTGAAAAAATTGGTGAAGATTGGGCAATAAGTGCGCATCCCCATGGTGTTAGTACCGTGCAAAATGGTCCTTTTAAAGGGCAAAAGCTTGATCAGCTTTGGCGTGACCATCAAGAATTGTTTGGTAACCAAGAAGGGGATGTTTTTCCACTTTTAGTAAAAATTTTAGATGCTGCAGATGATCTATCGGTCCAAGTTCACCCGGATGATGATTACGCTTTAAAACATGAAGGGGAGTTTGGAAAAACTGAATGCTGGTATATTATAGATGCTAAACCGGGTGCACAGATTATCTATGGCCATACAGCCAAAACACGTGAAGAATTGGCGCAAATGATCGAAGAAGGACGTTGGGATGATTTGTTGCATAAGGTTACTGTAAAAAAGGGCGACTTTTTTTATGTACCTAGTGGCACTATCCATGGCATTGGAAAAGGGATTATGATTTTAGAAACTCAACAAAGTTCGGACACTACTTATCGTGTCTATGATTATGATCGTAAGGATGACCAAGGAAATCCTAGAAAGTTACATATCGATCAGTCAGTAGATGTAACGACGGTTCCAGCACGAGAAAATACCTTGAATATCTCAGAAAATAAACAAGGAAGCTCCTCTGTCATTACTTATTTACAAACGGAATTTTTTAATGTATATGAATGGCAAGTTCATGGCTTTTTAAAATTAAACAAACAGGCACCGTATACATTGGCCACCGTCACAGATGGTTATGGAAAATTAATTGTAGAAGATAAGACTTATGAACTAACAATGGGGACAAGTTTTATTTTACCTAATGATGTCAAAAGTTGGGAACTTCAAGGAGAAGCTACATTAATTGCTTCTGAACCAGGAAAAAATGCTTAAAATAAAAATTACCTCGGTGAATTAACAAATACACATTTTCACCGAGGTAATTTTTTGTTTTTAAAGGATAAATAACAGCGTCGTACTATATTAAAATTAAATTGCTTGGGTTTTAATCGTTAGGTTATCTGTTAAGGTATATGCATTTTGATAAATATTAACTGTTAATGGGGCTCCTTCTTTTAATTGAAGTTCAACTTTATCAGAAGAAACTTGGATAAATAGTAAGCGTCCACGATAATTAATATGAAAAGCATAAGATTGCCAAGTTTTTGGCAACATGGGCGCAAAGCTTAGTGTTTCATTGAAAGTTTTCATTTGAGCAAAACCATGTACTATAGCAAGCCAACTACCAGTCATAGAAGTAATATGAAGCCCGTCCTGCGTGTCATTGTTGTAATTATCCAGATCTAGTCGTGCGGTTCGTTCATACATTTCTAAGGCTTTGTCGGCCTTGCCGATTTCTGCTGCTAAAATAGCGTGTATACAAGCAGATAGGGAAGATTCGTGGACAGTCATTGGTTCGTAAAAATTAAAGTTACGTGTTTTTTCTTCTAGACTATATTGGTCACCAAAGTAATATAAACCCTGTAAGACGTCAGCTTGTTTGATAAAACAGGAACGTAAAATACGGTCCCAGGACCAGTGTTGGCTTAGCGGTAATTCATCAGCTGATAAAGAATCTTTTGTCATTAGCTCTTTATCTAAAAAAGTATCATGCTGTACAAAAATTCCTAAATCTTCTTCTGTAGGAAAGTACATATAATCAATGATATTTTGCCACTTCTTCTGTTCATCTTCTGATAATTGAAACGATGTTTCATTTCTAAATTTTTGATAATTATCTAAGGTATATTGTAGTACCCAGCTAGCAATTTTATTGGTAAACCAGTTATTGTTAACATTATTTTCATACTCATTAGGTCCAGTCACACCGTGGATCATATAAGCATTATTTCTTTTAGAAAAATGTACTCTATCGGCCCAAAAGCGCGAAATAGCAACAAGAACTTCCAATCCTTCGTTTTTTAAATAAGAAGTATCGCCTGTATAGTTGGTATAATTATATATAGCATAAGCAATTGAACCATTGCGGTGAATTTCTTCAAAAGTGATTTCCCATTCATTATGACATTCAATACCGTTAAAAGTTACCATAGGATAAAGAGCACCCTTTAACTCAAGCTTCTCAGCGTTATAATAAGCTTGTGGTAATTGTTTATGCCGGTATTTTAAAAGATTCTTTGTTACTTCTGGTTGAGCTAGCGCCAAATATAAAGGAACGGCAAAAGCTTCTGTATCCCAATAAGTTGCTCCGCCATATTTTTCCCCGGTAAAACCTTTAGGTCCAATATTTAAACGTTCATCTTCACCATAATAAGTAGAAAAAAGCTGGAATAAATTAAAGCGAATCCCTTGTTGAGCTGCTTTGTCGCCTTCAATAAGGACATCAGAGAGTGCCCAGCGTTTATGCCAAGCTTTGCTGTGTTCAGCTTTTAGAGCAGAAAAGTCGGCACCAAAAGATTGTAATAGCATTTGGGCATGACTGACTTGCTTTTCTTCTGCTACATCACGACTTGTTACTACAACAACTTCTTTTTCTAAATGGGCAGTTTCACCAGTAGCTAGAGAAAACTCAAATTCATTGCTAATCGTCAATGGTTCTTTTCTTGTTTTTACCGGGGTTAAATTATGCCTCATACTTGAAGTAACAACAAATTGTTCAACATCAAAAGGATTTTCAATGGTTTGCACGGTTAAAAAACTGGCTGTATCTGTAATCTTTTTATCTCGTTCTTGCCAAAACATTTCCTCATAATTACTATCTTCATTTTGTACATTATTATCTAACTTTGAAATGACATAAATTTTTGCTTGTCCTTCTAAGACTTCAGCTTTCATAGTGATACATGCTAGTTCTTTTTTAGCGATACTTACAAAACGCTCAAAAGAAAACTTTACCTTGGTATTACCTATATTAACAGTAAAATAACGATAAAGAACGCCATCATACATATTTAGTTCGATATAGAAATCTTCATAATCACAGCTAGCCAAATCAATTTGTGTGCCATTAACATAGAGATCTAGTGCAATAAAGTTTACCGCGTTAATGACTTTTCCATAGTAGTCAGGGTAACCATTTTTCCACCAACCAACACGTGTTTTATCAGGATACCAGACACCAGCTAGATAAGTCCCGCGGTGATGGTCTGCGCTGTAATGTTCTTCAAAGTTCCCACGCATCCCCATATAGCCATTACCGATACTGGTGATAGACTCATGAAGCCGTCGATTTTGTTGGTCAAATTTAGTGCTAGTAATTTTCCAGGGATGAATATCTAAAGTTGAATTTGTTTTTTCCATATGGAGCCCTCCGTTCATTGGTTCATATATCTATTGTAATTGAAAACGATTTCAACAGTCAATAAAATTTATGCTAAAAAAAGATATGCAAGCCTACAAAGCCTACATATCTTCCTTATTAATCTAATTCAAACAATTCATCTTTAGCACTCACTGCTTTTTCTTCTACACTTGGAAATTCTTTTTCTTCTGGGAATAGGACCATCAAAGTATCAATTTTTTCTTGTTCTTTTAAGTAGGCACGATCCATTCGAGCCAAAAGCGTATCGCTTTGTACTTTATCATCAACATCTACAAATACTTCGAAACCCTCGCCTTTTAATTCTACGGTATCGATACCAAAATGAAGCAGCACTTCTTTGCCATCTTTTGTTTTTAGCCCAATAGCATGTTTTGTTGGAAAGACATTGGATACTGTTCCTTCAACGGGAGAATAGATATCATCTGCAGAAGGTAAAACCGCAATGCCAGGGCCCATCATTCCTTGCGAAAAAACCGGATCTTCAACCTTTGATAATGGCACTAACTGTCCATCGGCGGGGCTAAATAAAGCGGTTTTTTTCTTTTTTAAAAAAGAAAACATAATTAAAACTCCTCTCGGGTATTAAAATATAAGAACCTTTATACTACCTATTAACAGTATAAAGGTTCTTATATAATAAAAAAAGTCTTTTTAATTAAGAAATAGCCTGGCTAGCTTGTTCACCATATTTATTTACTAAAGCAGTGTCGATTAACCGTTTGGCTAATATTTCGTTTCTTGCCAGAATTGGACCGTGGAAATAAGAGCAAAAAACGTTGCGGTAATGAGCGCCTTCTGTTTGATCTTTTCCATTATTTCCGTAACCTTCAATAATTCTGCCTAGCGGTTTTTCATTTTTCCCCAAGACGGTATAGCCATTATGATTTTCAAAGCCAACATAGCTTTCATCGAATTCATCATTATAAATTTTGATATCTCCGATAAAGCGATTATTATCTTGACTTAAGGTATAGTGATCCAATGCAGAAATTCCTTGAATTTTTTCTCCGTGAGCGCCGGTGTAGTAATGACCTAAGAGCTGATAACCACCACAAATTGCCAGCATCACACCATCGTTTTCGATATATTCAGTCAAACTTTCTTTTTTTGTTTGAATGTCTTTTGAAACGATATATTGTTCAAAGTCTTGACCGCCACCAAAAAATACTAGATCGTAGCGTTTAGGATCGAAAGGTTCGTGGATACTGACGATTTCAGTGGATAAACTAACACCTGAATTTTGGGCTGTGTAGCCAAGCATCAAGATATTTCCATTATCGCCATAAGTATTTAATAAATTGCCGTACAGATGTGCCATCTTTAATTGATAATCAGCCACGATCCATACCTCCTTTTATATATCCCATGTCCGCTAGTTTTTTACGTAATTGTAAAACAGCAGTATAGGTGGATAGAATATAAACTTGTTCGCTAGGTAATTGTTTGATCTGTTCAATGACCTCATCTAAATTTTGGGTTTCCGTTATTTTGTCTTCGGAAATACCCGCAACTTTTAAACGTTTGGTCATATCTTCATGACGTTCTCCGCCGGAAATGACTTTTGGTATATCTGTATTGCTAAAGGCTTCGTAATTTCCGTCCCAAATCCAACTGATATCTGTACCATCGGCATAATTAGCGTTTAGTAAAGAAACAAGAGAGAAATTATAAGGTGATAAACCAATCATATCAATTACTTGATTTAGGCCAACCGGATTTTTAACTAAAACCAAGGTACATTTTTTACCGTCAATATCTACAACTTCCTGACGGCCAAAAACTTTTTCGTCAAATCCAATTCCCTTACGGATTTTTTCTGGTGCAACATGGTAATATTCAGCTACAGCGGTTGCCGCTAGGGCATTATATATATTATACATGCCACCGACTTCTAATTTGTAATCGTTATTGTCGATTGTAAATTCTGCCGAGGTATTTGTCATGTTTCGCAAGTCTGTTAATTTATAATCTAATTGAGGTCGTGTAAAGCCGCAATTTGGACAATAGTATTTACCTAGGTTTGCATAGGTAATCATTTTATAATGTAGAATGTGTTGGCACTTAGGACATAACACGCCATCTGTATTGTAATGTGCCATTTGCTCCTCATCAGACTCATGATCAAAGCCATAATATTTTCTAGGATTTGTTGTTTCAAGTGAATTAAAGATCGGTGAGTCACCGTTGGCTAAAATGGTGGCTTCTGGCGATTTTGCTGCACCATCGACAATTAACTGATAAGTTGTATAAATTTCGCCATACCGATCCATTTGATCGCGAAAAATGTTTGTAAAAACAAATAACTCTGGCTTAATATAGTCAGTTACCTTACTCAAACTTGCTTCGTCAATTTCTAAAACAGCAAATTTCTTCTGTTCGTTTTTAGGCTTAGCAGAAAGAAAAGTAGAAACAATTCCTTGCACCATATTGGCGCCTGTTGGATTTGTTAATACATCATCAAATTCTTGTTGTAAAATATTAACTGTTAATGCGGTTGTTAATGTTTTGCCATTTGTACCAGTAACAACAACCACTTTATAATCACTGGCCAAGTGATCTAAAATAGCTGGATCAATTTTTAAAGCTAATTTTCCCGGTAAACTTGACCCACCTTTAGTAAAAGTTTTTAAAAACCATTGTGAACTCTTTCCTACAAAAGAAGCAATATAACTTCGAAATCCCATGTCAAACCTCCATCATATAAACATAAATTCAATTTATCATACCACAACTTAAAAAAAAGATTAAATCAATTTTCTTGTTCTTAAGAATAAGTGAAAAAAATTCATTAACCGATAATAATTTTTTCAGTGGGATAACGGTAACCTGAATCGTGTGGTTTTTGCGGGATAAATAACATAAGTGTATACAACATATTTACCCGGCCGATAAACATCAAAACTGCAATGACCAGTTTTCCAATCGTTGACAAATCATTTGTGATACCTAAAGATAAACCGGTAGTACCAAAGGCGGAAGTGACTTCTACAATGATAGAGATCAAGGAAACATCTTCAATGGCAGTCAAAAAAACGACACAGCTAAAGCACATCATAAGTGATAACATAAAAACAACGATCGATTTACGAATATCTTCTCTATCGATAGTACGACCAAAAACATGGACATGTCTTTCTCCTTTTAAGAATGAATAAAGGTAAAGACCAATAATCATTATCGTGGTTGTACGAATCCCACCACCTACGGAACTAGGACTACAACCGATAAACATTAATAAGGAAAAAACGATCAGAGATGTTGTTTGAAAGTTATTTAAATCATGGATCTGTAGACCAGCATTACGAGTAGTGGTTGAATAAAACATACTGTTAACACTTTGCTCGATAAAATTCATATTTTCAAATAAGTGATTTTTTTCTAAGAGAAAAATCACTATACTACCACCGACAAATAAAATTACTGAAGAAAGCAAAGCGATTTTAGTAAATAAAGAAAATCGAAAATGCGATGGTTGTGTTTTTTTAGAAAATTTATCAGAAAACCAACTTTTAATATCCATTAAGACGGGAAAACCGATCCCACCGACAAAAATCAAAAACATTATAGAAAATAAAAGGAAAAAATCATTAGCATATGGAAAAACAGAGTGGCCAGTAACATCAAAGCCCGAGTTTGTAACTGAAGAAATTGCTTCATAAAAGCCATAATAAAATGCAGTGCCCCAGCCATCATGATAACCTTGCAGTTTTAAATAGACACTAAAAATAAGGCCACTAATAATTTGCAGACCTAATATAATTGTAAAAGTTGTTCGAATTAAGCGCACAATTCCACTTAGACGTGGTTGGTTCATATCTGTCATGATTAATTGTCGCTGTTTTAAGGTAACTTTTCTTTTTGAGAGAATAAAGAAAAAGGTAGAAATCATCATGATACCTAATCCTCCCACTTGGAAAAGGATTTCTAATAAAATCACACCTTGTTCATTGAACACTTCGTTGATCGGAAATGTTGTTAATCCAGTAATGCTGATTGTGCTGACCGCCATAAAAAACATATCAATAAATGATACATGAGAACCCGTTTGGCGAAAAATAGGCAAATAAAATAGTATAAGTGCAATCAATGTCATTAGCACATAGTAAGACACAATAACCTGAACAGAAGAAAGTCTATGTTTAAAAAAGAATTTACTTTTTTGCCAAGTATTTTGCGCGAAAAGCTTCATTGACATTTTTAAGTCTCCATTCTAATAGAATACCCACAGTATAACAAAAAAGGCGGTACATTCCAGCTAGTTCGTTTATAAAATATAAAAAAAGAAATCAAAAAAGTTTCTTAAGGAAAATATGTTTTTTTTCTTATTAATTTAGGCTGTGGTATACTAATGCAGTATCATAGTATAAAAAATAATAAACGAAATTTTATCAAAATCAATAAGGAGTTTACACTTTGAAAGAATTTATAAAAAATTGGGGTCCCTTTTTTCTTATCTTAGCGATTTTTTGGGCATTGTATATATTTGTGCTTACGCCAGTTTCAGTTAATGGTCATTCTATGGATCCCACATTAGCTGATGGACAAAAGTTGATAACGTATAAGTTGTCTAATATTGATCGTTTTGATGTTGTAACGACTAAAGAACCTGATGACTTAGACAAATTGGCTGTTAAAAGAGTGATTGGCTTGCCTGGTGATCGAGTTCAGATGAAAGATGATACGCTTACAGTTAATGGCGAACAAGTAGATGAAGCTTACTTGGATTCTTATCAGCAAGAATTTGCTGACGATAAAATGCAATCGGAGTATGACTATAATCCAGCTTTTCAAGATATTGCTGCAGGTGCAGCTAGTTTTACGAGTGACTTTGTTTATAAAGTTCCTAAAGGGCAATATTTTGTTTTAGGCGATAACCGTTTGGTTTCTAAAGACAGCCGGGCGTTTGGCTTTGTAAATCGTTCTATGATCGAAGGCGAAGTAGTTTTTCGTTATTGGCCGCTGGATGAAATTGCCATTATAAATAACTAAACTTTTTGCTAACAAATGCGAAAGGTAGCTGTAGTCACACTTTATTTTTGCGCTTTCTAATCGAAGGCGTATTTTTTTATAAAAAAAAAGAAAAAAGAAGTGAGAAATTCACTTTGGTTCATAAAGAAAAATTCGCTATAATGAAAGAGGAAAGAGGCGAAAAAATGACAGATTTAGAAAGTATTTTAGCTGAAAAATTCGGATTTACTAGCTTTCGTAAAGGACAAGAAGCGATTATTCAAAAAATTTTAGACAAAGAAAATGTGCTTGGAATCATGCCGACTGGAGGCGGAAAATCTATATGTTATCAACTGCCAGCACTTTTATTGGATGGTTTGACCTTAGTGATTTCCCCTTTAATTTCTTTAATGAAAGATCAAGTAGACAGCTTAAATGATATGGGGATACCAGCGACCTTTATCAATAGTTCGCTTTCTTATTTAGAGATAAATCAAAGGCTCGATGATGCAAAAAAGGGTCGCGTTAAGTTGTTATATATTGCGCCAGAGCGCTTAGAATCAGAGGAGTTTTTGCGATTATTAGAAACCGTTCAGATTGACCTTTTGGCAGTTGATGAAGCTCATTGTATTTCGCAATGGGGTCATGATTTTCGTCCTAGTTATCTGAAGTTAGCCCAGATGATTCAATCACTAAAGCAGCTACCGACAGTTGTAGCCTTGACAGCTACGGCTACCCAAGAAGTTGCACAAGATATCTCTCGTTTATTGTCTATACCAGAACAAAATCAAATCAATACCGGTTTTGCTCGGGAGAATCTAGCTTTTCAAGTGGTGAAAGAGCAAAAAGATAGTTATTTGTTTACCTATCTAAAAACGAATAAAAATCAGTCAGGGATTATTTATGCGACCACCAGAAAAGAGGTTGAAAGAATTTATCATTTGTTAAAACATAGTGACTTTTCTGTGGGGATGTATCACGGCGGCATGGATAAAAAACAACGAGCAGAAAGTCAGGAAGACTTTCTATTTGAACGTGTACAGGTTATAGTAGCAACCAATGCTTTTGGTATGGGAATTAACAAGAGTAATGTGCGTTTTGTTATTCATGCGCAGATACCAGGAAATATTGAGTCCTATTATCAAGAAGCAGGACGTGCAGGCAGAGATGGGCTAGCAAGCGATGCGATTTTACTGTATGCACCCCAAGATTTACAAATCCAACATTTTTTCATTGAACAATCCAATCTAACAAATAGCTATCAACAAAATGAATACGAAAAATTGCGACAGATGAATCAATATGCCCATACGCAAATGTGTTTACAATGTTATATTTTACGGTACTTTGGAGAAAATGGGCAAAAATGTGGTAAATGTAGCAATTGTTTAGATGAACGTGAAGCAGTTGATATTACGCTAGATGCACAAAAAATATTATCTTGTGTGAAACGTATGGAAGAACGTTTTGGTAAAACCATGGTTGCAAGAGTTTTGACAGCTTCAAAGACTAAACAAGTAATGGATTGGCATTTTGATCAGCTTACAACCTATGGCTTAATGAAGGAATGGTCACAAAAAGAAGTAGTTAGATTGATCGATTATCTGACAGCTGAGCAGTATCTAACATTGAGTAAAGGAGAGTTTCCTAAGTTAATCGTGTCATCAACAGGCATTGATGTTTTACTAGGTAAGCAAAAAGTATACCGTAAACAAGCTGCTGTAAAACAGTTAGCAGACAACGATGAGTTATTTGAAAAACTACGCAATTTGCGTTTAGAGTTAGCACAAGAACAAAACTTGCCACCTTATATTGTTTTTTCGGATAAAACATTGCAAGAATTGGCACAGAAAAAACCAAAAACACCCGTTGAATTTTTACAGATCAAAGGCGTAGGGCAAAATAAATTGGATAAATATGGCGAACAATTTATGTCGTTATTAAATAGGGAAACAGTTTAAATAAAAATCAATAATTAGCACTCTTTGATTTCGAGTGCTAATTATTTGACCATTTTTGACTAAGGTTGTATATTGTAATTGTAAGGAAGTTAGAGAGCTTCCGATAAGATAAATCGAGATTGAAAAATCCCGTACTACAGAAGAAATCGCCAATTCTTTTGTAATAAAGAAAAAAGAAAGGAAGGATTATTTATGGCAAACTTAATGTCAAGAAACAATGATCTTATGAATATGAGAGATGACTTTTTCGATAATTTCTTCGCTAACTTTATGGGAAACGATAATTTTCAAGTCGATATCAAGGAAAAAGATAATAGCTATGAAGTAACAGCTGATTTGCCAGGATTTGATAAGTCAGATTTGAACGTTACCTATGATGATGATATTTTGACGATTGAAGCAAGTCGTAATGATATAAGTGAAGATAAGGACGAAGAAGGTAACTTCCTACGTCGAGAACGTAGTAGCAGTTCTTTCCGTCGTCAATTTATGCTAAAGGGAATTGATGAAGATAAGATCGATGCTTCATTTAAAGATGGTGTCTTGAATTTGGCATTACCAAAAGCACCAGGTAAAGATGAAGATAAGAAAAAAATCGATATTAAATAATTGAATATCGGTAATGAAAGTTAACTCTAAAAGAAGAGAACACGCGAAGGCTTTTGAACTAGTCTTCATGTGTTCTCTTTTTTGTTTATCTATTTAATGAATATACAGCTATTAGTTAAACGGCCACCAGGGAATTTTTTTACTGTTACGTGCTTCAATCTTTGATTGATATGGCATATAAGTATTTCCTGTTTGTTCGCGCATCATTGCTGGTATCTGCTTTTTATTTATAAGACGTATTGCAGATACATAAGAACCCTTGTGCTCAACCAAAGCCCAGCGTTGTTGCTTATTATACTCTCCAGTATAAAATTTAAGCCAACTACCATTACCAAAAGGATCGGCTGAGACATAAGCCTCAACTTTTTGCGATACATCTACCCATTTTTTTGCGCGTTTATTGTTAACATCTGTTTCCACGATTGCTTCTTTTTCTTTAGGTACTTGCGCAGGCAAAACAGCATAGCCGTATTGCGTTTTTAAAAAGGGGTTAAAACGGTCGATCCACTCATTCTGAGTCATTCGTCCATAACCTAAGATCCCCAAACAAAGTAAAATTATACCAATAATAATTCCAATAGTTATTAGATATCGTTTGAATCTTTCCTTATCACGAACATCAGAGCTGATCTGTTTAACTATAGTACTATTTCCTCCCTTTAACAGATTATCTAAGGGAAGTTCTAAAATATTACTAAGTTCAACTAATGTATCTAAATTTGGGAAACTTAAATTATTTTCCCAGCGCGAAAGTGTTTGTCTTGTTACGTGTAATTGATCTGCTAGCTCTTGCTGGGTTAAATTTAATACTTCTCTTTTTTCTCGCAGTACCTTTGCAAATTTCATAAAAAAGAACCCTCCCTTTAAGTAGTATGATAAATAAAAATCCTTAGGAAGTAACGCAATTATCATGTTACATGGGGGATTTTTTGTAAAAATACTCAATATTGTTGCTTCAAAGTTAATTTTTGTTTAATAAAGACTTTTGACAACATTATAGCAAGATTTATCAAAAAATTGGCTGAAGTATTTTAATTTTTAGCGTATAGTAGTCAAATAAAGGGGATCTGAGAAAACGGCAAGAAAGTTTTGTGGAGAAAAGATGGATCATCTTAAATTGGGTAACTGCTAGCAGTTAATTGTTATTAACAATATAGGGGGAGTTAAATAAAATGAAAGTAAAAAATGTTGAAATCAAAGTAAACGAACCTTTATCAGTAGAAGAAGTGGCGGCTGTTTATGAAGAAACTGCCTTTGATAAGCCAATTGACGATAAGAATAGGTTGCAAGACATGATAAATCATACGCCTTTAGTCCTTAGTGCGTGGCGTAATGGGATTTTGCTAGGATTTGCGCGTTGTTTAACAGACTTTGAATATTTTTGTTACCTAAGCGATATTTTAATCTTACCCGATTACCAAAAGCAAGGAATCGGGAAAATGCTAGTGGACGAGGTTAAACAATACCTAGGTAATCGAACAACAATCTCTTTAAGAGCAGACGAAAAAGCTTTGGGTTTTTACAAGCAGATCGATTTTCAGCCTACAGATAAGATGTATCGTATACATAGGGAGGGCTAGCGATGATAGAAATTTGTGATAATAAAAAAATTACAGCAGAAGAATTGACTGAAGTTTTTGTTCATTCGGGAATTAAACGTCCAGTTCATGACCAAGCAAGGATAAAAAGAATGCTAAATAATGCCAATATTTTGTATACTGCTTGGGATAATGCTAAATTAGTAGGTGTACTCCGTGGTGTTTCTGACATGTCTTACTGTACTTTTGTATCAGATTTGGCTGTTTTGAAAAGCTATCAAAAACAGGGCGTTGGTGCTAAATTATTGGCTACATTGAGAAAAAATCAAGGAGAAAATATTTCAACCGTATTAATATCCGCGCCTACTGCAAGTTCTTTTTACCCTAAAGTAGGTTTTGAACAGGTGGAAAATGCATTTAAAAAACAGAGACGCTACTAGTTAAGATATAGCTAGTTTTAAAGTGAAGAAAGCAACAAAGGAGCATAATGCGCTTGCTTTTTATTTAGTTAAATTTCAAAAAGCTAGGGCTGTAAAAATCATTTATTTTCAAGTATACTTTTAAGGGGAAGTATACGGAGGATGAGAAAATGGCACAATTATTTTTTAAGTATGGCGCGATGAACAGTGGTAAATCAATTGAAATCTTAAAGGTTGCTCATAATTATGAAGAACAAGAAAAACCTGTTGTTTTGATGACAAGCGGCTTAGATACACGGGCAGGTGTTGGGCAAATTTCTAGCCGAATTGGTTTAGAAGAAAAAGCACTACCGATATTTGAAGAAACAAATGTGTACGAGCTTATTGAGCAACTGGAACGCAGACCGTACTGTATATTGATCGATGAATCGCAATTTTTAAAAAAACATCATGTTTTGGAATTTATGAGGATTGTAGATGAATTAAAGATTCCAGTTATGGCCTTTGGTTTAAAAAACGATTTTCGTAACGAACTATTTGAAGGCTCTAAATATTTATTATTATACGCCGATAAAATCGAAGAAATGAAGACTATTTGCTGGTTTTGCCATAAAAAAGCAATCATGAATTTACATTTTATAGACGGAAAGCCAGTATATGAAGGAGAGCAAGTACAAATTGGGGGAAATGATGCATATTATCCTGTCTGTCGTCATCACTATTTTCACCCAGAAATCGAGTAAAGGAGAATGTTAAGTGTATTACGATCAATTACAAAAGATTGAAGATCGCTATCAGGAACTAGGCGAATTAATGAGCGATCCAGATGTGATCGCAGATACCAACCGTTTCATGAAGCTGTCTAAAGAAGAAGCGGATTTACGTGAAACAGTGGAGGTTTATCAACGCTATAAAAAAGTAGAAGAAGATATTAGCGAAGATGAAGAAATGTTAAGCGAAAATTTGGACGAAGAAATGACGGATTTAGCCAAAGAAGAATTAGCAGAGTTAAAAAAAGAAGAAGCAGATCTGCAAGAACAAATCAAAATTCTGTTATTGCCTAAAGATCCTAATGATAATAAAAATATTATCATGGAAATTAGAGGAGCAGCTGGCGGTGATGAAGCTGCGCTTTTTGCTGGCGATTTATTCGATATGTATCAACGCTATGCAGAGTCACAAGGCTGGAAAGTAGAAGTGATGGATGCCAGCGTTACCGGTATTGGTGGCTATAAGGAAGTTATCATGATGATCACTGGTGACAAAGTGTATTCGAAATTAAAATATGAAAGTGGCGCTCACCGTGTACAACGTGTGCCAGAAACTGAGTCACAAGGTCGTGTGCATACTTCGACTGCAACAGTGGTTGTGATGCCAGAAGCTGAGGAAGTGGAGTTAGATATAGATGATAAGGATATTCGCACGGATATTTATCATGCTTCTGGTGCAGGTGGACAGCACGTCAACAAAACGGCATCTGCTGTACGTTTAACACACATTCCAACAGGTATTGTGGTAGCGATGCAAGATGAACGTTCGCAAATTAAAAACCGGGAAAAAGCAATGAAAGTTTTGCGTGCACGTCTTTATGATAAGTATGAACAAGAAGCTCAAAATGAGTACGATGCTAATCGGAGATCAGCGATCGGCTCTGGTGATCGTTCCGAACGTATTCGTACGTATAATTTCCCGCAAAATCGAGTGACTGATCATAGAATCAATTTGACTGTTCAACAATTAGATAAAATTTTAAATGGGGACTTAGAAGAAATTATTGAGGCTTTAATTTTATATGACCAAACTTCGAAATTGGAAGAGTTGCAAAATGAGTAAACAAACGTATCAAGAAGTCCTGAATTGGGCTTCTTCTTTTTTAGAAAAACATGGAAAAGAAGGTTATGCGATTTTTTATGTGTTTTTAGCGCGTAAAAAATGGACGAAAACAGATTGGCTGCTACACATGAAAGACAAGATAGCACAAGAAGAATATGATCAATTACAAAATGACCTAGAGCAGTTGCTAAACGACTATCCCCCGCAATATTTACTTGGTTATGAAGAATTTTATGGACGACGTTTCAAAGTCAATTCTCACACATTGATCCCGCGTCCAGAGACAGAAGAATTAGTTGAATGGTGCCTGCGAAATACTGTTAAGCAAAAAGAAGAAGCACTTCAGGTAGTGGATGTAGGTACTGGTACTGGGGCTATTGCGACTACTTTAAAACTAGAACGACCTGCGTGGCAGCTAAGCGCGGTGGATATTTCAAAAAAAGCGTTGGAAGTGGCGCAAATAAATAGCCATTTGCTTGAAGCAGAGGTGGAATTTTACCTAGGTAATACCTTGGAGCCTATCAAATACCCTATCGATATTCTGATTGCCAATCCGCCTTATATTAGCCAAGATGAATGGTCTTTGATGGATACAAGTGTTCAACGTTACGAGCCTTCCATCGCTTTATTTGCTGAAAGTGAGGGCTTAGCTATTTATCAAAAGATTGCTGAACAGGCCCAAGAGAAACTCGCTAAACAAGGAAAAATATTTTTAGAGATAGGCTTTAATCAAGGAGAGAAGGTGGAAGAAATTTTCCAAAAAAGTTTTCCGCAAAAAACAGTTCAGCGGAAGAAAGACTTATCAGGAAATGAAAGAATGCTACTTGTGTACTAGTTATCCACAAGGCTGTGGGCAACTAGTGATTTTAAGAAAATTTATTCGGAAAAAAGGCGAATAATACAGAAATCATAGCTATTTTCAAGTTATGAACAGATAAATACACAATAAGTTGTCACTTTTTCCACAGATTGTGTATAACTTAAATGAAATTGTTGATAACTTGGTGTTGATAAAAAGAAAGGATGTGGATAAACTGTGGAAATAAAAGAAACAAAACATTGGACAGTTGAGAAGATAGATGAAGCGGCGCAAACCTTGAAAAAAGGTGGCCTAGTAGCTTTTCCAACTGAGACGGTTTATGGTTTAGGCGCAAATGCAATGAACTCAGATGCAGTTTCTCGCGTATTTGATGTTAAAGGAAGACCGCGTGATAATCCGTTGATTGTCCATGTGAATAGTTTTGAACAGGTAAAAGATTATGTAGTTGCCTTGCATCCTTATGCGCAAAAATTAGCTGATACTTACTGGCCAGGCCCGCTGACATTAATCTGTCAAACAAAAACAGATTTATTTGCCAAAGAAGTCTCTGCAGGTTTACCCTCAGTTTCTTTCCGCATGCCAGATAATGATGCTACGTTAAGATTACTCAAAAAAGCAGGCGTTCCCGCGGTAGGACCTAGTGCCAATACCTCGGGTAAACCTAGCCCTACAACTTATGAACATGTTTATCATGACTTACATGGCAAAATTGATGGAATTTTAGATGATGGTGCAACAAAAATCGGGGTGGAATCAACGGTAATCGATGTTAGTGACCCTGAGCAAAAACCAATGATCTTACGTCCTGGTGCTATTACTAAAGAACAAATCAAACAAGACCTAGATATCGAGGTTAGCTATGATGAAAACTTATTAGAAAGCTCTGAGACGCCTAAATCACCGGGAATGAAGTATAAACACTATTCACCAGATACAAAAGTGCTAATGGTAAAAGAACAAGATTGGCCAGCCGCTGTTAATTGGGTAAAAGAAAACAAGCTATGTGCAGGAGTGTTGGCTGGACCAACTGTATGCGATGAAGTTCGTGCGGACACAGCAGCTACTTTTTCTTATAGTGATGATAGTATGTTAGCAGCCACAAAAGGCTTGTATGCGGGCTTGCGTGCATTAGATGAAGGACAATTATCTTTGGATGTTATTTTGACTGCTGCTTTACCAGAAGAAGGTTTAGGCTTAGCTTATATGAATCGCTTAAAAAAAGCTGCTGGGCAAAAGTATTTTGAAGGTGAAAAGACTTCTTAATTTTCCTGTGATACAATATTGTAAGAAAGTAAAAGGGGTGTTCTTGATATGGCAATAAAAGATTTTGATTTTGAGATCGGCACTGCAATTGAAAATGAAACTAAGCGTCAGCAAGATAATTTGGAATTGATTGCCTCAGAAAACATTGTCTCAGAAACGGTAATGCAAGCCCAAGGAAGTATTTTAACGAATAAATATGCAGAAGGCTATCCTGGACGTCGTTATTACGGTGGCTGTGAGTTTATAGATGTCGTTGAAAATTTAGCGATTGAGCGCGCAAAGAAACTTTTTGGCGCAGCGTTTGCTAATGTTCAACCACACTCTGGTTCGCAAGCCAATACAGCGGCTTATTTGTCATTGATAGAAGAAGGAGATACTGTTTTAGGAATGGATCTTTCTGCAGGGGGACATTTAACACATGGGTCACCGGTAAATTTCAGCGGTAAAACTTATCATTTTGTTAGTTATGGTGTTGATCCGACAACCGAAATCATTGATATTGAAAATGTTCGTACTTTGGCACATAAATATCAACCTAAGCTTATTGTTGCTGGAGCTAGCGCCTATTCTCGTGTGATTGATTTTGCCGCATTTAGAGAGATTGCTGATGAAGTGGGTGCCAAGTTGATGGTGGATATGGCACATATTGCTGGTTTAGTTGCTAGTGGTCTTCATCCTAATCCGATTCCTTATGCTGACATTACGACGACTACCACGCACAAAACATTACGAGGCCCGCGTGGTGGTATGATTTTAACAAACGATGAAGCACTGGCAAAAAAAGTCAATAGTAATGTTTTCCCTGGTATTCAAGGAGGCCCTTTAGAACATGTTATTGCAGGAAAAGCTGTTGCCTTTAATGAAGCACTCGATGATAATTTTAAAATATACAGTCAGCAAGTACTAAATAATGCTAAAGCAATGGAAGCCGAGTTTAACCAAGCTGAAAAAACGCGCTTAGTATCTGGTGCAACAGAAAATCATTTGCTTTTAATTGATGTGACAGACTATGGTATGACAGGAAAAGAAGCTGAGCAGCTTTTAGATTCTGTGCATATTACTGTAAATAAAAATGCCATTCCGTTTGAAAAATTAAGTCCTTTTAAAACAAGTGGTATACGTATAGGAACACCTGCAATCACTAGTCGCGGTTTTAAAGAAAAAGAAGCAGCAGAAGTAGCTCGTTTGATTATAAAAGTTTTAGAAAGCAATAAAAATCAGGCAGTGCTTAACGAGGTCAAAGAAGATGTTAAAAAATTGACCGACGCTCATCCAATTTATACGCACTAAGTTGTGCGGCAAAGTCAATTTCTTTTGATGCATTGCTTGTATGCTGCATTTAGATTACAATAAAGAAAAAAATAAAGGAGCCTTAAAAAATGGGAAAATTTCAAGTGATGGAACATCCGTTGATTCAGCATAAATTAACAATTATACGAGAGAAAAATTGTGGTACAAAAGTTTTTCGGGAAGTTGTTGATGAACTTGCTATGTTGATGGCTTACGAGATTTCTCGTGATATGCCAACTGAAGATATTGAAATTGAAACACCAATTGAATTATCAACGCAAAAAACTTTAGCCGGCAAAAAAGTGGCTATTGTTCCAATTTTGCGTGCAGGTTTGGGCATGGTAGATGGTATTTTACAACTTATCCCAGCGGCTAAAGTGGGTCATGTTGGTTTGTATCGGGATGAAGAAACATTAGAGCCTCACGAGTATTTTGTCAAAATGCCAGAAGATATCGACAATCGTCAGCTATTAGTGGTTGACCCTATGCTTGCAACTGGAGGATCAGCAATTATGGCAATTGATTCCTTGAAAAAACGCGGTGCTTCTAATATTAAATTTGTTTGCATCGTTTCTGCTCCAGAAGGGGTCAAAGCCTTACAAGAAGCACATCCGGATATAGATATCTACACGGCTGCTTTAGATGATCATTTAAATGAAGATGGCTATATTGTTCCAGGTTTAGGCGATGCGGGCGATCGTTTATTCGGTACGAAGTAGTTATAAAAAAAGAAGCTGGAATTCCAGCTTCTTTTTTTATTGATCTGTTGGTTCCATCTCTTTGTAATTAATAATAACGACACCATTGCTTTCTGAAATCAGTTCTTGATTTGAACTTGTTTCATCAATAGCAACAACAGCTGAGTTTTTCAGTTGCTTTGTAATTGTGCCTGTTTCCGGTTGATTATGTACTTGAAACCTTACGTGTTCGTTAACTGAGAATTCTTTTCCTACTTCTGAAGGGTCAATAGACGAATCAAATTTACCAAATGCTGCCATATATAAAACCTCCTTATTTCTATTGTAACATAACTTTTGAAAATTTTCAGACAATATAATTTTAAAAAATTCGCTTTACAAACAGTAAAAAATTCTTTATAATTTCATATGTATTTTGCCAGCTTAGCTCAGTTGGTAGAGCAACGCACTCGTAACGCGTAGGTCGCAGGTTCAAGTCCTGTTGCTGGCATTTAATTGAGGCTAGAGACACTAATATTATAGCGTTTCTAGCTTTTTTTGTGCCAAAAATGTGCCAAATATCTTTTGACTTTAATAAAAATGAGAAATCATGATTAAATAAATTCTAAACTTTTTTTGAATGTCTGGATACAAAGCTTTCTTTTATCACTATTTACCTCTATAATGAAGAAAGTAATTTTTATGAAAAGAGAGAGCAGATGGAAAAAAGGAACCTTTTTAAAAATGACAATAAAATCGATTATGGCGTAATTTTACCAGTATTTTTATTATGTTTGGTGGGCTTAGCTTCTTTGTATGTTGCCTCCTACCATGATCCAATATCAAATAGCAATCCATGGAATGATGTATTTCAACAGTTGCTTTGGTATGCTGTAGGAGTGATTGCAGTAATAATTATCATGCATATCAAGCCCAGACAGCTTTGGACAATAACTAAATATGCGTATGCAGCGGGTTTAGCTGTTATGGCATTATTGGTGCAATTTTATGACGAAGACATGCAAAGAGCCACAGGATCTAAAAACTGGTTTAGTTTCGGTCCGATTACAGTACAGCCGGCTGAATTAATGAAAATTGCCATGATTTTGATGTTGGCGATGGTGGTTACTAAACACAATGCTTTCTATCAACAACGTACTTTAAAATCAGATGGCATATTGATCGGTAAGATGTTAGCAGTTGTAGCTCCGGTACTGCTTTTAATCATGCTACAAGATGATTTTGGCTCCATGTTAGTTTTTCTAGCTATTTTTGGGGGTATATTTTTGATGTCTGGTATTTCATGGCGGATTATTATACCTGTGATTGCAGCCTTTTTAGTGCTCAGTGTGGGAACGATTGTCCTTGTAGTCAATGATGGGGGTCGAGAATTTCTAGCTGATATTGGCTTGTTTTCTCAATACCAATTTGCGCGAATAGATTCTTGGCTAGATCCGTTTCATGATGTACAAGGAGATTCTATGCAAGTAGCTTCTGCCATGATGGCGATTGGCTCGGGTGGTTTATTTGGTAAAGGATTTAATACTAGTGAAATTGCTGTGCAAGTGCGTGAATCTGATATGATCTTTTCTGTTATCGGAGAGAATTTTGGTTTTATTGGAAGCGCGTTTGTCATCTTATTGTATTTTATTTTAATCTATCGAATGATTCGTGTTTGTTTTGATACAAATAATGAATTTTATGCATATCTAGCAACTGGGATTATTATGATGATTTTATTCCATGTGTTTGAAAATATTGGAGCGAACATTGGGCTCTTGCCTTTAACGGGAATACCGCTTCCGTTTATCAGTCAAGGGGGGTCTGCGCTTTTGAGCAATATGGTAGGTGTAGGATTGATTTTATCTATGCGTTATCAGGCAACAAGCGAGACCTAGCGTGCTAAAGGCAGGAGGTTAATTATTGTTAACATTGTATGGATATCCTAAGTGTAGTCGTTGTAAAAATGCAAAAAAATGGTTAGAAACACAAAGTAAAGAAGTTACATTTGTGGATATGATTGAAGAAGTTCCCTCTAAAGAACAACTAGAAAAGTGGATAAAAGAAAGCGATTTGCCTTTTCGTCGTTTCTTTAATACAAGTGGACAAAAATACCGGGCTTTAGGCTTGAAAGATAAGATAGATGGGTATACACTTGAAGAAGCTTGCCAGGTGCTGTCAACAGACGGCATGCTGATCAAACGTCCGATTTTAGTAAAAGATAACCATTTTTTAGCGATCGGATTTAATGAGAATGATTACAAAGGAGTATTTACATCATGGAAAAGCAATGTCTAAAAAAAGTGGATAATTTGTGGGTGCTGTTTAATGGAAAAGAATATGTTATCGGTTTGACAAATGAAGCGCAAGATGAACTAGGGAATATTACATTTGCTACTTTTCCTAAGGTAGGGCAAAGTTATGCAAAAGGGGATACTTTAGTGGAGATTGAAGCAGAAAAAGCAACAAGCGCGCTTACTAGTCCTTTGTCAGGAACGGTTTCTTCTATCAATGAAAAAGCAGATGCAGATGTAGATGCGTTAAATGACGAAGACGAAATGAATGCTTGGATCCTTAGCTTAAAAGATGTCGAACAAACTGAATTTGATAATTTATCATAATAAAAAAAGCTCTTGAAATCAGTTATTAGATTTCGGCTCTTTGTCAAATAGTGTTGGTAAAGAAAACACATCGAATAAAGGAAGCAGTTAGGCACTATCGTCTAGCTGCTTTTTTGTTTTCGTTTGTATAGGTAACGGACCGGATTGGAAATACTTTCCTCGGTATAAAAAGATTCGTTGTCGAAAGTTCTCAAAACTAAGGAAGCCATAAGCGACGCGTTTTAGAACTTTAATATGATTGTTTAAACCTTCTAAAGACCCGTTAGAATAAGGCACTATCAAAGCAAGATGTATCTCTTGTCGATACTTTCGGAAGGTCTTGACTACGGGCTGAAACGGGTCAGGCAGTTTGGACAAATCAGTTTTTAGTAACTGGTCAAAACGTTGCTTATCTTGCTTATGAAGAACGGAAAGAAACGATTGATAGATTTTGTAGCCTTGTCTAAGGGTAGAATGATAACTTAATAAACGATCGACAATGTCTTGTTCGGTTAAATGATCCCGAAAACTAGGTCGCCAATATCGGTTTTCATAATCAAGGGTCCAAGCTTTTTTCTGTAGGAGCTTCCAATATTTTTTGAGGTGTCTATATTCCTTTTGTCGACGGTCAAAGGTGTTCATCACTTGTTTCCGTTGTTGTTGGAAAGCCCGTCCAATATGTTGGCTAATGTGGAAACGATCAATGACTAACTGCGCATTAGGAAAAAGGGCTTTGACTAAGGAAGCGTAAGGACTATAAAAATCTGAAACAACGTAGTGCACCTTGGCTCTTTCCTCTCGAGGATAACGGGCAAAATAGGCTTCTAAATAAGGCAGTTGTCGGTTGGCGACAATATCTAAGAGCTGCCGGCTTTGCCCATTCATCATAATAAAACTCATGGCTCCTGAAACCCGTTTGACCGATTGAAATTCATCGAAACAAAGAACTTCCGGTAAGGAAGTATTGGGTGATAGCTGTTTGGGTTTAAAACTGTGAAGCACACGTAAAACCGTGGTAGGCGAAACATGTTTCAACCGGGCAACCATCGACATTGACAAAGGTTGAGATAATTTTTCTGCAATGGCGAGTTTGACACGTCGAGCGATCGAACAATGACGGTCCGCGACGCTGGTTTCGGCGATAGACGTTTTCCCGCAAGTTTTACAACGAAAACGTTGCTTCTTCATCTTAAGTAAGGTTTTGTATTCACTCACATCGTTGAGTTGAATCGTCACCTCCTTGAATCCCCACTTCATTAAACAGGTCGTCTCTTCTTCGCCACAGTGGAAACATGCTTGCGGGCGATAGGAAAGCTGACCATAAAAGACAAAACAAATGTCTCCGTTAATTGCTTCTTTTTGAAAACAATCTTCTTCAAAAGTCAGATTTAAATCTATGATATCTAGGATTTCTTTAGTATAATGAGAGATGGACATCTTGAAACACTCCTTTGGATATTTGTTTGGTAACTTTATTCTACGAGTTTTCAAGATGTCTGTTTTATATTTTGCTCAGAAAACATAAAAAAACTAGCATTGGCTACAAGAACACATCTCTTGTTTACCAACACTAGAAATTATAGAGCCTAGATTTCAAGAGCTTTCTTATTTTATTCTTCAGAATCTTCTTCGTCGCTTTCACCGATAACTTCTGGTTCAGCTTCTTCCGTTTCTTCTTCTGGTTCTTCTTCTTCAGCTTCTGGTTCATTAACCGCAGCTATTTGTTCCTCAGGATCATTAACGATTGTATAATCTTTAGCAACTGGAATGTCACTGATGTTAATAGAATCGCCGATTTCTAGACCAGAAATATCTACTTCGATGTTTTCAGGTAGTTTGTCTGGTGTAGCTGAAACAGTAGCACTGTATAATGTTTGAGTAAGGACACCACCAGCTTTTACGCCGCTTGATTCACCGACAAGGGTAATTTCTGCTTCCACTTCTTGTTCTTCTGTCATGTTTACAGATAAGAATTCAACATGGATAAGATCTTGAGTGAATGTATCTGCTGAATAGTCTTGAACTAAAGTATTCACTTTTTTGCCATCGATATTCATTGTGATAACTGAGTTTAGTCCATTTTCACGCAATACTCTATCTAGTTCTTGCGCATTAACAGAAATTGGTGTACTTTCGATTTGATAACCATTAACGATTGCAGGTACTCTACCTTCGTGACGCAATTTATTTCTGATTGAACGCGGACGTACAGCTCTTTTTTCTACTTTTAATGCAACTGCCATAACTTATTTTTCCTCCTAAATTTTGTGTTAAACAATATTTTTCAAGCAAATATTGGTTACTCAAATACTGAGATGATAATACATGATCGATAAGTTACATAAAAAAGGGCAACTGAATACACAGCTACCCCTCAGACATTCTTTCATAACTTTCTCCACCAGGTCTTAACGCTGTGTGTAGTGAGAAACTCTATTTACTTATGTTTTTACTTTAAAAGAAAAATCCAAATAAGTCAAATAATTGATTAGCATTGTT
>FLSG01003557.1_pt1 | contig 26978 bp, 24 predicted proteins | sample 1550511 | NCBI WGS metagenome assembly FLSG01 (sample SAMEA4031768, study PRJEB14383) | metagenome | biome: human; feature: oral; material: saliva | place: Philippines | collected 2014
ACACCTGTTCCCATGCCGAACACAGAAGTTAAGCTCCTTAGCGCCGATGGTAGTCGGACTTACGTTCCGCAAGAGTAGGACGTTGCCAGGCAATATATCATTATTCCACAGTAGCTCAGTGGTAGAGCTATCGGCTGTTAACCGATCGGTCGTAGGTTCGAGTCCTACCTGTGGAGCCATATGGCCCCGTGGTCAAGCGGTTAAGACACCGCCCTTTCACGGCGGTAACACGGGTTCGAGTCCCGTCGGGGTCATTTATTACATATTGGAGGATTAGCTCAGCTGGGAGAGCATCTGCCTTACAAGCAGAGGGTCGGCGGTTCGAACCCGTCATCCTCCACCATCGTTAATTTAATAGTACGGAGGGGTAGCGAAGTGGCTAAACGCGGCGGACTGTAAATCCGCTCCTTCGGGTTCGGCAGTTCGAATCTGCCCCCCTCCACCATTTATGGGCTATAGCCAAGCGGTAAGGCAACGGACTTTGACTCCGTCACGCGCTGGTTCGAATCCAGCTAGCCCAGCCATTAGAGCCATTAGCTCAGTTGGTAGAGCATCTGACTTTTAATCAGAGGGTCAGTGGTTCGAGCCCACTATGGCTCACTATGAAGCACTTCTCAAAAGAGAAGTGCTTTTTTGTTATATATTATAACAACGAACTCATTTTAGAAAAATATGATTTCTTTTTAACTATTTTTTAATATATAAACATATCATCAAAGAGAAAGTGAATGCTATATTCTCAGTGTTAGTTAGAAATAGCGTAAAGCATACAAATAAAATTTGCATATTTATTTATACATTTTATTGACTAATAAAATAATGAAATCGATAGTAAAAGGGTTTATGTTGAATGATAAACCACTTTATTGATTTTATATGTAAGAATGGCCAATCGAAGAAAAAATGCTGTTTTAGCAATCCTTGAAATGTTGAATTCTTTAGATTATTCTAGAAACATATGACAACAAAGGGGTTTTAAAAATGAATAAAACAGTAGAAATTATTGGGGCGCCATCCACATATGGTCAAAGAAAATTAGGAGTTAACCTTGGTCCAGATGTAATTCGATATGCAGGTATTGAGGAACGTATTAAAGCAATAGGGCTAAATGTGAAAGATTCTGGTAATATTACGGTACCTAAAATCGATTTGGAAAAATTTAATTCAGAGCAAAAAGGATTACGTAATTTAGAAGAAATTATAGAAACATCAAACACGTTGAGTGATGCAGTTTCTAACAGTATTGAAAATAATCATTTTCCACTTATTTTAGGCGGAGATCACTCAATCGCTATTGGTTCTATATCAGGCGTTAGTAAGCACTACGAAAACCTAGGTATTATATGGTATGACGCACATGGTGACCTAAACATCCCTGAAGAGTCGCCGTCAGGAAATATTCACGGTATGCCATTACGTGTACTTGCAGGCGAAGGTGATGAGCGTTTGGTTAATATCTCAAATTATTCACCAAAAATTAAACCTGAAAACATTGTGCTTATCGGCATGAGAGATTTAGACGAAGGAGAAAGACGTTACATAAAAGAACATGATATTAAAACATATACAATGGCTGAAGTTGATCGTTTTGGTATTAAACAAGTGATTGAAGACACGATTGAGTATTTACAAACTAAAACAGATGGCATCCATTTGTCACTTGACGTAGATGCGCTAGATCCTGTGGAAACGCCAGGTACTGGTACTAGAGTGCTTGGTGGGTTAACGTACAGAGAGAGTCATTTTGCATTAGAATTATTACATAATTCTAAATGTATTACTTCTATGGATTTAGTAGAGGTTAATCCACTTATTGATCATAATAATGATACGGCGAAGCAAGCTGTATGCTTAGTAGGTAGTTTCTTTGGTGAAACATTATTGTAGAAACTACAACTAAGTTCAAGATAGAGATCATATCTTCTAAAAACGTAAAATACTACTTTTTCTAAGCGCTCTTACGCGGCGGGACAGCAAAGTCATTTTAAATATGATTTCTGTCTCGCTTTTTGCTTTTAATAAAACATTAATTTTTATTTCAAAATTTTATACTTAATATGACAGTTGACGTTATGATTGGTATAATATATAACATGGGAACAGATAACCGGAGGAGATGTTATGGATTTATCCAACTTTTTTGATGATTGGAGTACGGTCAAAATAATTGCAGGCGTACTCGACTTACTCATAGTATGGTATGTACTTTATCTTCTCATCACAGTTTTTAAAGGTACAAAAGCGATTCAATTACTTAAAGGTATTGTCGTAATTGTAATCGGCCAACAAGTGAGTAAAATGTTAAATTTAACAGCTACATCTCGTTTGTTTGATTTAGTGATACAATGGGGTGTATTAGCTTTAATCGTTATATTCCAACCTGAAATCAGACGTGCTTTGGAACAGCTTGGCAGAGGCAGTTTATTTAAACGTTATTCAACGAGTTTAAATAGTGATGAAGATAAACTTATTTCGTCAGTTTCAAAAGCAGTACAGTATATGGCTAAACGCCGTATAGGCGCGTTAATAGTCTTTGAAAAAGAAACAGGATTACAAGATTATATAGAAACAGGGATCCCTATGAATTCTGACATTTCTCAAGAATTATTAACCAATGTGTTTATACCTAATACGCCTTTACATGACGGTGCGATGATTGTCCAAGAAAATAAAATCGCAAGTGCTGCAAGTTATTTACCATTATCTGATAGTGCTAAAATCGCTAAAAGTTTAGGTACTAGACATAGGGCTGCAGTAGGTATTTCTGAAGTTTCAGACGCATTTACAGTGATAGTTTCTGAAGAAACAGGATCTATTTCTGTCACATTTGATGGAAAATTAAGAAAAGACATTTCTAATGAAGCATTTGAAGAATTATTAGCTGAACATTGGTTTGGCACACACTTTCAAAAGAAAGGTGTGAATTAAAATGTTAGAAAGTAAATGGGGATTAAGACTAATTGCTTTTGTATTAGCACTTGTGTTTTTCTTATCAGTAAACAATATGTTTGGTAATATCTTCAACGCAGATCAATTAGGACAAAAGTCGACTGAAACATTGCAAGATGTCCCAGTTCAAGTTAAGTATGATAGCAAATCATTATATGCTAGCGATGTACCTAGCAAAGTGGATGTAGAAATATCTGGGCCACAGTCTCAAGTTCTAAAAGCTGAAAATAGTGATAATGTTAAAGCTGTGCTCGATTTAGGTAATAAAAAAGCTGGAAAACATACTACACAATTTCAAGTAAATGGTTTAAATGAAGATATTGATTATACTGTTAAGCCGAAAGAAGCAGCAGTAAGTCTTGAAGAAAAAGTGACTAAAAAGCTCAAAGTAGAACCTGATGTTAGCAGCAATGATTTAGATCCTAACTATAAAGTAAGTGATCAAAGTGTGTCACCTGAAACAGTTAAAGTGACTGGTGGTCGTAAGCAAATTGATAAAATTGCATATTTAAAAGCTACGTTTAAAGATAAAGATAAAATCACTCAAGATACTACAGATATTGCACGTATCACAGCTTTTGACAGAAAACTTAATAAGATTAACGTGTTGATACAACCAAATGAAGTTAATTTAAGTGTCAAAGTAGAAGACTATAGCAAAAATGTTAAAGTTAAAACGAAAGCTGTAGGTGCTTTACCTAATGGTAAAGATTTAGATGATATTAAATTAGATGATGATGAAGTTGAAATATTTGGTAATAGAAATGACATTCAAGGCATTGATGAAATAACTGCTGAAGTGGATTTAGATGGCGTTACAGAGTCAACAGACAGGAATGTTAATTTTAACTTACCAGAAGATGTTTCAAAGGTGAATCCGAAAGAAACGACAGCAAAAATTACTATTAAATAGATTTTTTAATAAAGGAGATATAAATCATGGCAAAATATTTTGGTACAGATGGCGTAAGGGGCGTTGCAAATAAAGAATTAACGCCCGAACTTGCCTTTAAATTAGGACGTTTCGGTGGATACGTGCTAGCACATAATGAAGGTGAAAAACATCCCAAAGTACTAGTTGGTAGGGATACTCGTGTTTCTGGTGAAATGCTTGAATCTGCATTGATTGCTGGGCTGATTTCTATTGGTGCGGAAGTCATGCGTTTAGGCGTCATATCAACACCAGGTGTAGCATATTTAACTAGAGAAATGGAAGCTGAATTAGGTGTCATGATATCTGCTTCTCATAACCCTGTACCAGATAATGGTATCAAGTTTTTTGGGTCAGATGGTTTTAAGTTATCTGATGATCAAGAAGAAGAAATTGAACAATTATTAGATCAAGAAAATCCAGATTTACCTCGCCCTGTAGGCGAAGACATTGTACATTATTCTGATTACTTCGAAGGCGCACAGAAGTATATAAGTTATTTAAAATCAACTATTGATGTTAACTTAGATGGTATGAAAATCGCTCTAGATGGCGCACATGGTTCTACGTCATCATTAGCACCATTTTTATTTGGGGATTTAGAGGCTGATACTGTAACTGTAGGTTGTAACCCCAATGGATATAACATAAATGACGATGTTGGTTCCACGCACCCAGAAACATTAGCACAAAAAGTCGTTGAAGAAGAATGTGATTTTGGTTTAGCGTTTGATGGTGATGGTGACAGATTGATTGCTATTGATGAAAACGGTGATGTTGTTGATGGCGACCAAATCATGTTTATTATTGGCCAAGCGATGAGTAAAAACCAAGAATTAAACAATAATATGATTGTATCAACAGTTATGAGTAATTTAGGTTTCTATAAGGCTCTCGAAAATGAAGGTATTCAATCTAATAAAACAAAAGTTGGAGACCGATACGTTGTTGAAGAAATGCGTAGGGGAGATTATAACTTAGGTGGAGAACAATCTGGCCATATTGTATTAATGGACTACAATACGACTGGTGATGGTTTATTAACAGGCGTTCAGTTAGCAAGTATTATTAAAATGACTGGTAAGCGTCTAAGTCAACTTGCAAAACAAATGAAAAAATATCCACAATCCTTGGTTAACGTTCGTGTTACAGACAAATACCGCGTAGAAGAAAATATAGATGTCCAAGAAGTCATGACAAGAGTTGAAGTAGACATGAATGGAGAAGGGCGTATATTAGTTAGACCTTCAGGAACAGAGCCATTAGTAAGAGTCATGGTTGAAGCAGCAACTGACGAAGACGCACAACGTTATGCGCAAACGATTGCTGATGTAGTAAAAGAAAAAATGGGTTTAAATGAATAAGATAATTATTAAATAACATGATGCTGTCAACGCAGTTACAAATTTTTGTATGAGTAACTGTGTTGGCAGTTTTTTACTATTGAAAATGATTTATAAGCTATACAAATAGTATTTGGATGTAACTTTAATTTTAGGAACAACGACATCTTGTGCTTCATCTATTAAGCTATATGATTAGATTAGACAAATATATTTTTTAATAACTCCTGCACAATTTGTATCGCTATCTTGTTTAATTTCAGTTATGATTTTAAAATTAAAAGAGAGCTAAACCCATTACGGATTAGCTCTCTTATTTTGAGACTAGATATTTATGTTTTACCCTCTTACTTTAAATAGGGTGTTTAGGTCCATCTCGATACTTACGTTGTATTATTATATTATTACAGTACATTGTAAGCTTTAACGATTTCAGAAACTAATTGGTCATCAATTTTAGCATAATCTTTTAAGAATGCTTCGATGCCATGTTCTTTAATATAGTCATTTTTTTCTACTGTTTCTTGGTCATTTGTATCATCGTATTTTAGAAGTAACGCAGCAGCTTTAACTAAAGCGTCATGTTTTAAATTATTCTGATATAAGTAATTTAATGGTTTAACAATTCTATCTTGTGGTCCAATTTTACGGATTGTTCCACGTCCTACACGTGTTATTTCATCTGAAAGATTAGGGTTTTTGAAACGCTCGATGATTTTCTCAACATATTGTGCTTGTTCTGCCACTGTAAAATCAAATTGATTTGTAATATATTGGCTTGTTTCTTCAAGTACGCGTTCTAAATCATGTTTAATATGAGCATCTTTCACTGCATCTAAAATGGTTGGTTGGCCAAAAAATCTACCAGCGTAAGCTAAGAAAGCATGCCCTGTGTTTACTGTTAATAACTTTCTTTCAATGTATGGCGTTAAGTTCTCAACATATTTTATATGATTTAATTCGGGACCAAACCATGCATCTTTTTCTACGACCCATTCGTAGAAAGGTTCAACTACCACATCTAAAATGTGCTCATTGGTTTGTAGAGGAACAATTCTATCAACTGCTGAGTTTGCAAAATGGATGTGATCACCTAAAGGGCCAGTGATATCTAATATCGCATCTTTTAAAGTATTCGTTGCCATAATTGCATTTTCACAAGCAACAATGTTTACTGGGGTTTCTTTTTCTTTTAAATAGGGCGCAAATGTTTTGGCAATAATAGGTAAAACATTGACGCCTACTGCAGTAGTAATTAAATCCGCTTCTAATACTGCTTGTTTTAAACTTTCAGAAGGTTGTCCTGAATTGATGGCGTCCACATTATGCACGCGAGTCGTTGTATGTGCTTGATCTGCTAGGATAACGTCATATTCATGCTTAGCATCTAAAGCATCGATAATTTCAGCATTAACATCTGCAAATGTAACTTTAATATCATTATCAGCTAAAATATAACCTATAAAGCCTCGGCCAATGTTACCAGCACCAAAATGTAATGCTTTCATTATGCGTCAGCCTCCTCAAATACTTGTTTGATCTCCTCTGCTGAAGACGCGTTAATGATACGTTCTACGTTTTCTTCTTCGCTAAATGTAATCGCAATTTTAGATAATAAGTCTAAGTGTTCCCCATCTTTACCTGCAATACCAACAACGACTTTAACTTCTTCTCCATCCCAATCTACACCCTCAGGAATTTGGATTAAAGTTAAACCAGATTTTAGTACACTTGTTTTTGCTTCATCTGTACCATGTGGGATTGCTAAGCCATTACCCATAAAAGTAGTAACAACTTGTTCGCGATCTTTCATTGCTTGAATATAATCTTCTGTGACAGCACCAGTTGAAACTAATGCTTGCCCTGCTTTTTCAATTGCTTCATTTTGATCTTCTACCGTTTGGTTAATAAAAATATTGTCATTGCTAAATAATTCGCTCATATTATTCACTCCATGTTTAATTGATTTTGTAGTTGTTTCAAATAACTTTGTTTTAAAAACACTAATAATTGTTCAGGCTTTTCCATAAAATGATCAATATCATCAAGATATTCTGCCATTTTACCAGATAAATCACTGACAAGTTGTGCCATGGTATCATCTGGGGGGATAAACATATTTAATAAATATGTTACAGAAATACTATCATTTTGATTATTATTAAGCGACAGAGGTTTCTCTAAGATGGTAATTAAAATAAATGGTTTTTGTATTAAATCACTTTTAATATGTGGCATTGCTATGGGATAGGGATCTAAAACAAAACTCTGTACCTCCATTCGTTGCTTAATAAGATCAGCGAATGACTGTTCATCATCAATAATTTGATGTTTTAATAATTGGTTTGTTAAATAAGTAATCCAATTTGTAATATTTGTATAATCTATATAAACAGAATCTATTACTTCTAAACCTTTACGAATATAATTCAATTGATACTCAGGATTTGAAATAGTTGTATTTGTGTCGTCAACCATTTGCATTTGAGATTTATTATATTGTTGCGTATTTAGAAAAGCAGCTACATGATTTATATCTGCGTCTGGTAATAATGGATTAACTGTTAAATAGGGTGATTTAGTATCTAAATTAACTGTTGAAATAATAGCGTCATATTGGTCAAAATCGATTGAATTCAGCTCACCAACAGATGCTTGGACTGTTTGTTGAATTTCACTAAAAGTCTGTTGTAATCGTGTAGCGAGTAAACGACTTGTACCGATACCGCTACTGCAAACGACAAGCACCTTATAAAATGGTGTTGCTTGCTTTTGAATTGCACCACCAAAATGCAAGACGATAAATGCAATTTCACTATCTGGAAATTTAAAGTTTGGCCAAGTTTTAAGTAAGCCTTGATGAACACTTTCAAATAGTCTTGGGTATTTGTGTTTAATCATATCTGTTAAAGGATTGTATGTTTCAATGTTGGCATTTAGACGGTTGATTGCAGGTATGATATGCAATTTCAAACCTTCACTTAATGTTTTCCAATCTTTAAATGTTTGCTGAGATACGTTTGATACATGTTGAATGAGTTGTTCAATTAGATCTTGGTCTTTTTGGTTTTTAAATACTTCAGTAGATTCTTTACGTTTAGCGCCACGTAAATGAATTGTGATAAAAGTTATTTCTGCCTGATTGAACGCAACACCGTATATGTGTTCCAGGTGTAATGCTAAAGCTGATGCAATTTGATGCTCAAAGGTATCTTTGACGCTGTTATAGATATCTTCATTTAAAGCTACATATTCTCCCTTAAGCATTCGATCAATACTAAGTACGATGTGTACAGTCAGTGTTAAATAACTAGATTCTGTTAAAGAATAGGGTAGTTGGCCTAAATGGTCCATTAGAATTCGTTCTACTTGGAAAATTTTATCGATATCAACCATTGGTAATTGTGATTGATTAATCGATTGATACACGAAGTGATTTTCAATTACCGAGTAGACACTCGTACTATTTAAGTTATTGACCATTAATTGACTTAACAGTTCTCTTTTTTTAGATTCAGCGCCATATAGGTGAATCCCTTCACCACGTTTTTTCTGTAGTGATAATTGATATTGTGCTAGTTCTGTATCTAATTCGTCTAGTAATTTAGCTAAAGTTTGAGTGGAAACACCAATTTCTTGAGCCAAGCCATATTGCTTGATTGGTTCTTTGGCCTGAATGAGTGCGTACAAAATAATTACTTTTTGTTCTTCTTGTGATAGGTCGATCGTATTTTGTTGAAGTAATTCTTTTTTTAATGCTCGAATAGCTTGTTGATTACTCGATAATTGTAATCCTTTTTTAGTGACACGCTCTAAAGTAATGTTGAAGTGTTCCAAAAATAATTCTATAGATTTTAATTCTCTATGAATAGTACGAGAGGATACAGCTAAATGTTGAGCAATGTCATAAATCGTGACATATTGACCGTGATACTTAATTAACATTTCGATAATTTCTTTTTCACGCGTACTCAAAAACATAGCCATACCCTCCAGTACAATTTCTTATAGTGAGTAATTAGTTATCTTCTTTTTTTAGGTTTTCTAATAATTCATCATATCTCGGTGAATTTAAGAAATTTTCAACTGAAATATGAATTGCGCTTGGAACTTGTTTAATCGCTCTGTCAGTTAATTTTTTCTGAGTAATGACAAGTTGGGCGTCGCTAGGTAATTGATTAATAGCAGTGTTAGTAACATCTACATCTTGTACACCAGCTTTTTTAAATTTATTACGTAACATACTTGCACCCATCGCACTAGATCCCATACCTGCATCACAAGCAAAGATAACGTGGTTTACTTTACTATAATCATGTGCATCTACATTTTCAGTATCATAATTATCTAGTAAATCATCTTCTGATTGGGCTTCGTCATTTTCTGTAGTGCTTGTAGTGGCAGTTGTGCTTTCTTCATTATTCCCTGTTAACTTAGAAGATACACTTGATTTTTTACCTTTTGATGCTTCCATTTTCTCTGTTGCTGTTTCTATATCTTCAGTTTCTTTTGTGAATTTCAATATGATAGATGAAACTATAAATGAAACAATCGCAGCAAGCGCTACACCAATAATCATGTGTAAGAATTCACCTTTAGGGGCATTGAGCATGTAAACTATAAATGAGCCTGGAGATGCTGGACTCTTGAACCCAAAGTCTACTAATGAATAAGTTGCTACACCAGTCATACCACCTAAGATTACAGCGATAAATAACAATGGTCTCATTAATACATAAGGGAAGTAAATTTCATGAATACCACCTAAGAAATGAATAATACCTGCGCCATATGAAGTTGCTTTGGCTGTTCCTTTACCAAATATCATATAAGCAACTAATACACCTAAACCAGGGCCGGGATTTGATTCAATTGTATATAAAATAGATTGGCCTGCAGAAGCTGCTTGGTCTGCACCAAGTGGTGTGAATACACCATGGTTAATTGCATTATTTAAGAAAACGATTTTTGCAGGTTCTACGATAATACTTACTAATGGAAGTAGATGCGCATGTACCAACGCTTCAACAGCTACTGATAAAATGTGCATGATAAATTCCATGATTGGTGCTAGTACTTTAAAACCAACGATTGTCATAATGAAGCCTAAAATACCAGCTGAAAAGTTATTGAATAACATTTCAAAACCTTGTGGGGTTCTTGGTTGAATAAATTCATCTGTTTTCTTCATTAACCAACCAACGAGTGGGCCCATAATCATTGCGCCAAGTAACATCGGCGTATCAGGTAATGCTACAATCACACCCATTGTTGCTACAGCTGCGATAATACCGCCACGCATTTCGTGAATTAAACGCCCACCACTATAGGCAATTAATAGAGGTATTAAATAAGTGATCATCGGGCCAGCTAATTCACTTAAATCTTTATTTGGCCACCAACCGCCATCAATAAAGATTGCAGCGATAAAGCCCCATGCGATAAATGCACCAATATTTGGCATAATCATACTACTTAAAAATGAACCAAAAGCTTGAACTTTACGGCCTATACCCTTTTTGTCTTGAGTATCTGTTTGTGACATAATTTGCACCTCTTTTTCTCTTTATTTGTAAGTACATTGTAGGTCTATTTTCATAAATAAACAACAAATAGTAATTTCAAATTTGGCACAGTGTGTTTGACAAGTTTATGACTATTAAATGGTGCAAATATATGGAAGGTTTTGGATTTTAAAGACGTTCGTTAATCATTAAAAAATAGAATTTAACTTGTATATTTATAAAAAATTTGCATTTAGGCTTAAATACATTGTACAATTAATAATATTGAAGAAAGGAGGATAGTTTCGAGTAACTTAATCAAAGCGCCTGTGCAAGTGAAGCGGTTAAATGTTGAATATTTAAGGTTTAAAACAGAAATCTTAATAGACGTGAGATTGAAGCTTGTAGACGAGGAGGATAGTTATCGAACCATCGGCGGATGCTATCCCGGATGTGGCTCATTCGTAAACTTATTAAGGAAAACATTAGGGCGACCTAGTGCACAAAGTTAATAAGATAGCCAAATTTAATAAAAATTAAAATTATAAGGTGGATGGGATTTCTGTGCCTATTTTGTTATTCCTTGTTATTGAACAAATAAAAGGAATTTATTTGAATTGGCCTATTTTATATTGAACAGGTTCCTATACGCCGAACGTTCAATACCCGTCACCATTACATTGGAGGAATATGTATATGTGTGGAATTGTTGGATATATAGGGCATGATAATGCCAAAGAATTATTGTTGAAAGGTTTAGAAAAGTTAGAATATAGAGGTTATGACTCTGCAGGTATCGCCGTTGTTAATGATGAAGGTACAAATGTATTTAAATCAAAAGGGCGCATTGCAGAACTTAGAAAAGTTGCAGACAGTGAAGATATTGATGGCAACGTAGGTATTGGTCATACACGTTGGGCAACACATGGTGTACCCAATTATGAAAATTCACACCCTCACCAATCTGCGACCAACCGATTTACTTTAGTGCATAATGGTGTGATTGAAAATTACGAAGAATTAAGTGATGCGTACTTATCAAATGTTACATTCTTATCTGAAACGGATACAGAAATTATCGTTCAATTAGTTGAATACTTCTCAGATAAAGGTCTTTCTACAGAAGCTGCATTTACCAAAGTCGTATCTTTATTAGAGGGCTCTTACGCATTAGGCTTAATTGATAGTCAAGATAGAGATACTATGTATGTGGCTAAAAACAAATCACCACTATTAATTGGTGTAGGTGATGGTTTTAATGTTATTGCTTCAGATGCGCTTGCAATGTTACAAGTCACAAATCAATATAAAGAAATTCATGATCATGAAATTGTTATTGTAAAACGAGACGAAGTGGTTATTAAAGACCAAGAGGGTAACATTCAAAATAGAGAAGCATATACTGCACAAATTGATGCTGCAGATGCTGAAAAAGGTGTCTATGATCATTACATGTTAAAAGAAATTCATGAGCAACCAGCAGTAATGCGCCGTATTATTCAAGAATATCAAGATGATGAAGGTAATCTGAAAATGGATGCAGATATTACAAGAGATGTGGCTAATGCAGATAGAATTTATATTATTGCTGCTGGCACAAGTTATCATGCAGGATTGGTCGGTAAAGAATATTTAGAAAAATGGGCTGGCGTACCCACAGAAGTACATGTAGCTTCAGAGTTTATATATAATATGCCGCTACTTTCAGAAAAACCATTATTTATTTATATTTCACAATCAGGTGAAACAGCTGATAGCCGTGCTGTTTTAGTAGAAACTAAAAAACTAGGTCATAAATCATTAACAATTACAAATGTTCCAGGTTCTACATTATCACGTGAAGCGGATCATACGTTACTGTTACATGCAGGACCTGAAATTGCTGTTGCATCTACAAAAGCTTATACAGCACAAATTGCAGTGCTTTCAATCTTGTCACAAATTGTAGCTAAAGAACATGGTAGAGAAGCTGACGTAGCGCTATTACGTGAACTTGCAAAAGTGACTACGGCGATTGAAACAATCGTAGATGATGCAGATGTTATGGAACAAATTGCGACAGATTTCTTAGAAACAACTAGAAACGCATTCTTTATTGGTCGTACAATAGATTATAATGTTAGTTTAGAAGGCGCATTAAAATTAAAAGAAATTTCTTACATTCAAGCAGAAGGGTTTGCAGGCGGAGAGTTAAAACACGGTACAATAGCATTAATCGAAGAAGGCACGCCAGTGATCGCCTTAGCAACACAAGAAAATGTTAATCCTTCTATTCGTGGTAATGTAAAAGAAGTTGCAGCGCGAGGCGCAAATCCATGTATTATTTCAATGGATGGATTGAATAAAGATGGAGATACTTATGTCATCCCTCATGTACATGAACTATTAACACCGTTAGTAGCTGTTGTTGCAATGCAGTTAATTTCTTATTATGCAGCTTTACACAGAGATTTAGATGTGGATAAACCACGTAATTTAGCTAAATCTGTCACAGTTGAATAAATGCTGAATCTTTTACTAGTTTGCTAATAGAGATGAAATCTAAGAAGTTCAACTATTGGCAATTTATTATGAAAAGATAACTTCTGAATAAATTATGGAGTATAATATAAGACAGGAATAAAATCGAATGATGATTTTATTCCTGCTTTTTTAATACATAAAATTTTATTATTATTAACAGAATTTTATGAAAATAACCTTGTTTATTTATGTTAAAATATAGTTTACTATGAGCAATTAAAGAAAAGCGCATTTAATGACTAAACCTAATATTTATAATATGAAATTTGGAAAAGTTTATCCTCATTTAGTTAGAAAAGCTAAGAAAAAAGGTAGAACGCAAGATGGAGTAAATGAAATTATACATTGGATGACTGGTTACACCAAGCGCAATTAAATGCTCTAATTGAAGATGGTATGACATATGAAATATTTATTAAACGAGCACTTTAGTTAAACTCTGACAGAACTAAAATGCGTGGCGTCGTTTGTAGGATAAGTGTTGAACTTATGGAAAATTCGATAATGAAAGCAATCAGGCGTTTAAATACAATAATCGATGAATTAACCAAAGGAAAAACACTAACAAAGCTATTTAGAGTGAACGAATAATAATTTAAAGTTTTAAAAGGGGAATTTATTTATGCTTATTGATTTGAAACATATTGCAAGAAGAAAACAGGGAAATGAAATTATCAAAGACGTTAGTTGGCAAATAAATGAAGGAGAAAAATGGATGCTTTATGGGTTAAATGGCGCAGGCAAGACAACACTATTAAATATTTTAAATGCATATGAGCCTAATACCTCTGGAGAGATGACATTATTCGGTATGAAACCAGGTAAAAAAGGATATTCTGCAGATAATGTGCGTAACCAAATTGGATTCGTATCCAATAGTTTAATGGATCGCTTTCAAGATGGAGAAATTGTCTTAGATGTTGTAATCAGTGGTATATTTAAATCTATTGGTGTATTCCAAGAGGTGCCACAGCAATATGAAAATACGGCAAAGCAGTATTTAAAACAAATGGGGATGTCTCACTTTGAAAATCAATATTATGGATATCTTTCTACTGGAGAACGTCAAAAAGTTTTGATAGCAAGAGCATTGATGGGGGACCCTAAGTTATTAATTTTAGATGAGCCGGCTTCTGGTTTAGATTTTATTGCTAGAGAAGATTTATTAAGTGCATTGACACAATTATATAGACAAAATCCTCAATTAGCTGTTATTTATGTTACACATTTTGTAGAAGAAATTACTAAAGATATAGATTACGGATTTTTATTAAAAAATGGCAAAACTTTTAAACAAGGGTCAATTACTGAAATACTCAATAGTCATACATTAAGTTCTTTTTTTAAAAGAAATGTTAACATAACGTATCATGATGAACGCTATGCATTATTTTTAAATGAAGAGAAGATTGCAGAAAAATAGATTACATGCCATAATTTAAGACGATAATACTTGATGGAGGACTTGTTTAAATGGATAATGTGAAAGCAATATTTTTAGATATGGATGGCACAATTTTACATAAAGATAATCGTGTAGATTCTGAAACAGCAGAGATTATTCAAACGTTAAGAGATTGTGGGTATAAAGTATTTTTAGCGACTGGTAGGGCACATGATGAAATTGGTTATCTTGTACCTAAAGGGTTTGCAGTAGATGGCATTATAAGTTCTAACGGTACTTTTGGTGTTGTGCAAAATGAAATAATATTTAAGCATAGCTTATCTTTTGAAACAGTAAATGAAATTGTGAAAAGGGCGAAAGAACAAGAGATTTATTATGAAGTTTTTCCATTTGGCCGTGACCGAATTATTCTTAATGAAGACAAAGCGTGGGCAGAAGCTTTATTTGCTCAACCAACACCGCCAGGAAACGTGGGATATAGCGAATGGACTTCAAGAAGAGCTTCTATAGTAGAAAAAGTTGATTGGGAGTCTACTATTCCTCATACATCATTTTCAAAAATTTATTTATTCTCACCAGATTATGACAAGATTACACAATTTCGTAATCAATTAATGGAAGATCAATCATCGCTTCAAATAAGTGTATCGAATTCTTCTCGCTTTAATGCAGAAACGATGGCTTTTGGTATTGATAAAGGTACTGGAATTAAAGAAATGATAGACCATTTTGATATAAAACAAGAAGAGACACTAGTGATAGGCGATAGTGACAATGATAGAGCTATGTTTGCATTTGGTAATTACACTGTTGCAATGAAGAATGCAAGACCAGAAATACAAGTTTTAGCTGATGATGTCACTTCACTTACTAATGAAGAAAACGGGGCAGCATTATACTTAAAAACACATTTCTTATAGAATATAAGTGTTATATAGTTCAACATAATACGAAAACGAGAAACGGGTCAGAAATCCCAATTATTTAATGGTTTCTGACCCGTTTCTTTATTTTAATTAGTCATTTTTCTTATCAATTTGATCTTTTACATCTGAAGATTTTTCTTTAGCTGTATCTTGAATATTGTCTGATGTACGCTCGATATTTGACTTAGTTTTTTCAGTTGTGTTGTTTACACTATTTGTAACTTTATCTGTTTGATTAGATTGCTCTGAAGTTTTAGCTTTAGTTATTTCTGATTTATCTATCTTTTCACCATTTTTATTATAGTATTGTATAATTGCTAATAAGTTTGTGTAGTATACAAATAATCTTATAATAATTACAATTACAGATACGATATAAATAATTGTCATAGCTACCGTTTGTGAGATGCTGCCAGTACTTATTGAAATTAACTGACTAACTGGATTTGCTAAAATAATAACAATTAAATTTAATAGTAAAATACCTAGATAGAATTTAAACCATGTTTTATTACCATTTTTAATTGCTTTAAAGCCACGTTTAACTGTTGACCAAGCACCAACGCTAGGATTTTTAACAAAAGATAAAGTGTAATTAATAATTAAGATTGCAAAGAACCAATATACAAATGATAATATAAATATTTGTAATGTAGCAGCGATAATTTGGAATGTTAACGACCATCCAAGCGCATGATCGGAACTGCTTAACGGCCCTTGTAATGCTGTAAATAATTGCACAATGCCTAACTGTAGTAGTTTACCGATTAAAATATTAAGTATTAATATAATAATAATAAATAGCAATGTGATTAAAGATAATTTTAATGATTTAGCATATTTGCCTTTTTTAAAAATTGAAAATAAATCTTTAAATTTAACCTTGTCTTTATTAATTGCATTGTCTATAGTGTATATAGTTCCAGCAATAAGTTGATAACCAACAAATATAAAAACAACTAATGGAATCAATAACGATAATACCAATGTGAATATTGCACTTCCAATAGGTTGTTGCATAGCCATTGACATTAGAAATTTATAGATTGCTGGTTGTACTGGTATAAACGTTAGCACAGTCAAAGCAAATAATATGATAAAACTTACAATTGTAAAAAGTAAAATTTTAGCATTTTGCGGTTTTGCATTTTGTAACGCTAGTTTATGAAATTTAAACAAATTTTAAGCACTCCTTTTTAGTGATAAGAATACGATATCAAAAAATTGAAGATTTTAAAATTAATAGGTAACAAAATGGCTATAAAATGTTAAAATATCCAAATGAGAAAATGTTGAAAGGAGATATCATCATGAAATTTGCAATTCTTACTGATGTACATGGCAATTTTGATGCTTTAGACACAGTGTTGGATGATATTGATAGTAGAAAAGATATTAAAAAAATATATAATTTAGGCGATAATATCGGTGTCGGTCATGAAACGAATAAAGTACTTGATGAAATATTTGAAAGAGATGATATGGAAATCATTGCAGGCAATCATGATGAAGCGGTTATGTCAATTGTAAATGATACGCCTTACCCTGAAGACTTAAAAGATAAGTTTTATGAACATCACCAATGGATTGAAAGCCATTTAGATGAAGATTATTATGACAAATTAAACGCATTGCCCCGTGTGATTGAAAAGACGCTAAATAATAAAAAAGTAATGTTTATACATTATGAAATTCCAAATGACAAATTAGATACACCAATCGATGGACAACCTTTTAGTCCTATTGTAGAACCGACCGAAGAAAATATTAAATCACTTTTCGAGGATAAAGACGCAGATTTAATTGTTTTTGGTCATAATCATACAGTTCATTTGTTTGATGACAAATCAAAAGTGTATTTTAATCCTGGATCTGTAGGTTTAAATAATGGCGCTTACGCTGTATATGGTATTGTTACTATTGATGAAAATGAAATTTCCTTTGAACGTGTGAAAATACCTTATGATAACGAAGAGTTTTTAAGAGGTTTTAAAGAAAAACAAGTACCAGCTAAAGAACTCATATTTGATAAATTTTTATAACTAACAACATATTAGATAATAATCATATTTATAGTATTGCATTGAATAGAAAAAAGTGACTAGATTTAAAAAGCTTGATATAAGCATATAAATCTAGTCACTTTTTTAATATGAAGTGGATATTTAAGCGTTTAGCAATAATTATTTTTCTGCATAAACTGCTGAACATAATGTATCATCATCATGTTTATGATGCGGCGTTTCAAATTGAATGGTCATATGTTGGATATTGAGATGTTCTAATCGATGTTCGAGCCGATTTAAAAGCTGTTCTCCTTCTTCAATGGTCATGTCGTTTGGCACTACAGCGTGACAACTTAACGCGTTCATCTCATTTGATATGGTCCAAATGTGACAATCATGTACATTTACTATTTGTGGTTCGTTTGTAATAGTATTAATGGTTTCATTCATATTTACATCGCTTGGTGTACCTTCCATTAAAATATTGATAGAAGATTTCGTTATACCCCAACTGCTTTTTATAATAAGTAGAGACACAATAATACTTGCAATAGGGTCAGCAATCGTCCAGTTAAAGAACCAAATAAGAATAGCTGCTGCAATCGCACCGACAGAGCCTAATAAATCGCCAATAACATGGAGAAAAGCACCGCGCATATTTATATTATGATGCGTGTCGCCTCCTTTAAACATTAAAGTAGCAACAACAATATTAACAATTAAGCCAATAGTACTAATAATAAGCATGTCGGCTGATTTGACTGTCATTGGGTTAAAGAAACGATCCACCGCTTCAAAGATAATAAAGATACCAATAACAAATAAAGTTACGCCATTAAATAAGGCTGCTAAAATTTCAAAACGTTTATACCCAAACGTTTTATTTTTGGTAGCATGCTTCTCGGCATAGATAAAAGCAAGTAAAGCTACGCCTAATGAGATTGTATCACTAAACATGTGTAAACCATCAGATAATAAAGCTAAACTATTAGCTACAAAGCCGCCAATGATTTCGACAATCATAAAAATGCCTATAATGAGAAAGCTGATGAGCAATATTTTTTTATTATTGGTGTGTACATGGCCATGTGTATGATTGTGTGAGTGATTATGTTCAGATTGAGACATATATGACATCACCTTTCTTATAATTTGTGGTTAGCATGATGAATTGCTTGTTTTAATAAGGTGGTTACATGTGTATCATCAATTGCATATATCATCGATTGACCATCCCGATTTGATTTTACTAAGTGGGCTTGTTTTAATATACGTAATTGATGAGAGACATTGGACTGACTCATGTTCAAAGTATGTGCGATATGACCGACACTACTTGAACTTTGTGATAATAAATGCATGATGCGTATACGGTTTGTTTCACTTAAGGCTTTAAATATATCAGTCATGTGATTTAAAGTTTCTGTATTGATAGATGATTCCAAGAAATGCACCCCTTTTATATGAATATATTAATATATATTCATATCTTAATATGGTTCTTTGCTAGTGTCAATAGATAATGCATTTTAGTTTTAAACACCTACAAAAGTGGTAGACTTTTAAGTAATCGAATTTTTAGAGGAGGTTTAAAGTATGAGTATTTTAGTTATTGGAGCAAATGGTGGCGTTGGTCATTATTTAATAGAGCAATTAAAGGCTGAAGGTGAAGATTTTACAGCTGGTGTAAGAAAAGAAGCACAAGTAGAGCAATTAAAAGAAAAAAATATTAACGCAACGTTAATAGATGTTGAAAAAGATGATGTCCAATCTCTCACTGAAAAATTTAAAGGCTACAACCGAATAGTTTTTTCTGTAGGTTCAGGTGGTAGTACAGGTGCAGATAAAACAATTATTGTAGATTTAGATGGTGCTGTGAAAGCGATTAAAGCGAGCGAAGCGAATAAAGCGCAACAATTTGTTATGGTGTCAACGTATGATTCAAGAAGAGAAGCGTTTGATTCAAGCGGCGATTTGAAGCCATATACAATTGCAAAACATTATGCAGATGAATATTTAAAACAGGCAACGATACCATATACAATTATTCATCCTGGTGGCTTACTAGACGATGACGGGACAAATAAAATTGAAGTAGGCGCCTTTTTTGAAGGCAGAGGCACTATTCCAAGAGAAGATGTTGCTTCAGTGTTGAAAGAAGTTGTGACTACTGACGATTATTTAAATACTGAATTCCAAATTGTTAGTGGTGAAAAAGATATTCCACAAGCCTTAACTGATTTTAAAAATAAATAATAGTAGTTATTTTTAACCATAAGATTGGAAATATAATGTCTTAGTCTTAAGTATAGTATTGATATTGGTTAACTGAAATGAAACTACATTTATATTAAACTTTTAAAGGACTTGTCTCTTGTATACATTGTTTTTGAGTTAGTAATTCTTATATAAAGACTTTGTGCCAAGGGTTATATTTCGAATCATATTTTCCAGGGCGGGATAATGAAATCATTTAAAATCAAATGATTTCTGTCTCGTCTTTATTTTATTTAAAATATCTATAACTTTTAATAAATTTTATTGAGAAAATTTGGTATAATAATAGATATCGTTTGGAGGTAACTATGAAGATTTCAAACAGTAAAATTTATGAGCAAGTTGCAGATAATTTATTGGAGAGCATCAAAACAGGTGACTATCAAGTCGGCGATAAAATACCATCTATACAAAAACTAAGTCAACATTATGGTGTAAGCGTGGCATCGGTGAGAGAAGCACTGAATGCATTGAGAACAATAGGTGTATTAGAAATTAAACAAGGTTATGGTACGTTTGTAAAACAAGTAGAACCAACGTTTTTTGAATTAGGAGATAAATTTACGTCGTTAGTTCAAATAAAAGAATTATTAGAATTAAGAGAAATTGTTGAAGGTGCAACAGTTAAAATGGCTGCTTGTCACCATACTGAAGAGGACTTGGTTGAATTAAAAACTGCTTTAAATGAAATGGGTGAAGCTATAACTGACGGAACATCAGGTGAAAGAGCTGATTTAGAGTTTCATTTGGCGATTGCAAAAGCAGCCAATAATTCTTTGTTAGTAGAGTTATTAAATAATATTTCAGAACTAATGCAAGATTCTATGAAAGAAACAAGGAAAATATTTATTTATAGTAAACAAAAGACTATGAATAAATTACTAGAAGAACATGTGGTTATTTATAATGCAATTGCTGACCGAGACGATGAACAAGCAGTGAAAGCAATGCAGTCACACTTATTCGAAGTTAAAGAAACGATATTAGCTAACTTTAAAGAAAAGTAGGCTGGGATCATCTAACGTTTGTAGTTGTCGAGCATTTTAACGCTTTCCATCAATTTGAATTTTACTGCACTAGTTGTTTAAATTTGAGAAACATAAAAAAGCCCAAACTAAAAAAGTTTGGGCTTTTATTGCAAATTTTTATTTTGAAAAAGGAATCAACTTTTCCAAATAATCATAATTCATTACCTTATATGTAAAAGAATCAGAGTCAATGATTAACTCTAACCATATTATAATGTCAAATATGATTAGATGGCAAGTATTTATTCGAAAAAATTTATAACAATTATATAATTTTATTGTTAAATTTATGAGAATGTAATTGAACAGCATTAATTAAACTACCACTCCATTTAAAGAATTGATATAATAATTAATGATTTGAATATAACAAAACGTTGGAGTGACAGTTTATAATGCGTCAACATATATGATACAATTTCAATAGTTCTTTGAATCAAGATTATATTCTAATAGTAAATGATACGGTATATATTTATTTCAAAAATAAATTTTAAATTAAAATTTATGATAAGAAAGTTTGGAGGTGTGATGGATGCCGTTATTTTTAAAGCCAGAATTACATGAAAAAATATGGGGCGGCACTAAGTTAAAAGAACTAGGTTACGATTTGCCTACTAATAATATTGGAGAAGCTTGGGGAATTTCAGCACACCCAAATGGCAGATGTGAAGTAATGAATGGACCTTATAAAGGACAGACACTAGACAAAGTTTGGCATGACCATAGAGAATTATTTGGTCATTTTCCAAGCCAAGAATTTCCACTGATGACGAAAATTATAGATGCCAAAGAAGCTTTATCAATACACGTTCATCCAGACGATGCATATGCTTATGAACATGAAAACGGTCAATACGGTAAATCAGAATGTTGGTATATTATAGATGCTGAAGAAGGAGCGGAAATAATATATGGTACGAATGCGGATTCTAAAAAAAAACGCTATGGCACAAATAGATGACGAAAATTATGACCAGTTATTTAATAGAGTAAAAGTGCAACCAGGTGAATTTTATTTTATACCTGCAGGGACGATTCATTCAATTGGCGCTGGCGTACTTGTGTATGAAACGATGCAATCTTCAGATGTTACATACCGTGTCTACGATTTTGATAGAGAAAAAGAAACAAATGACAGGCGAAGTTTAAATCAAGAGAAAGCTAAAGCGGTGGTAGAGGTTACTCAAGAAAATATTAATATAGCAACTGATACAGAAATTATTGAAAATCATAAGCGTATCCAACTGGTATCGAATGATTTTTTTACAATGGTTAAGTGGGAAATTTCAGGCACATTAAATTATATGAAACCTAGAGAATTTGTATTAGTATCAATCCTAAAAGGAGCAGGGCAAGTAATCATTGATGGCGATGTTTATAATGTAACACAAGGTCAGAATTTCATTTTAACTTCAGATGATTTAGATACTATTTTTGAAGGCGATTATGAACTAATTATTAGTTATTTATAGATAATAAAACGGAGTGTTTCAAAATGTATAAATATTTATATGTATCATTAATATGCGGTATGTTAGCTGGTGCAGGTATATTTTTAAAATTACCTATTTTTCCTTCATTATTTTTACCAGTTATGATTGGTATCATCGGTATCATTGCTGCGTTAATAATGATACCTAACAAAGAGATAAATGGATTATTAAAATTCGGTGGTGTTTTAATCAATTTCATGCCGATTATGGGTGCGTTAACGCTCGCACAATAATTAATAAATTTAGTATCTTTACTTTTAGTAAAAGGTACTTTTTTTATGGGCAAGCTTTGATAAACGAATTAAGTATATATTAAAAATACAAGAATATAGATGTGTGTTTGAGGATTAAATCTACTAAAACCACTTTAAAATAGTAAGGATTTTTCTTTAGTGTTAAAATATTTGTGGTAAAATAGAACTTAAATTGGAGGTGGCCTAAATGCCGAAAACTAGAGGTATAATCATGACTTTTGTAATTGCACTCGTTGCAACAATTATGGGAAGTAAGTTTCCTGTAGTGGGAAGTGCAATATTTGCTATTGTCATCGGGATCCTTTTAAATAATATTTTTGAAATACCTAAAAAGTATCAGGCTGGAATCCAATTTAGCAGTAAAAAAATATTGCATTATAGCATTATTGTGCTTGGGTTTACATTAAGCTTTAAATCGATAGGCGCTATTGGTTGGAAATCATTACCAATTATTATTATTACTTTATTAGCTGCATTTATTGTAGTGTATCTTTTAATGAAAGTATTTAAAATAAATGAAAATTTAAGTATTCTCATTGGCGTAGGCACATCTATTTGTGGTGGTTCTGCTATTGCAGCAACAAGCCCAGTCATTAAAGCTAAAGAAAATGAAGTAGCATTTGCTATTTCAACAATATTCTTATTTAATTTAATAGCAGTTTTTGTATTTCCACCACTCGGTCATTTATTAAATATGGGAGAAACTGCATTTGGCTATTTTGGTGGCACAGCCATAAATGATACATCCAGTGTGATAGCTGCAACATCAAACTATGGAAGCACGGCATTGGAAACGGGTGCAATCGTAAAATTAACACGTACGTTAATGATCGTACCAGTAGTATTATTTTTTACATATAGAACAATCCGTAAAGAAAAATCAAAACAAACTGATACATCAATTACGAAGATATTTCCATGGTTCATTGTTTGGTTTATTGCTGCTTCTATAATTAGTACAATTTTTAATTTTTCGCCTACTGTTATTAATATATTCCAGCAATTATCATTATTCTTAATTACGATGGCAATGGCAGGCATAGGTTTGAGTGTTAATTTTAGACAATTTAGAAAAGCCGGCGCAAAACCAATTTTATTAGGTTTAGTGACATGGATAGTTGTAATTGTAACAAGTTTAATATCAATGAAATTGGTTCATTTATTATAATAATTGTTTGAGAGCATTTTTTTGAATATAATGAGAAAATAGAATTTTTATATGAGATAAGGAGTATCTAAATGGCAGAGGAAACAAGTTATTTTTGGTTAAATTGCGGGTATAATCGCTGGAATCATAACGAACCCTTAGTTGGTCAAACGACATTATTTGAATCAGGTGCACAATTTAATCCGTCACAGGGTTTCCGGTCTTTTAAACAAGCTAAAGTTGGAGATAAAGTTATATTTTACCAAGTACAAATGGATACAGGCTTACTTGGATTTGGGGAGATCACTAGTGTACAGTCAGGCGCTCAAAATAAAATACGCGTTCATTTCGAATTATTGGAACAGTTGAAGCCTTTAACTACTGATTATTTAAAAAGAAGTGAACAGTTAGAGTTTCGAATAAGCAATATGAAAGAAAAATTATTTAACCAAATCACGCAAAATGAATTTGAATTAATTGTGAGTTTAGGAAAAGGTGAAACTAAAATTCCTAGGTACTTCTTTATGTCAGAAGAACATGAGTTTGAGCCTAATTCATACAATACGATTTACACACACACATATAACGGAATCAAACGAAACGGTTATCATTTTTATACCCAACTAGAAATTGGTGACCTATTAGTCTTTTATAATAAACATAGAGATCAATCAGTGATTGGTATTGGAGAAGTGAGTCAACACATTCATGAAAAATCGCCAATCCCTGGGCGTACAAATAGTACTGCTATTGAAGTTTATTTTGAAAAAGAAATCGAGCCTGTAACATTAAGTACATTAAATAAACATCCTAAATTAAAGAATTTATATTATTTACAAGAAAATGCCAAACAAGCGATTGCTAGTATGTCTCGTGCTCAGTTTGAAGCTATACTTGAAATGAGCGAAAATGATGGGATGAAATCACAGTTTGAAGCAGTTAAAAGTGACTACATTATTGATAAATCTGAAGATGATATCAAGCCATTCATACTTTTAGTTGTTGATAAAGGTGAAGGATTAAAAGCTGCAGAAAACTTATTACAAAAGACAAATGCCAACCCAGTGATTACAGCTGGACACCCTGATTTTACAGAAGACATGCTTTATGGTAAATACTTACCAAACGAAGCGGGAGCATTATATTATAGAGAAGGTTTTATTACAAGTCTCATGCCTAGGAATGATAAAAGTTACTTAGTCATAGATAATTTTAACCGTATCGACCCTGATATCTTTCAAACGTTTATTAACGTATTAGAAGGTTATGAGATGACCTTACCAAGATACAATCGAGATGGAAGTATGATTAAATGGTCTAGAAAAAGAGACTCATTTTATCATTTTAATCCTAATTGGCATATTGTTGGCATCACATACGACAGTTTAAACGAAATAAAACAAAAGTACACAGAACAGTTTTTAAAATATACAAGAATCGTTAAAGTAAACCAAGATTCATAACGCGCCCAGACTGTTAATAAAAAATGTTGAAAATATAACATATGCTGAGATTAGCTATGACGAAATCTATGATGATAGATTTTCTCGTAGCTAATTTTTAGTTATAGAGAGAAGTAAGTCAAGCGGTCTCTCGGATGCTTTCTACTTATTAAGTTAACAAACGCGTTTTAAAAAATGGGTGTCCTAGACCTTTTCATTTAGCTTCATTAGCCGCTGACAATATATAAGAGATATGGGTATAATATATTTAATGATTTATTTTTATCAATTTAGGATATAATAGAAATGTAAATGCATAAAGTTGAATCTTGAATTAAGATAGACAGTAATAAAGGAGAGATATATATGCCAATAATTTATTATGATGGCAACTGTGTGTATTGTTACAATTATGCAATTTGGCTTATCCAAAAAGGTTTGTCTAGACGTTACCAATTCGCCAAACTACAAGGTGATACAGCACAAGGTATGTTTTATAATTATCCAGAAACTAAAGAACACGATAGTGTTATTTTGCAAGAAGGAGATCATTTCAAATATAAATCAGATGCAATTGCTTCATTGATTTCATCTTTGACAAGTTATAAATGGTTGGGTGTTCTATTATATTTAACACCTAAATTTTTAAGAGATTTTGGTTATCAACTTTTTGCAGATAATAGAAATAGAATGTGGAAAACACATTGGCATAAGCCTAGTGATTATGAAAAATCATTTTTTATTGACTGAATAGATGGAGGAAAAGAACATGGGGAACATAATTGTGATTGGTAGCGCATCAATTGATTTAGTAGTAGAAACGGATATTTTACCTAATACAGGAGAAACAGTAATGGGTAAATCATTTTTTACAACACCAGGTGGGAAAGGCGCTAACCAAGCAGTCGCTGCTGCACGTTTAAGCAATAATGTGTATATGATTGGAGCAGTAGGTGATGATGACAACGGCACACAAATCCTTTCGAATCTTGAAAAAAATAATGTGAATATTGATTATATGGATAAAATTGAAAGTGAAGCATCTGGAACTGCGCATATCACATTATTTGATGATGACAACCGTATTATTGTAGTGCCGGCAGCAAATGATTATGTAACGCCTGAAAAAGTAATACCAAAACTTAAATATTTTGAAGCTGGCGATATCATTTTGATGCAACATGAAATACCAAAAGAAACAATAAATGAAGTAGTAGACTTTGCAGTAAATCACGATATGCGGGTGATGTTAAACCCTGCGCCATATCGTCGTTTAGATCAAGAAGTAATTGAAAAAGTTAACTGGCTGACACCGAATGAATCAGAAAGTGAATTATTATTTAAAAACGAGGTTGACCGGGCATTAATGGCTTATCCTAGAAAACTTATTGTAACAAAAGGAGCTACAGGTGCTGTGTTTTATAGTGATTCTCAACAACTAGTTAAGGGTTACAAAAAAGAAGTTATTGATACTACAGGTGCTGGTGATACATTTAATGGTGCATTAGCTGTAGCACTAATTGAAAATAAGCCATTAGAAGAAGCGGTTAATTTCGCTAATTTAGCAGCTGCTTTTTCTGTTACAGGATTAGGTGCTCAAAGTGCGATGCCATACAGAAAAGAATTGGATTAAATATTGTGTGTATGGGTATAATAGTAGTGGATAATTAAGTGATAGATTAAATTATAATAATTATAAAGAAGGTTCTAAAATAGCTTTACAGATTATAACTATTATAATATAATA
>FLSG01585621.1_pt1 | contig 26665 bp, 23 predicted proteins | sample 1550511 | NCBI WGS metagenome assembly FLSG01 (sample SAMEA4031768, study PRJEB14383) | metagenome | biome: human; feature: oral; material: saliva | place: Philippines | collected 2014
CGGCAGTATACACAAGAAATGGCTAAAAACCAAAGTTCTTTGGAAAAACAAGAAAATGCAAACAAAGATTACCAGCAAAAACAAGAAAGTGCTACAGAAGTAAGTAACCAACTGGAGCAATTACAAGCTACAATAGCTGAAGAGAACAAACAATTTGCTCGTTTGCAAGAAAAACAACGATCCTATCAAAAACAATATGAAGACGCACAAAAGAAAATGTATCAATTGATGGATGAAACGCGTCAAATTAAGGCTAGAATTAAATCTTTACAAGATATTCAAGAAAATCACTCTGGCTTTTACCAAGGTGTACGGGTTGTCTTGCAACAACAAAATGAACTTTCGGGTATTGCAGGAGCGGTAGCTGAATTAATTGAGGTGCCCTCTGATTATACCCAGGCTATTGAAACAGCTTTGGGCGCGCAAGCACAGCATATTGTGGTAGAAAATGAAGTAGCTGCTAGAGAAGGTATCACCTTCTTGAAAAGACGCCAAGCTGGACGAGCAACATTTTTGCCGATGACTACGATCAAGCCGCGTCAAATATCCACTACAGCATTGAATCAAGCACAAAGTGTTAACGGCTTTATCGGTATTGCCAGTCAATTGATCCAGTTTTCTGAAGAATTTTCTGCGATCATGCAGAACTTATTAGGGACAACTTTGATCGCTAACGATTTAGAAAGTGCTAATGCTATTGCTCGTGCTGTACAATTTCGTTACCGAGTGGTTTCTTTGAGTGGAGACGTGATGAATGCTGGAGGTTCTATGACAGGTGGCGCGACTAAGCGTGGCAATAAGGGAAACTTATTTAGCCAGGCAAATGAACTTCAGAGCTTAAAAGAACAGGCGCAGCGCAGCGATCAAAGGCTACAAACAATTGAGAAACAAGTCGCGCAATTTCAAAAACAAGCGACCGATTGTCAGCAAGAATTGGAGAATTTGCGTACAAAAAGCCAATCTTCCCGTTTAGAAGAACAAGAATTACAAAGTCGTAAGAATCATATTTTGGAAGAAATTGAGCGTTTGGATAAAGAACAGAAAATTTATGAATTTGAAAATCGTGAAGTGCAAGACTTTATCAACAGTTATACAGAACAGAAAGAAAATTTAACAAAACAGCAAGAAAATGTAGGAAAAGAGCTAGAAAAACTACAAAACGAAATGCAAGATTTAAATGAACAAGATGATTTGATAGAAAAAAGAAGAGAAAGTCTTAGCCAAGAATTGTCTGAAAAAAAAGCAACACTTGCTGTGAATAAAGAACAAATAAATACACTTAAGCAACAGATTCAAACAAATGAGCAAACTTTTTCTGAACAAACGCAGCGAAAAGAGACATTGGAAAAGCAATTATCATCTTTAACATCGAACGTTTCAGATCATGAAGTGTCCGAAGAATCTCTACAAAAACAAATTGCATCTTTAACAGAAAAAAAAGATGAACTGCAAGTACAATTGCGTGACAAAAGAGAAAAACGCGACCGCTTGTATCAAGAAATCAACGAACAAGATGAAAGCTTGAGTCAGTTAAACCAAGAACAAAAAGAAAAATTAGCTGAAAAAACAACAATCGAAGTAGCTAAAAACCGACAAGAGAATTTACTAGACCATCGTCTGACTTATTTACAAGAAGAATATCATATCACTTTTGAAAAAGCTGAAGCTGACTACCAAGCGGTAGAAAAAAATGATGAAACAAAAGAACAGATTCAACGTTTACGTCATAAGATTGAACAGTTAGGTCCAGTAAACTTAAACGCGATTGAACAATATGAAGAAGTTTCTCAGCGTTATGATTTTTTGCATAAGCAAAGAGAAGATTTGTTAGCAGCTAAAAATCAATTGTTTACTACCATGGGTGAAATGGATGAAGAAGTGAAAACTCGTTTTAAAGATATTTTCGAAAAAATTCGTCAACAATTTAAAGTGGTTTTCCCTAATATGTTTGGTGGTGGACGTGCTGAATTATTTTTGACAGATCCTAATGATCTATTAAATACAGGAATTGAAATTGAGGCACAACCACCAGGCAAAAAACTACAGAATTTAGGTTTACTTTCTGGAGGAGAACGAGCCTTGACTGCTATTGCGTTACTTTTTTCCATTATTCAAGTGCGTCCCGTTCCTTTTTGTATATTGGATGAAGTAGAAGCAGCGCTTGATGAAGCAAATATTCTACGCTTTGCTAATTACTTACAGACTTTTAATAATGACACGCAATTTATTATCGTGACCCATCGAAAAGGAACAATGGAAGCTTGTAATGTGCTATACGGGGTTACAATGGAAGAATCTGGCGTTTCTAAAATTGTATCGGTTCGGCTAAAAGATGTAGAAGAAAATGGACAAATTGCAGTTGAAGGGAAAGATAGTGTATGATTAAGTTGATAGCCATTGATTTAGATGGCACATTGTTAGATGGACAAAAAAAGATTTCTTTAAAAAACAAAGAAGTTTTGCAAGAAGCTAGAGCACAAGGAACTAAAATCGTTATTTGTACTGGTCGTCCACTGGCTGGTATTCGTCCTTATTTAGAGGAGTTGAATATGCAAGGTGTCGGGGATTATAGTATTACTTTTAACGGTGGTTTAGTTCAAAAAAACGATACGGGAGAAATTGTTGAAAAAGCAGCGATGAAATTAGAAGATATTATGGATTTGACGCACTTAGCTAGAGAGCTAGATCTACCCTTAGATGTATTGTCAGATGATGTGGTGTTGTCTTTGCCGACTTCAGCTCAACATTTATCCATTTATCCGCAGTTAAATCCGCTGTTAACTTTTCAAGCAGCTTCTGTTGAAGAACTAACAACAGAGCGTTTATATAATAAAGCTGTTGTAGGATATCATCAAGAGTATTTAGATGAGCAAATCGCTAGAATCCCTGCAGTTTACAAAGATCGTTATGAAGTGATCAAATCTCGTGGCAATTTGTTGGAATTTATGCCTAAGGGAATTACTAAAGCCTTTGGTATTGCTTCTTTAGCTAAGGATCTAGCTTTTTCTCCTGAAGAAGTAATGGGAATTGGTGATGAAGAAAATGACTTGCCGATGATTGAATACGCAGGATTTGGCGTTGCGATGGCAAATGCTGTAGAACAGGTAAAAGAAAAAGCAAATATCATCACCACTTCTAATGAAGAAGATGGGGTTGCACAAGTAGTAGCAAAATATGTACTCAATAAATGAGCGCTATTTTAAATTTAGACAAAGGAGTTGAAATATAAATGGGACTTTTTGATAAGATTAAACATGCCTTTGTGAAAGATAAAGAAGAAGAAAAGCAGACAGAAGATACAACACAAGAAATCTTAGAAGAAGAAAAAACTGACGAGTCGGCTGAAACTGATGTTGCAAAAAGCTACGAAACAGAAGAAGAGTCTGAAGAAACCGCTGAAAGTACGGATTTTCCTGTTGATGAGCAAGAAGAAATTGAAGAAATAGAAGAAGAACCAGTTGACACGCAGGAAAAGTATGAAAAAGGATTAAGCAAAACACGTAAAACTTTTAAAGATCGGATGAATGAGTTGTTTGCTAACTTTCGTTCGGTAGATGAAGACTTTTTTGAAGAAGTAGAAAATACTTTAATAGGAGCAGATGTGGGCTTTGATACTTCTATGCGGATTGCCGATGAATTAAGAGAAGAAGTAAAAATCAAAAATGCAAAGAAACCTGCAGCTGTCCAAAATACTATCATTGAAAAATTGGTGGATCTTTACGAAGAAGAAGGAGAGATGGAAGTCAATGAACTTAATGTGCAGCAAAATGACTTGTCCGTTTTCTTGTTCGTGGGTGTAAATGGCACAGGTAAAACGACTAGTATCGGAAAACTTGCGCATCAGTATAGGCAAGAAGGAAAGAAAGTGTTACTAGCAGCGGCGGATACATTTCGTGCTGGGGCTATTGATCAATTGGTACAATGGGGAGAACGTGCTGATGTTGAAGTAGTACGCGGAAATACAGGTAGTGATCCAGCTTCTGTCGTTTTTGATGCCATGACTAGAGCTAAAGAAGAACAAGCTGATGTTTTGCTGATTGATACGGCTGGACGTTTGCAAAATAAAGTCAATTTGATGAATGAATTAGATAAAATTAAACGTATCATAAAACGAGAAGATCCTACTGCACCGCACGAAGTATTGTTGGTAGTAGATGCTACAACAGGACAAAACGCTATGAATCAAGCACAACAATTTAAAGAAACGACTGATGTAACAGGTCTAGTACTAACAAAACTGGATGGTACAGCTAAGGGCGGCATTGTACTAGCCATTCGTAATGAGCTGCATTTGCCAGTAAAATTAGTCGGTCTTGGTGAAGGTATTGATGATTTAGAGGTTTTTGATCCTAATGACTTTGTCGTCGGACTTTTCAAGGGACTTTTACAAGAAGAATAAAAAAGGAAACCATAGCAAATAACCAAGCAACTAACTATTAATCTTTCTTAGCTGCTTGGTTATTTTTTATGAAAAAAGGGGAGATAGTGGACAAATAATAGGAAACTTATGTTGAATGAGCGGTGATAGCCCAAAGAAATCGGAAATCTATGTTGAATGAGGAGCGTTAGCTCAAAGAAATTGAAAACCTATGAGGAATGAAGAGGAATAGCTCAAAGAAATAGGAAACTTATGTTGAATAAGAAGAGACAACCCAAAAAGACCTCCTATAATTGTATAGGAGGTTAAAAATTGTTATTTCTTTACTTGTTCATGCTTAACTGGGCAGCTAGTGTCACAATCTTCACAGTGACCTTTACCCTTAATTTGTCGGTAAATGGCCCAAGCGCTGAAACCGAAGATAATAACTGATAAAATAAATGTCGACATCTTATTTCCCTTCTTTCAATGGTGGAAACACCGCTGTAGGAACAATTTCTTTTTCTTGTGGTTTTCTTACGATAAAATAGATCATTGCAAGTAAGACAATAGTTGCAGCGACAGTGCCCACAGATATTGATGCTGTTCCAAAAATAACGGAGCCATATTGATAGGTAATTAAAGCTACAGCATAAGCTAAGCCACACTGATAGATAACAGCCAGTAGGGTCCATTTTGCATTCGCCATTTCTCGATGGATAGCGCCTATTGCTGCAAAACAAGGAGCGCATAGGAGATTAAAGACCAAGAATGAATAGGCAGCAACAGCAGTAAAATCACTTTGTACAAGGCTCCAAACTTCTCTTCCACTTTCTGAAACCGAAGACAGGTTGCCATATAAAATACCAAAAGTACCGATGACATTTTCTTTTGCGATTAGACCAGTAAGGGTAGCTACAGCACCACGCCAATGGCCCCAACCTAAAGGTGCAAACAGTGGCGCGATCATTCGGCCGAACGCAGCTAAGATACTTTGATCTTCTGGGACTTGTTGTAATGTAAAATTGAAACTAGAGGTAAACCAAATAAGAATACTAGAAACTAAAATAATTGTGCCGGCTTTTTTAACAAAAGCACTTGCGCGATTCCAAGTTTGTTGAATCACATTTTTTACTTGTGGTAGATGATAAGTAGGTAATTCCATGACAAAAGGCGCAGGATCGCCACCTAGTGCGTGTGTCTTTTTTAAAGCAATGCCGGAAAGTACGATTGCTGCAATTCCGACGAAGTAAGCTGAAGGAGCTACCCAGCTGCTATTTGGAAAAAAAGCACCTGCAATTAATGCGATAATAGGTAATTTAGCAGAACAAGGCATAAAAGTTGTTACCATTACGGTCACTCTTCGATCGTTTTCATTTTCGATTGTACGACTGGCCATAACTCCTGGGACTCCACATCCGGTTGCAATCAACATTGGGATAAAGGATTTTCCGGAAAGACCGAATTTACGGAAAAGACGATCCATGACAAAAGCAATCCGTGACATATATCCGCAGTCTTCTAAAATCGCTAAACATAAGAATAAGATAATAATCTGAGGTAAAAAGCCTAGGACTGCTCCGACACCAGCAATAATCCCATCTAAAATTAATCCTTGCATCCAATCGGCAACATTCCAACTAACCAGTAAAGTTTCAACAAAATCAGGGACGATTTCACCAAAAAATTCGTCGGTGACCCAGTCCGTACTTATCGTTCCTACAGTTTGGATAGAAAGATAATAAATCCCCCACATGATAATAGCAAAAATAGGTAAGGCTAAGAAACGATTGGTAACGAAACGATCAATTTTATCACTAAGGTTTAGTTTAAAACCATCTTCTTTGATCATAGCTAAAGAAATCAAGCGTGTGATAAATTCATAACGCTCATTGACTAAGATAGCATCGCTTTGATCATCAAATACTTTTTCAGTGATTTGGATAATATCGTCAATCTCTTTTTTCTGAATAGAGCTTAAATTTAAACTTTCTGTCGCTAGCGGGTCTTTTTCAAATAATTTGATAGCATACCAACGTACCTGTTTTTCTGGTACAGTGTTGCCTAAAATATCGCTAATTTCATTTAAAGATGACTCTAATTTAGGATCGTAGGCAGGATAAGCGACGGTATTTTTCTCAGCTTCTTCTTGAGTTGTTTCGATTAATTTATCTAAGCCTGTCTTTTTTAGAGCACTCATTCCTATCACGGGCACCCCCAAACCATAGGCGAGTTTAGACAAATTGATTGTTTGCCCGTTTTTCTTTACGATATCCATCATGTTCATTCCTAGAACAACTGGAAGACCGGTTTCTAAAAGTTGAGTCGTTAAATAAAGATTCCGTTCTAAATTACTACTGTCAATGATATTAATGATCGCATCGGGTTTTTGATCAAGTAAATATTCTTGGGTAATGACTTCTTCTGGTGTATAAGGAGATAAAGAATAAATTCCAGGTAAATCTTGAAGCGCTATCATTTTGCTTTTTTTTAATAACCCCGATTTACGTTCAATCGTCACTCCAGGCCAATTTCCTACATATTGGTTAGCTCCTGTTAGATAGTTGAAGGCACTCGTTTTTCCACTATTGGGATTGCCTGCTAAGGCAAATTGTTTTTCCATATTTAAATCTCCTTTTCTACCAAAATAAGCGAGGCTTCTTTTTTGCGTAAAGTCAACTCATACCCACGTAATGTTATTTCTATCGGATCGCCTAAAGGTGCGAGTTTTCTTACATAAATCTGGACATTTTTTGTCACACCCATATCCATCAAACGTCTTCTAACTGCGCCTTCCCCATGGATACTAACGACGGTTGCTTGCTCACTAGCATTTAACTGGTCGAGTGGGACCCAAGCGCCTTTTTCTTGTACTTCTTCTACAAAAATGTTTTCTAAAATAGAACGATCTAGAGCGATACGACTTTTTTGCAGAAGAATGATGCCGTTTTGTTGTTCAAGTTGTAACAAAGAAATTTTTTTACCAGGAACAACACCTATTGTTTGCAAATGTTTCTTCGTGTCAGGTAGTGTTGTGATGTCATGAACTTGATAAATATTATGATATTGAACATCAGTTAATTGTTTCATACGTTTCCTTTCCTTATTAGCAATATAGGGTTATTGAATGTTGCAAATGATATTCATTATCATTAGCGTACCCTCATTCTTATTTAATGTCAATGCTTATTGATGTTAATTTCACAAAACTTCTAATTTTTTGTTTTGCATAATTAATTTTTTTGTTCGATACAAAATTAAAGCTTCCTTTTTTATTGTTTGCTATAATGGCTATAGGATATAAAAAGAAAGGATTATTTTATGAACGTTCAATCAATTTTAACCAATAAACAATTAAAACCTTATTTATTAAAAGCGCGATATGGCGTTGAAAAAGAAAGTCAGCGCGTAACTAAAGCTGGTGATTTGGTAGCCACAGATTATCCCAAGACATTAGGTAATCGAAGCTTTCATCCTTATATTCAAACGGATTTTGCTGAGACACAAATGGAATTAGTGACGCCTATTACCGATAGTATAACTGAACTTTTTGATTGGTTAGCGGCTATTCATGATACAGCTTATCGTTCAATGAATTCAGAAGAAATGTTATGGCCAATGAGTATGCCGCCCGCCTTACCAGAAGTAGAAGAAAACATTGTCATTGCTAAACTTGATAACTTTGAAGATGTGCTGTATCGACGTTTTCTTGCCATGTCTTATGGAAGACGTAAACAGATGGTCAGCGGTATCCACTTTAACTTTGAATTTGATGATGAAATGGTGCGTAAAATGTTTGAACTACAAGATGAGTATAAAAACTATCATCAGTTCAAATCAGAGATCTACCTAAAGGTGACACGGAACTATTTACATTACCGTTGGTTTGCCACCTATTTCTTTGGTGCTTCACCATTAAGTGGCCCCCATTATTTTAATGGACATGAACATCCAGAAGAACCGGTACGTAGTATTCGTAATAGTAAATACGGCTATAAAAACCATGAAGACGTAAAAGTTACTTATCGTTCGGTTGAAGAATATGTAGCCGATATCCAACAAATGGTCGAAGAAGGCAAACTTTCTGAAGAAAAAGAATTTTACGCCTCAGTTCGTTTAAGAGGAGGCGAGAGTGTAGCTGACTTAGCGAACAAACCTGTCCGTTATATCGAATTACGCAATATCGATTTGGACCCTTACCAACCCTACGGGATCGGTAAGGAAGAAGTAGAGTTTTTCCACATTTTCATGCTGTTTTTATTATGGACGGATGAAAAAGTAGGAGCTGATGAATGGGTTTTTCAAGGCGATCAATTAAATGAATTAGTTTCATTAGAAGCTCCTTTATCACAAACAGCTTGTTATGATGAAGCGCAAAAAGTATTAGCTGAAATGAGAAATTTTGTTGCACAAACAGATCTTGTTGTTTCCACTGAAATTTTAGATCATTTGGAAGAAATGCTCGAAGATCCAGCTAAAACACTGGCCGGAAGGATTTACTTAGCTAGCAAAGAAACTTCCCAAAAAGAATTAGCTGTACAACAAGGTTTATCTTATTACAGAAAAGCTTGGCAAGCTCCTTATCAACTAGCCGGTTTTACAGATATGGAACTTTCTACGCAAATATTTATGTTTGATGCTATACAAAAAGGCCTTCAAGTTGAAGTTTTAGATAGACAAGATCAGTTCTTAAAATTAACTGCACAAGATCGTACTGAATACGTCAAAAACGGTAACATGACTAGTAAAGATACCTACATTACACCTTTGATAATGGAAAACAAAACGGTCACTAAAAAACTTTTACAACGAACGGGCTTTAGAGTACCTCAAGGTAAAGAGTTTACGGATAAAAAAGCAGCTTATTCAAGTTATGAAGAATTTCGTGATAAAGGAATTGTTGTAAAACCGAAATCTACTAATTATGGATTGGGAATTACCGTGTTTAAAGACGGCACAAATGAAAAAGATTATATAGACGCTATCGACACTGCATTTAAAGAGGATGATTCGGTGTTAGTAGAAGAATTTTTAGCTGGCACCGAGTATCGTTTTTTTGTTGTTGGCGATCAAGTGAAAGCTGTGTTGTTACGTGTTCCAGCTAATGTCAGTGGTGATGGGAAGCATTCAATTAAAGAACTCGTTGAGCAAAAAAATGATGATCCTTTACGTGGAGAAAATCATCGCACGCCCCTAGAAAAAATTCATTTAGGACAAAGCGAACAATTTGTTTTGCAAGAACAAGGTTATCAAATAGATTCAATTCCTGATAAAGGGGAAACAATCTATCTACGTGATAATTCAAATGTCTCAACCGGCGGGGATTCGATTGATATGACAGATGCCTTTACAGACGATTATAAACAAATCGCAGTTGAGGTAGCTCAAACGCTGGGAGCGGCTATTTGTGGGATCGATATGATTATTACAGATATTAACTTACCTGCTAGCACCTCAGACGTGTATGGTATTATTGAAGCTAACTTTAATCCGATGATGCATATGCACTGCTACCCCTTTGAGGGCAAAGGTCGTCGCTTGACGATGGATATATTGAAGCTTTTATATCCTGACTTTATTCAAAGAAAAGATCGTTAAATAAACACAAAAAAACTTGCTGGTACTTTGTTAATACATACCAGCAAGTTTTTGTTTATTTATCAAATTTTTGGATGTGAATGGTTTGCTTACTACTATCTGCTACTTGTAAACCGGTTAAATTTTCCCACCATTGTTTCATATCCTTTTCGTAAGTAGTAGGAAAGGTATCGGCAATTTCAATCAGTGTACGATTTTGAATTTTAGCCTGCGGATAATATAAAGCTAAATTGTGTTTTAATTCACTTAACAAGCTATAATACTGAAACATCAAAAAATTCATTTCCTCTGAGTCTTCTTCATATAAAACTTTAGGCGCACGATCAAGCATAAAACCGAAACTACGCATCATAAACATGACACCCTCTAAATGTTTACTTTCGATTGTATTAACATCTTTTAAGATATCGATGTGGGTGTCTAACGCCAAGGTCATCTCTTTTTTCAACTGCGCATAGCTAGGGACAATCATAAGCGTTTCCTCCTTTAATTATTATGAAAAAGTTTATGCCAAAAACTTTTTTTCTCTTTTGTTTCTTGAGGGGGTTGCGTACTCTCAGGAGCAAATTTTTCTTGAATATCAATTGTTTCCTCATTGACTGCTTCATCAGAAATAACAAGCAGACCACTGTCTGTATCTTCTTTTAAATCAGTATCAACAACGGTAAATTTTAAGTTGGCTTTCATAACAATTTGGATATAGCTGCTTTGTAGTGATTCATTGATGTTTCCATTGATTAGAACATTGGCATTGGGATAATCTGTCAGATGTTTTTCTAAGATTTTTTTATTCTCTGTTTGTTTCATTTGTTGAATAGACATACGAACGTAAACTCGTTCACGAAAAGTTCCTAAAAACTTTTTTTGTTCATCAGGATTTACAGAAGGGGTACCGTACATTCCTTTATCTAGATGTTTTTGCACTTCGTCTGTCATCGTAATCCTCCTTGATAAATCGTTAAATCTATTATAACACAGGCAGATTCTTTTTTTAAAATACTTCACAATTTCTTGAATTTGCGTATAATAAGGGATACTTTATAATAAATACTAGCCTTAGCTAAACCATATATTGATAAATAATTAAAGTAGCTAAGATGAGGCTGTTAAAACACAGTAGAAAAAATTTAATTCTTAAAAGAAGGGTGCTATTTTGGGAAAGTTAGCAGTAATTTCAGATTTACATGCTGATATCAATCATTTAAATGAAGAACTGTATTTTATGCGAGACTATTTGGAAAATCTCAATGTAACACATGTACATTTTGCTGGAGATGTGACCAATAAAGTGGATAAAACTTTGGAGGTTGTTTATTTTTTTGATCAAAAAATACCTACGACCTTTCATTGGGGCAATCATGAAATGGCAGATATTGATAAGCAGACAAATTTTGAAGATTTTAATGACCCGCATTTTTTAAATTTTCAAAGTAAAGAGTTATCAGATTCAACTATTCTTTTGGGCGTTAATGGCTGGTATGATTATAGTTTTGTGCCTGATGCCGAGGAAAAAGAATATCGGCGTAAAAAAAATCTTTATTGGTACGATCGCTTTATTGATCGAACAGGTTCAGATCCACAAATCACTGAATATATCTGTCGTCGGTTAAAAGAAACATTGCAGACTATCCCTGCCACTAAAAAGGTTATTTTAAGTACTCATTTTGTACCAAAAGAAGATTTTATTATACAACATAGTAAAAAATATGAACGTTGGAATCAGTTAAATGCATTTTTAGGTTCCAAGGAATTTGGGGTAGTGTTGGATGAATTTTCTAATGTTGAGCAAGTTGTTTTTGGCCATACACATCACCGTTTTACTAAACAAATGTTACAACAAACGATGTACCATTGTCGGCCATTTGGTTATTATTATGAATGGTATTTAACGCGTTCGTTCATTTTAAAAAAACATTTAGCGGATACTTTTAATCCGCTTAAGGCTCGAACATTGCTAAAACATTATTCTAACGCTTTTGCTGAGTATAAAAAGCGTTATATTCTTAATGAGCTGCAAGAAGGAATGGTTTTACTTGATTATTAGGCAAATACAGGAGGTAGCTATGTTTACACAAGAAAGTTTCAAAGTTTTTGATATTCCGGGTTTAGATGAACGGATGACAGCTATTCGTGAAAAAATTCAGCCAGTTTTTAAAGAGCTGGATGAGATAATAAAAAAAGATCTAGAAAAAGAATTAGACGAGACATTATTTATCCATCTTGCACAACACCGTAGAAGGAGCGTTTATCCACCAGCCAATACATGGTCAGCCCTTAGTAATAATAAGCGGGGCTATAAAATGACGCCGCACTTCCAACTAGGCATTTGGCCAGAGTACGTTTTTATGTATTTATCGATTATTGACCAACCGCCCAAAAAAGAACAAATGGCTCAGCTGCTTTTAAAAAATAGCTTGCTGCTGACGCAATTACCTGATGATACTGTCATGAACACTGATCATACGAAGGATAATTATGAATATATCGCACAAGCTAATGTGAAACAATCTTTAGAACGTTTAAAAAATGTAAAAAAAGGTGAGTTTCAAGTAGGCAGAATCATTACTCGAGATAGTGAACTGTGGCAAGAGCCAGAAAAAGCATTAGAATATATGTTAGCGACTTATCGCTATCTTGTGCCATGCTATCAACTATTACAATTTTAACGAAAAAACCAGCCCAAATTCCATGGACTGGTTTTTTTCTAAGTACTGAAAAATTTTTGTGGTAAGCGATGAATCAATAAAACGCTAAACCATCCCGAACAGATAGCTTTGATAATCTCGGGAAATAAAAAGCCTAAAAACCCAGTGGTAAAAGCAGCTGACCAGTTCATGTCGGCAGCAAACTTCAGCCAAACTGTACCAAAACAAAGGGCAACAAGAAAACCGACAAGATTAGCTGAAATTGTCCAAAAAAAGGTATATTCCTTATTTTCTAGTATTGTACCAATAATCAATGAGGAAAAAATAAAGCCAATCAAATATCCTCCGGTTGGACCAAACAAAGCAGCCATACCACTAGCACCGCCGGCAAAAACCGGCAAGCCGATCAAGCCTAATAAAAAGTAAATAAGTACTGACCAGGTGCCGACTTTTCTACCTAACAAAGTAACAGATAAGCCGATGATAAAAGTTTGTAAGCTCCAAGGGACAACGCCTATCGGGATGATGATTTGTGAAAAAATAGCAATAATACCAGCAAATGTAGCAGTCATTAGCTGCTGACGTAACGTTAGTTTCATTAGTTCTCCTTCTTGTAAACCTTTATTTTTTATACGGTTAACACAAAATATATCACATAGTGTATTTTGTGTAAATGAAGGTTTCAAGGGTATAGCTGAAAGAAGATGAGACTCTTTTTATTTATCCGCTTGTTTTTTCGACAAAGCGCGGTTAATTTTGTCAACCTTTAAGGAGTTTGAGATATAAGAAGCTGCCCAAACGGCGATGTAAATAATAATAAATATCATCCAAAATTCGGTGTCATGCATAATATCCTCAGCCCATCCGTTGTAAAACATCGTCGCAATGACAAGTGATAGCGTACAAATAAGATGTATTACAAGTGCAGATAAAAAATTTAGTTTTTCAATATCAAATAAGATTGCACTGATCCCGATAAGAGCACTCATCAATAAAGTACTTAAAATACTCTCTCTAGTAGGTGTTATGCCTTGTCTATAGACTAATATCATTAAGTAAGAAAATGAACCATAGCCGATGCCAATACCTGCATATTGAATTACTTTTTTCAAAAGAAGTCCTCCTATTTAATCCCTAGATGTTGCATTAGCGATTTTACATATTTGCGACTAACGTCTGTTTTGATATTTTGAGATAGTGTAGCCGTCATGTTGCCTGAAAAACTATCGGACAAAGAAAGCAGATGGTCCAGATTGATATAGGCATGTTTTGAAATTTGGATAAAATTAATACTATCCACTCGTTTAGCAAAATGAACCAAGGTTTCTGCAGTAGCAAATGTTCCATCGATAGTATAAATTAAAAGGGTCGATTGCTGGATATCAGCTAAAATAATGCTTTCAGTTTTAAGCATAATCAGCTGATCGTTGGTTTTTACAGGCAGAATTTTAGATGAAGAAAGCTGATTTTGGTACTGTTCGATATAGGTCATAAGATCTTGTATATCAATATTTTTACTCTCAGCGCGAATGATAACTTCAGGTTCTGTTACAGAAAATTGTGGATCTATTTCGAAACGACATCTAACCAAATTCAAGCCTTCTTTCTTTAAAAATTATTGTCGGAATAATGTATGGTATTCTTTGTGCTTTTTTAGCCATAGAGGCAATAGAGCCATCAACAATGTTATGAACATTATAAGTATAACTAAAATGTAAGTTTGTTGAAAGGTTAATAATTCAGTAATTTTTAAACGTACTCCCATAGCTTCTTCAAAAGTTTTACGTATAGTAGGCTCGTCTTTTAAAACTTCTGATAATGTAGGAGTTAATAGTATTTGTCGGTATAATGAAGCAATATAACTTCCTGGGGTCAACTTCATCAACATTTGTGCAAAATTAGGTAATGCACCAATAGGAACGTAGGTCCCTACTAAAAAACCTGCAGCTGTTCCTACGATAGAACTAAACCTTGCGAAGGTCTCCACTGTTTTCATTTTTTGTATAATGGCAAGGTTTAAGGCAGCTGACAACAAAGAACTAAAAAACATTAAAACTAAAATGTTTACCAATTGCAATAAAGTAATCACTGTATGGTTTGCATAATAGAAATATGTAAACATCACAGTAAATAAAATAACTTGCATGATTGCTCCAATTAAAGTAGCACTAAACAAATAGCTCAATTGTAAACGCCTAGCACCTATATCGGTTAATGAAAGGTCTTGAAAAACCTTTGTTTCTTGATCTTTAACGACTTGAGTTAAACTTGTAAGTGTCGTGGTGATTGCTGTTACTGTTAGCGTACCACTAATCAGCCAAGTATCCAATAACTGGTTGGTTTGTGATAGCTGAGGCCAATCGGGTGTCATTGTTTCTTTTAAAAAGATTAAGTAAAGAACAAAAGAAATAAGTGCACCTAATATAGAAAAGAATACGCCCGATTTATTACGGAAATATAAAAGTAAATTACGTTTTATCAGAGCCTTCATTTAGCGCACCTCCTTTCCTGTCAAGTTCATAAAAGCATCATCTATAGTTCCTAGTTGAAACTCAAAACTTTGGATATATGCTTGATATTTTGTTAGTAAATGGATTGCTTGTTGTGAATCCTCTGGTAAAAATATAATTTTATTTGTTTCCTTATAAAAACTAGAAATTTCTAATTCGTCAAATGCTTGCAGATCCTTTTGTGATTTGAGTCGGATAGACAATAAATTATTTGCGAATCGTTGTTTTATATTTTGAGCAGAACCTTGAGCAATTAACATACCGTGATCGATAATAAAGATTTTGTCTGCTTCATCAGCTTCATTTAAATAGTGGGTAGTTAAGACGATCGTTAAATTTTGTTTGCTTTGTAAATCCTTTAGTAAAGACCAAATATTTGCGCGTGTTTGGATATCTAATCCAGTTGTAGGTTCGTCTAAAAACAGGATGTCCGGTTCGTTTAATAATGCTCGAGCAATATCTACTCTGCGTTTTTGTCCGCCTGATAAATTACCGTAAGTTTGCTTAGAAAAGTTAGTTAAACCTAATTGATCGATCAATTCTTTTACTTTTGTTTTAGTGATATTGCGATATTGTTCAGCGCGGATTTGTAGATTTTCTTCTACAGTTAACATATTGTCTAAAACGCTTGTTTGAAATACCACGCCAGTTTTAAGCTGGCTTTGATAAAAAATCTCTCCGCTTGTAGGTTGCATCAGGCCAATTAATAGCTGCATTGTTGTTGACTTACCAGCGCCGTTTGGTCCAAGAAGAGCTGTTAGACTTCCTTTTTCGATTGTTAGATTTAAGTGGTTGACGGCTATTTGTGAGCTGTATTTTTTAGTAAGTTTATTTGTAGTTAGAATCATATTTATCCCGCCTTTCAAATAAAACTTAGCAGAATAAATATGATTTGTCCGTTGTTTATCGATAAGTGGTTGTTTTTACTTGCTGAGCAGTAAAATACTGAGGATAAAATTAGAGAAAATACTGTTGTTGGAATAAATAAACGTAAATAACTAAAGAAGCATAAAAAAAGACCAAAACTCTAATAAGTAGAGTTTTGGTCTTAAAATTAAAATCTTATAGCAATTGGTTGTAGTATTCAACAACTAGTGCTTCGTCAATGTCAGGGGTCAGTTCTTCGCGTTCTGGTAAGCGAGTCAATGAACCTTCTAATTTTTCATCATCGAAGCTAACAAAAGCAGGTGTACCTACAACAGATTCAACAGCTTCTGTGATTGCAGACATTTCCTTTGATTTTTCACGTACGCCGATGACTTGTCCCACTGCTACATGATAAGAAGGGATGTCTACGCGTTTACCATCAACTGTAATGTGTCCATGGTTAACTAATTGGCGTGATTGACGACGTGTAGTCGCTAAACCTAAACGATAAACAACATTATCCAAACGTTGTTCAAGCAAGATCATGAAGTTAACACCATGTTTACCTTCTTTGATTTTACTTGCTTTTGTAAATAATGTACGGAATTGACGTTCAGTTAGTCCATACATACGACGTAGTTTTTGCTTTTCTCTTAATTGCAAGCCATATTCAGAGCGAGCACCACGACTAGTAGGTCCGTGTTGACCTGGTGCGTATGGGCGACGAGCTAATTCTTTTCCGGTACCTGATAGGGAGATCCCTAAGCGGCGGGAAACTTTCCAAGATGGTCCTGTATAACGAGACATTAAAAAATTCCTCCAATAATTGTTTTTGGAGTAAAATAATCCGATGAAATATTCATAATTCGTGTAGTGCGCTCTTCAATCTTCACCTTTGCAGCCACGGCTACGCAATTGAACCTAAACTAGGCGACGTACTGGTGACGAATTATTATATCTCTGCTGCATTATTTTACACGAAGAGTATTATACCTTGTCATTGCGCCTGCTGTCAAGAAACTTCAACGAAACAACTGGATTAACCAAGTCTTTTACCAGTTGCCAGGAAAAAGTGTGAAACTTTAAGTCAATTATAGATGTTTTTTTATTTCTTTATCGGTGATTTATAAGCGGTAGAAACAGAAATACAACGACATTAGAATGAAAATACGGAGAAACTTTCATAAGTGAGATGTTATTTTTCACGAAATCGCTTTACAAACCTTTTCTTGCTCATTAGAATAAAAAGGATGATTAGCACTAATTAAATATTAAAGGTGGGAAAGTAATGAATCCGGTATCGGCGTTATTTGAAAAAATAGATTCATCAATCATAAAAAAGGTGGACTTAATAGAAAGTAGTTATACACGTTATGCGCTTCGTGCTGTGTTGGCGTGTTTATTTCTAACGCTAGGAACAGCTGTTGCATTTGGTACAGCCATGCAGGCTGAGGAAGTTGCAGCAGGTTCTGGTAAATTTATCTATGCGTTTATGTTTAGTTGGTCTTTGGTCATGATTTTGTATATGAATGCAGAATTAGGAACTTCTAATATGCTTTATATGACAGTAGGGGTGTATCGTAAAAAAATAAATTTAAAGATGGCCGCTAAAATCTTGTTTACTTGTATCTTATTTAATTTGATCGGCGGTATTTTTTTTGGTTATTTAGTCTCATTGACAGGGACTTTTCAAGATTTATCTGCAGATAATTATATGTTTACTTCGCTTATAGGGAAGTTAGAAAAATCGACGGTACAAATTTTAGTAGAAGGGATTTTTGCGAATATTGTCGTAAATACAGCTGTTTTGGTTAGTTTAAGAATGAAAGATGACGCTGGCAAAGTGTTGGCTATTATTTTTATTATTTTCATCTTTGCCTTTTTAGGATACGAACACGTTATCGCTAACTTTCCAGCATTTTCATTGGGTTATTTTGCTTCAAACGGCGCTATAGACGCGATGACTGCAGCAAACCTTACTCATAATATAGTGTTTACTTTGATAGGAAACTATATAGGCGGAGGTTTGGTTATCGGTTTAGTTTACGCATGGTTAAACAATACGAAATCTGATTATGTAGATTAAATGAGGCAAAATTATGTCGCGATCATTTGTATACTTAATTTATCCTTAGAAGGTTACTATCTTTTAAGGATATTTTAGTATGCTTCGACAAAAATTGAGAGCGTAAACACTAGGACCATTGAAATTCATTAAAATTTGTGATTAAGTATTAAGTGGATGTAAATTTTAGCGAAAGAGAGCTTGACCTAGAAGATGAGACGGAAATTATTTGCTTTTGATATTGATGGTACTTTACTGAATTCTGATAAACTTCCCTTGGCTAGTACTATTGAGGCTTTGCAGGAACTTAGAAAAGCAGGACACTTTGTGACATTAGCGACGGGTCGTACACGATTTTTAGCACAAGAATTGATTTATCAATTAGAATTTGATAATTATATTCTTTGTAATGGATCGGCTGCTTTTTTGAAACATCATCAAATTTATAAACGTTTATTACCTAAAATGGAAATGCAGCATTTTGTAAAAGAAGCCAACGATTTAGGTATTGATACGGTTTTTGTAGGGATTGATGCTTATAGACGGAATACGACATTTAACTTGGCGACTATAGAAAATGCGATGCATTCAGTAGGTTCTACAGCTCCTGACTTGGATCCTAACTTTCCACAAAAAGAAGATATTTACCAAGGATTGGCATTTTACGATACATCATTGGAAAATTACTTTGATGAAAAATACCCCAATTTGTCTTTTGTACGTTGGCATGAAAATGGAGTAGACGTAATACCAAAAGGCGGTTCCAAAGCAGCAACGATTCTTGAAATCGCCCAACGCTTAGGCATTGAACAAAAAGATATTGTTTCCTTTGGCGATGGCATGAACGATCGGGAGATGTTGCAAGCTTCTGGTTGTGGTGTTGCGATGGGAAATGCTTCTGCTGAAGTGGCTTTATGCGCTGATCGTATCACAGATGACAATGATTATGATGGTATTTGGCAAGCTTTAGACAAATTAGGCTTTTTAAATAATACAGTTAGAAAAAGAGCATAAATTAATTTTAGCCTTGTAAAATAGGAGTGATTTCCTATTTTACAAGGCTTTTTATACTTGACCAATTCAAGAAGGTATTTAGAAGAGTGGCTTTGTAACTATTTTTCTTTAATCTCGCTATAGTATTTCGTATTTGAGAGGATCATGATGATGCCTAAGATAATAATGCTGAAAATTTGGGATTCACCGGTCAGCATCGAATAAACTATTAATAGGAGAATACCAAAGAAAATCCCGACTTGAGTAAGGGAAAATGTTTTATAAAGAGCTGATGTCATAATATGACGTTCTCCTTCATCAGATGCCAGCAATAATTTATCTGTATAATTTTTATCTGATGGTTGAGGGAGGTTTCGTTCTGGATAAAGTTTATTCACAAGCTTTGTTGTTCTAGTAAGAAATACTACCGCTATGAGGTAGACGATAAGTGAAAATAAAATCACCGGTAAATTAAAATAGGTAATCAGCGGTATCCCCAAACTGATCAACGACAATACAAATCCTATGATGCTGTATATTTGGACTTCATTAAATTTATTGTAACGATATTTGTCATAGGAATCCTCATCCATATATTTTGTGTGATCTTTAGCCACTTTTAATAAACGATGATATTGAAAAAACCCCAGGATAATCAAAAAAGTAGCTCCTATCGCTGATATGATGCTGACCCATATGTAGAAACAGTCAGTATAAATCTCTCCTCCGATATTTTGAGCGGTGATTGAAACAAGTAAACCAACGGCTGCTCCAATAATTAAATATAGAATCATTTTCAAAGTTTTTTTCATCTTATAATTCCTCCTCTTCAAAGATAAAGATATTTTCAATGGGTTCATTAAAAATTTTCGCCATGCGTTTAGCGATTAACAGCGATGGGATATATTCTTCCCGTTCAATTAAACTGATGGTTTGTCTGCTAACCTTAACTCTTTTAGCGAGTTCTGTTTGATTTAATCTTTCGCGCGCACGCAGCTCTCTGAGTCTAGTCTTCATACTCAGCACCTCCACTGTTAATGTAACACGTATAAGTCAATATGACAAATATAGTTGTCAAAAAGAAAAGGTTTTTAGTCAAAACAGTGCGTAGAAAGCTAAATGACTGTATTTGTTTATCAGATAAAAGCTGAGATACTTTTTGTATAAAGCAGATAGTTGTTTATCTAACAGGCCTTTTTCAAAATTTATTTTACAAATAAGTCAAAACCTTTTTTTTGAAACTTAAAACGATTATAATAGGAAAAAGAAGAAAAAAGAGAAGAGGAAATTCTGTGCGAATTTTATTTATAGGTGATGTGGTAGGTTCTTTAGGAAGAAAAACAATCACCGAATATTTGCCGAAATTAAAAAAAGAATACGCTCCGCAGGTAACCATCGCTAATGGAGAAAACGCAGCTGGCGGTAAGGGAATTACTGAAAAGATTTATAAAAAGTTTTTACAAGAAGGTATTGATGTTATCACCTTGGGTAATCATGCTTGGGATAATCGAGAGATTTTTGAGTTTATTTCTGAAGCAAAACGTATGATTAGACCTGCAAATTTTCCAGAACAAGCGCCAGGTAAAGGGATTGTTTTTGTTAAAGTTAATGATATCGAATTGGCAGTAATCAATCTACAAGGTCGTTCATTTATGACAGATATTGACGATCCATTTAAAAAAGCAGATGAACTTGTGAAGTTAGCTGCGAAACGAACAAAATATATATTTGTTGATTTTCACGCGGAAACAACCAGTGAAAAACAGGCGATGGCTTGGTTTCTAGATGGTCGTGTTTCCGCTGTAGTTGGTACGCATACACATGTTCAAACCAATGATGCACGTGTTTTGCCAAGAGGTACTTCTTATTTGACCGACGTGGGGATGACAGGACCTTATGATGCGATTTTAGGGATGAAAAAAGAACCGATTATCGAAAAATTTATGACAGCTTTGCCTAAGCGATTTGAAGTGGTAGAACAAGGACGGAATATTTTATCTGCGTGTCTAGTTGAAATTGATCCTAGAAGTGGTAAGACGAAAAGTATCGAGCCTATTGTAATAAATGAAGACCGGCCATTTTTAGCGTAAATAGCAATAATAGAGGTGTAAGTTTTGGACCCTTTAAATAAAGAACCAGAAATCCAAGCAGCCCTTGAACAGTTAGTTGATTTACTAGCTGAACATGACAGCATCCGAGAGTTCAAAAAAGTTCAACAACGGGCTTTGCAAAATGAAAAACTACAAACTTTGGAGGAGCAAATAAAACAAGCACAAAAGGCGGCGGTGCAATTTGCTCATTATGATAAACCAGAAGCAAGAAAACAAGCGAATGCGGAAACTGACCGGTTGAAAAAAGAATATGAAGATCAGCCGCTAGTTATCAGTTATCGCAAAAAGCTTTTAGATGCAAATGAAATTTTGCATTATATTACCGACAACTTTGAAAGACGAGTAAATGATGCAATCGAGGAGGAAGACTTAAATGCCTCAAAAGACTAAAAATACACCAATGATGGAACAATATTTAAGCATCAAGGAGCAATGCCGTGATGCCTTTTTATTTTATCGTTTGGGCGATTTCTATGAACTATTCTTTGATGATGCTTTAAAGGTAGCACAGTTACTGGAACTGACGTTGACCAGTCGAAATAAAAATGCTGAAGATCCTATTCCGATGTGCGGCGTGCCTTATCATGCAGCGACAAATTATATTGATATCCTTGTAGAACAGGGATATAAAGTGGCGATTTGTGAGCAAGTAGAAGATCCTAAAACGACTAAAGGTATGGTGAAAAGAGAAGTTATTCAATTAGTAACCCCTGGGACTTTGATGGAAGGAAAAGGCGTGAGTGCAAAAGAAAATAACTTTTTAACGGCTCTTGCTTTTGACAATCATCAATATGGATTAAGTTATGTTGATTTAACGACGGGGGAATTATGCAGTACTACACTAGAAGATGAAGATAGTGTTTTGAATGAAGCTTCAGCCTTGCAGACAAAAGAGATCGTCTTAACCAATGACGAAATCCCGGATTCTTTGAAAGAAACTTTAAAAAATCGTTTGGGCGTGGTGTTTTCTACCCAAGAAGAATACCAAACAAACGCCGAACTCGAGTTTTTAACAGATGGGCTTTCTGCTGATTTAGAAAAAGAAGTGACAAGCAAGTTACTGCGCTATCTTTCACTAACGCAAAAACGTAGTCTAGACCATATACAAAAGGCGCAAAGTTATGAAGTAGATCATTACTTAAAGATGGATCATTATTCTAAAGCTAATTTAGAACTCAGTCAGTCTATTCGCACAGGAAAAAAACATGGCACGCTTTTATGGCTTTTAGATGAAACGAAAACGGCAATGGGTGGCCGCTTGTTAAAACAATGGCTAGACCGTCCATTGATTCAAAAAAGTGCGATTTTAAAACGACAAGATCAAGTTGCAAGTTTATTACAAGCATTTTTTGAGCGCGAAGACTTAAAAGAAGCTCTGACTAAAGTTTATGACCTCGAACGTTTGGCTGGGCGAGTGGCTTTTGGTAATGTGAATGGTCGGGATTTATTACAATTAAAAACTTCATTAGAACAAGTGCCGGCGATTCGTAGCATTTTACAAGGGATAGACCAAGGGGAATGGCTTGAAACGCTAAAAGGCATGGAACCTATGGAGGATTTAGTACAACTTATAGAACAGGCGATCAGTGAAGAAGCTCCGATTGCAGTTACTGAAGGAAATGTGATAAAAGACGGTTTTAATGAACAATTAGATAAGTATCGGAAAGCTATGCGTAATGGGAAACAATGGATCGCCGAACTTGAGGCCAAAGAACGGAATAAAACGGGAATAAAGAACTTAAAAGTTGGCTATAATCGAGTTTTTGGTTATTATATTGAAATTACTAGAGCCAATCTAGCTAATCTTGAAGAAGGAAGGTATGAACGTAAGCAAACATTAGCCAATGCGGAACGTTTTATTACCCCTGAATTAAAAGAATTAGAAAAACAGATTTTAGAAGCCGAAGAAAAATCTGTTGATCTAGAATACGAATTATTTTTAGATGTAAGAAAAAATGTTAAACAAGCAATCGATCGTCTGCAGTATTTAGCAAAAATGATCAGTACGACAGATGTACTGCAAAGTTTTGCTGTAATCAGCGAGCGTTATCAATATGTTCGACCAGAATTAAGCGATGATAAACAATTGGATATTCAAGAAGGTCGTCATCCAGTCGTAGAAAAAGTATTGGGCGCTCAAGAATATATCCCTAATTCTATTCAAATGGATCAAGAAACATTGATATTATTGATTACCGGACCTAATATGTCAGGAAAAAGTACCTATATGAGACAGTTAGCTTTAACGGTGATTTTAGCTCAGATGGGTTGTTTTGTACCGGCACAATCTGCTGTTATGCCGATTTTTGATCGTATTTTTACACGGATTGGTGCAAGCGATGATTTAATTGCAGGTCAAAGTACTTTTATGGTTGAGATGATGGAAGCCAACCAAGCTTTATCGCATGCGACACCTAATAGTCTAGTTCTATTTGATGAGTTAGGACGAGGGACAGCTACTTATGACGGTATGGCGTTAGCTCAGGCAATTATTGAATATATCCATCAACATGTGGGCGCTAAAACTTTATTTTCTACCCATTACCATGAACTGACTTTCTTGCAAGATGAATTGACTCAATTGAAAAATATACATGTGGGTGCAGTTGAAAAAGACGGAGATTTAGTATTTTTGCATAAAATGATGGATGGACCGGCAGATAAAAGTTACGGCATCCATGTGGCAAAAATTGCTGGCTTACCTGAAGGGCTGTTAGATAGAGCAGATATCATTTTACAAGCTTTAGAAAAAGGGAAAACTCTGCAAAATCAGAATATTCCTAAAGAAGCTGAAGTTGCAGAAGAAAATATTGAGCAAAGTCAGCAGTTATCTTTATTTAACGAGGATAGCCAAACAGCGTCTAATGTTATCAAAGAGCTACAATCCTTAGATGTCATGGATATGACACCGCTAGATGCATTAAATAAATTATATGAACTAAAGCAATCGGCACAAGAATAGAAAGAAGGGAAAGTAATGAGTGATAAAATCCTGGAGTTATCCGAAAGACTCACCAATCAAATTGCTGCCGGAGAAGTTGTGGAGCGTCCAGCCTCAGTAGTTAAAGAGTTAATTGAAAATGCTATCGATGCAAATAGTACACAAATCAATATTTTATTAGAAGAGGCAGGATTAAAAAAAATCCAAGTCATAGATAATGGAACAGGTATCAGCCCAGAAGATGCCGAAAGTGCTTTTAAACGTCATGCAACGAGTAAAATACATAGTCGTGACGACTTGTTTCGTATTCGTACGTTGGGTTTTCGTGGAGAAGCTTTACCTAGTATTGCTTCTGTATCAGAAATTACCTTTGAAACAGCGACTGAAAATGCTAGTCAAGGGACCTATCTTTATTTAAAAGGTGGAAAAATTGAAGAAAACCAACCTTCCGTATTACGACAAGGCACTAAGATTATTGTGGAGAATCTTTTTTACAATACACCTGCTCGGTTGAAATACGTGAAAACACTACAGACAGAATTAGCTCATATAGGAGATATAGTTAATCGTTTAGCTTTAAGTCACCCTGATGTTGCTTTTCATTTAGTGCATGAGGGAAACCAAATGCTTTCGACTTCTGGAAACGGCGATTTAAAACAGACTATAGCAGGAATTTATGGTGTTCAGACTGCTAAGAAAATGAGAGAAATTCAAGCGGAAGATTTAGATTTTAAAGTTCATGGTTACGTTACTTTGCCTGAAGTAACACGAGCAACTCGTAATTATTTATCCACTATTGTCAACGGACGTTACATTAAAAATTTTGCTTTAAATAAGGCGATCGTTAACGGTTATGGTTCCAAGCTAATGGTGGGTAGATTTCCGATTGCGGTCGTTGAAATTGAGATGGATCCATTACTTGTCGATGTTAATGTTCATCCAACTAAGCAAGAAGTACGCTTGTCAAAAGAACAGGAATTGACCACTTTGCTGTCTAAAACAATCAACGAACGTTTAAGAGAAGAAAATCTTATCCCTAATGCAGCAGAAAATTTGGATTTTAATAAAAGAGTTAGTGAACAAGAAAAAGCGCAACAATTATCCATGGATTTTGAAGAATCTAAAAAGAATGAAAAAACTGGATTAACTTATGATAAGCAAACAGGCGATTTCTACGTAAATGAAACGCTTGATAAGCCTGTGGAAAACTTTGTGGATAAAGTTGGGGACAAAAGTGGAAAAGTGGAAAGCTCTTATGATGATACTCCGAAAGAAGCTGCTATACCAACGTTTGCAAGTCAAGAAGATGAACTTGATAGTGAAAATAGCTCTGTAGAGGCTGTGGAAAAAGAACAAGCGTATCAGAAAAAAGAAGCGCAAGAGTCGATCGTAGATCATCCAGAATTTGATGTACATCAAAAAGAAAATCGACAAATGATGGAAAAAGTCATGACAGAAAAACCAACGGAAGAACGTTTCCCACAATTGGATTATTTTGGACAGATGCATGGAACTTATTTATTTGCGCAAAATACAGAAGGTTTATATATTATTGATCAACATGCGGCACAAGAACGTATCAAGTATGAATACTTTCGTCGTCAGATTGGAGAAGTTTCCACAGATCTCCAAGAACTGCTGGTCCCAATTGTTCTTGATTACCCTAACGATGATGCGCTCCGTCTAAAAGAACAAGCTGATTTGTTAGAAGGTGTAGGGATTTATTTGGAGGAATTTGGCGCTAATAGTTTTATTGTTCGTTCGCATCCTACTTGGTATCCACAAGGGCAAGAAGAAGAAACAATTCGTGAAATGATCGATATGCTTTTGACGACAGGAGAAGTGAGTGTAAAGAAATTTCGGGAGAAATCTGCAATTATGATGAGCTGTAAACGATCGATTAAAGCAAATCATCATTTAAACGATTCGCAAGCACGGGCTTTATTAACTGATCTAGCGGCATGCGAAAATCCGTTCAATTGCCCCCATGGAAGACCTGTATTGATTCATTTTGATAACTACGATATGGAAAGAATGTTCAAACGTATTCAAGATCCACATTAATCTATAACTGAAAAAATAGCTTATTTTATAAAGTAAGCTATTTTTTATCTTTTTAACAATAAAAAAATAGAAATTTATAATTGACTTTCGCAAAAAAACGTAGTAAAGTATTCAACGTTGTCGAAAACAACGCCTTGGTTTTAGCCGGGCTATTGTTAAAAATATTTTTTCGTAAATGGTTAAAAATATTGTTGACATATAAAATACCACTTGTTATAATAACGGGGTTGCAATAAATACAGTTGAAATTTTGTTATTGAAAAAATAAAGAAAATGTTTGACGGTGTATTGCATAAATGGTATAATAAATAAGCTAACAAAGCAATAAGCAGTAGACCTTTGAAAACTGAACAAAGCAAGCAAACAAACCAATGTGTCGGGCGCTTCTTTTAAAAGAAGCAACCAAGCAATAACGCGAACAACACGCGAGCAAAAAGTTGAAGAGCTAAGAACGATCAACGGTGTTGATCGATCAAATTCAAGATGAGAGTTTGATCCTGGCTCAGGACGAACG
>FLSG01585630.1_pt1 | contig 26530 bp, 24 predicted proteins | sample 1550511 | NCBI WGS metagenome assembly FLSG01 (sample SAMEA4031768, study PRJEB14383) | metagenome | biome: human; feature: oral; material: saliva | place: Philippines | collected 2014
TCTAGTTTACTTTTCCCCTTTTCCTCTTGATAAAAAAGGCTTGGCTTTCATTCTCTAGGAAGAATTTTATCTTTTTTTAGCGTCGTTCGATCATCCCTTTCTATTCTTTATTCAAAAGCGGCGATAAAAAGGGAAAATAACATAAAAGTCACCTCGTTGAACAGTCGAATGCGTTATCCACAAATTTTTATAAATCATTCAGGTCATACATATGTGTTAAAATTTGTTTGATTTTTTTGAGCTGTATTTTATTATTCTGCAGCACTTGTGTAGGATCAAGCAGGGCCGTTAGCGCATTCAAAGATTGATCGAAAATTGATTCATAAAGATCTTCTTTATCTTTAAAGTGAGCATAAAAAGTTGCTCGATTGATCATAGCTTCTTCTGCAATATTTTGAATCGTTACATTATTGTAGCCTTTTTCACTAACTAACTCCATAAAAGCTTCTAAAATCATTTTTCTGGTGCGAGTTACACGAAGATCAGTTTTATTTTTCATAAAATTTCCTCACTTATCCAAAGAATATTTCGCTTTTGTTGTTTATATCACAAATGCTAAAAGATTGTTTGTTGCAAACAAAAAGAAAGCATTTTAAACTATACACAAGTATTATATCAGACGTCTTGTTAGTTATTCAACAAAGTGTTTGTTAAGAGGGAAGGGTTTCAAATGGTTTTACGAGCAGGGATTGATGTAGGATCTACAACGATAAAGCTTGTCATAATAGATCAAAAACAAAATTCGATCTTTTCTAAGTATGAACGTCATTATTCGGATGTGAAAAAAGCAACCGAAAAGATTTTAAGACAAGCCAAAGAAGTGATTGGTGACCAAGTGTTAACAATGTCAATTACCGGTTCTGGGGGAATGTCTTTAGCAGATGTGATGAAAATTCCTTTTATTCAAGAAGTTATCGCTTGTACAAAAACGGTTGAAGAAGTGATTCCTGAAACAGATGTTGCTATTGAATTAGGGGGCGAAGACGCCAAAATTACTTTTTTTGAGGGCTCTTTAGAACAACGTATGAACGGCAGTTGTGCAGGTGGAACAGGCGCTTTTATCGACCAGATGGCTTCTTTGTTAGAAACAGATGCTAATGGCGTTAATGAGTTGGCTAAAGGACATCAACAGATTTATCCGATTGCTTCTCGCTGTGGTGTTTTTGCCAAAACAGATGTTCAGCCATTACTCAATGACGGTGCCGATAAAGAAGATATTGCTGCAAGTATCTTTCAGGCGGTTGTAAATCAAACGATCGCAGGTTTAGCTTCGGGACGTAGAATCAGAGGAAAGATTGCTTTTTTAGGAGGCCCTCTTTATTTTATGTCTGAATTGCGCCAGCGTTTTATTGAAACTTTACAAATTGCCAAAGAAGACGTGATTTTTCCACCGGACTCGCAACTTTATGTCGCCATGGGAGCGGCACTTTATTCAAAAAACAATGATCTAAAGACTATTGATCAATTACTGGGGCATTTATTAAACGGTAATGGTCAACAACTTATTCCAACCGATACTTTAGCGCCTCTATTTGCTTCGGAAAAAGAGTTAAATGATTTTCAAAATCGTCACAAAAAGGCGACTGTGAAAAAGTCTTCTTTAAATGAATTTAGTGGCAGTGCTTTTTTAGGCATTGATGCGGGCTCGACCACCACTAAAATTGTTTTAATCGATGATAAAGGAAGTATTTTATATTCCTTTTATGGCAATAATGAAGGAGAACCACTACAAAAGACAATCGATGTGTTAACCAAACTTTATCAAAGCATGCCAGCAGATGTTTTTATCGCTAAAGCATGTGTGACAGGATACGGAGAAAAACTTATTAAAAATGCTTTAAAAATCGATATTGGTGAAGTGGAAACAATGGCGCACTACAAAGCTGCTGACTTCTTTCAACCAGGTGTTGATTTTATTTTGGATATCGGTGGACAAGATATGAAGGCAATGACAATAAAAGACGGCGCGCTTTCTTCTATTCAGCTAAATGAAGCTTGCTCTTCAGGTTGTGGGTCTTTTATTGAAACATTTGCTAAGTCCTTAAAATATGGGGTTGAAGATTTTGCGAAAGCAGCTTTAAGCTCAAAAGCGCCGGTTGATTTAGGCTCAAGATGTACAGTATTTATGAATTCAAAAGTAAAGCAAGTACAAAAAGAAGGTGCTACAGTTGCTGATATTTCAGCTGGTTTATCATATTCAGTGATAAAAAATGCTATATATAAGGTTATCAAAGCACGGCGACCAGAAGAATTAGGTGAAAAAATTGTTTGCCAGGGCGGAACCTTTTACAACCAAGCGATTTTACGTGCATTTGAACTAGTGACAGGCCGCCAGGTCGTTTGCCCCTCAGTTGCGGGTTTAATGGGAGCCTATGGTGCTGCTTTAATTGCTGCGGATGATTATAAAGAAGGTACAAAAAGTAGTTTACTTTCTTTAGATGAATTACAGAATTTTCATGCTGAAAAAGAATTTACACGGTGTGGTTTGTGCGAAAATAACTGTATGTTAACTGTTACCCTATTTTCTGATGGACGGCAATTTATCACGGGAAATCGTTGTGAACGTGGTGCAAGAATTAAAATAAAAAAAGAAGATCGTAAAGTAAACTTGGTCAATTATAAATATAAACGCCTATTCAAATAACGTCCACTAAAGAAAAAAGAAGCTTTCCGAGGAGAAATAGGAATTCCTCGTGTGTTGAATATGTATGAAAATTACCCATTATGGCATACATTTTTTACTGATTTGGGTTTTAGAGTAAAACTATCTCCTCGTTCCAATAAAGCGTTGTTTGAAAAGGGAATCGAGACAATACCAAGCGATACGGTTTGTTATCCTGCAAAAATGGCGCACGGACATATTCAAAAATTGATCGATAAAGGAATTCCCCGAATTTTTTATCCAGGAGTTATTTTTGAGCGAGAAGAAGATCAAAAAGCGGATAATCATTTTAACTGTCCGATCGTCCAAAGCTATCCTGATGTTATCAAAAATAATGTCGATGACATCCGAGCAGGAAAGGTGGTTTACTATCATCCTTATTTAAATTTAGCCAACGAAACAACTATGGTTGCAGCGTTAACTGCTACATTTAAAGATATGCAAATTCCAAAAGAAGAAATTACGCAAGCATTGCGACATGGTTATGAATAGTTAGATAATTTCAAGCAAGATATTCAGCAAAAAGGTGAAGAAACACTAGAGATGTTGCTGCAAAAAAATGAACGGGGCGTAGTCTTAGTCGGACGTCCTTACCATTTAGATCCAGAGGTTAACCATGGAATTTCAGAAGTTGTTACTCAAGTTGGCTTTCATGTACTGACAGAAGATAGTATTTCCCATTTAAGTGATGTGGGAAACCTTCGCGTGGTTAACCAGTGGGTTTATCACTCACGATTATACGCAGCTGCTCAATTAGTGGCAAAAACAAAAAATTTAGAATTAGTACAATTAAATTCCTTCGGATGTGGACTGGATGCAGTGACCACTGATCAAGTAGAAGAAATTTTAGCGCAATATGGAAGAATTCATACTGTACTAAAAATTGACGAAGGTTCTAATTTAGGAGCGATCCGCATCCGTCTACGTTCATTAAAAGCCGCTGTTAATGAGCGCGAAAAAAATCATTTTGTGGCAGAAAAAAGATTTGAAGAGCCTGAAAAGATTGTTTTTACAAAAGAAATGAAAAAACGTCATACTTTGCTTTTACCGATGCTAAGTCCCATTCATCAAGAAGGTTTGGTAGATATAGCACTGCAGGCTTCTGGTTATAATGTCGTTTGTCTGCCGTCACAAGACAGAAAAGCCATCGACCTAGGATTACAATATGTGAACAATGATGCTTGTTATCCAGCGATTATTTCCATTGGGCAATTGGTCGAGGCGTTAAAAAGTGGTAAATACGACTTGAATAATACCAGTGTAATGATGTCGCAAACCGGCGGGGGTTGCCGAGCGACAAATTATATTCCGCTTTTAAGAAAAGCTTTAAAAGATGCCGGTTTTTCCTATATACCTGTGGTTTCTGTTTCCATGGGAAATCAAGGTGTAGAAAGTAATCCTGGTTTTAAATTAAGTTTACCTTTAATGAAACGAGCAGCTGTTGCTTTTATGTATGGTGATTTATTTGAACGTGTCGTTTATCGTACAAGACCATACGAATTAGAAAAAGGTGCTGTTGATCGTCTGCATCAAACCTGGCTGAAAAAAGTCGAAAAAAATGTAGGCAACGGTTCATTTGCACAGTTCAATCACAATATGAAAGCTATTATTGACGACTTTGACAAGATTCCTATCACAGATGAAAGCAAACCAAGAGTAGGTGTTGTGGGTGAAATTTTAGTGAAGTATTCGCAAACAGCGAATAATGATATTGTTCATCTATTGGAAAAAGAAGGAGCAGAAGCGGTTGTTCCAGATATCGTTGGATTTATGAACTACTCTTTGTATAACCAAAGCTGGAAGCAGGAAAACTTAGGTGGTGCTAAGAAAAGTAAATATCTGGCGGAATTTGCGATCAAAATAATTGAAAAAATCCAAAAGCCTATGGATAAAGCTTTACGTCATTCCAATCGTTTTACAGGACTAACACCTATCGAAGAACTTGCTGAAAGTGCCAGCCAAGTTTTATCGATTGGTAATCAAACAGGTGAAGGCTGGTTTTTGACAGGAGAGATGATTGAATTACTAAAAACAGAGGTGAACAATATTATCTGTATGCAACCGTTTGGCTGTTTACCTAATCATGTAGTCGGTAAAAGTGTTTTTAAAGAGTTACGTCAGCAATATCCAAAAGCCAATATTACGGCCATTGATTATGATCCGGGAGTTTCAATGGTCAATCAATTAAACCGCATTCGTTTAATGATGGCTACAGCCAATAAAAATTTAACTTCTAAAGTATCTATTTGATAACAAAAAAACTTCAAATTGTGGAGAAAAATTTCTACAGTTTGAAGTTTTTTATACTGGGTAATGTTGACTTTGCATCTTTTTTCAAGTAAGATTTTCTACGCAATCGCTTTCTTTATAAAATAACAAAGGAGGAAGAAATTTGAAAAAGAAAATTTTTGCTGGGTTATTGACTTTAAGTTTGTTGGTATTGGGAGCTTGTGGTCAACAAGAAGAAACAGCAGCGACGAGTACGAGTGGTACAGCTGAAGAAAATAGTGAAGTGACGATTTATTTAACAAGACATGGCGAGACAATGTTTAATGATTTAAATAAAGTCCAAGGTTGGTCTGATACGCCTTTAACTGAAGAAGGGGAAGAAGTCGCTGTTGATTTGGGAAAAGGATTGGCAAAAGAAGATGTTACTTTTCAATCGGTTTATTCCAGTGATATGAAGCGTTCGATAGATACAGCTGAGGCTGTTTTAGACGGATTAGGGGAAGACAATGAAGAAGTCCATGAAATGAAGGGGCTACGTGAAGCTGGCTCGGGGCAGTTTGAAGGGGAATCCTTAGACACTATTGATGAAGAGCAAGCAAAAGAAGCAGGCTATGATTCTTATGATGAATACGAGGACGACAAACGAAAGACAGATGAAGATGAGTGGTCTTGGCTAGCTAACGCTCACTATTATGCGGATCAATCCGGTTATGCTGAAGGTGCTGATAAGGTACAAGAGCGTATGACAGATGCTATTGAAAAAATTGCTGAAAAACAAAATGAAGAAGGTGGCGGTAATGTTTTAGTAGTAAGCCACGGGATGTCTATCAATGTGATGTTAGCGGATATGACCGACAAATATAAAGGTGATTCTTTAGAAAATGCTAGTGTGACAAAAATTCATTACCAAAACGGAGATATGGAAGTAGAAAGTATTGGAGATACTTCTTATCTGGAAGAAGGCGAAGAATAAATAGTTAGTGACGATCAATCAAGTAGATGAATTTTTGTTAGAAAGTAAAAATATTTAATTTGTCTAATAAATGAACAGTAAGATACTAGAAATTTTTTCTTTTCTAGTATCTTTTTGTTTTCAATGATAGAATAGAAAAGAAAATAAGGTTAGAAAAGAGGGAACTAAATGGCAGAAACCATCAAAGTAGGTGATTTAGCTCAAGCTTTGGACTTAGAGGTTGTCAGTGGTGATGAACAAGCTTTGTCGCGCGAAATTATTACCGGTGATGTTTCTCGCCCTGGACTTGAACTAACAGGGTATTTTAATTATTATTCTCATGATCGCCTGCAACTTTTTGGTAGCAAAGAAATTACTTTTTCACGTCGTATGATGCCTGAAGAACGCTTGATCATTATGCGGCGTTTATGTGCAGAGGATACTCCAGCTTTTATTATCTCAAGAGGTTTAGAAGTACCGGAAGAGATGCTTACTACTTGTGCGGAAAATCAATTACCTATTTTGCGCTCTAAAATCACTACTTCACGCTTATCAGGACAAATTTCAAGTTATTTAGATGCTCGTTTAGCTGTTAGAGAGAATGTTCATGGTGTGTTAGTTGATGTTTATGGCTTAGGTGTCTTGTTGCAAGGAGATAGTGGCATAGGAAAAAGTGAAACGGCACTTGAACTGATCAAAAGAGGACATCGCTTAATTGCCGATGATCGAGTAGATATTTATAAGCAGGATGAGCTAACTTTAATGGGAGAACCACCGCAAATCCTTGAACATCTGATTGAGATTAGAGGGATCGGTATCATCGATGTGATGCATTTGTTTGGTGCAAGTGCCGTTCGAGGACAGATGCAAATTCAATTAGCCGTTTATTTAGAAAGTTGGGAAAAGGACAAAAAATACGATCGTTTAGGCTCTTCTGATGAAACAGTAGAGCTCAATAATGTCTCTATCCCACAAGTTAAAATACCAGTGAAAACTGGGCGAAATCTTTCGATTATTATTGAAGTTGCTGCGATGAATTTCCGCGCTAAAACGATGGGATATGACGCAACAAAATCCTTTGAAGATCGCTTGACACGTTTGATTGAAGAAAATTCTGATTTATAGAAAAGAGGCAGGTTAATGACAGGAGTAGTCAGCCGAACGGCATTTGAAATTTTCGGGATCGATATTTATTGGTATGCGATCATTATTATTTCGGGGCTTGTCATCGCTATGTGGCTAAGTTCTAGAGAAGCTGTGCGAGCCGGGCTAAGGGAAGAAGATGTGACCGATTTTATGTTAGCGGGGATACCGATAGCTTTTATCGGTGCGCGCCTTTATTACGTTTTATTTAATATTGGTCCTTATTTGAATGACCCTATTCAAATATTTAATCTTCGTTCCGGGGGCTTAGCGATATACGGCGGGTTAATTGCAGGAGGATTGTGGCTGCTTTTCTTTTGTCAAAGAAACTTCATACCAACTTGGACCTTTTTGGACATTGCAGCACCTAGCGTATTATTAGCACAAGCTATCGGACGTTGGGGAAACTTTATGAATCATGAAGCTTATGGTCCAGTCACCACAAGGAGCTTTTTAGAAGGTTTACACCTTCCCGATTTTATTATTAATAATGTTTATATTGAAGGAGCTTACCGGCAGCCAACTTTTTTATATGAGTCTGTGTGGGGCGTTTTGGGCTTTATATTATTGATCATATTACGCAGGAAAAAAGGCTTATTCAAAGAAGGTGAAGTTGCTTTAAGTTATGTCATATGGTACAGCTTTGGCCGTTTTTTCATCGAAGGATTGCGCACGGATAGTCTCTATCTATTTGGTTCTATCCGTGTCTCACAACTTCTTTCTCTTGTTTTATTTTTAGGAAGTTGCTTCCTTTTAGTATGGCGTCGTAGGAAAAAGAAACAATTAAAAGATTATGATCGAACAGAAGGCAAAAATCAATATATTATTTAGTAAGCTTTAAAAAATAAATTATGGTAAAATCTAAAACAGTTAGCTGCAAGAAAATAAAAGGAGGTTTCATCATTGAAACAAAAAATTACCGTGTTAGGCCCTGGGTCTTGGGGGACAGCTTTAGCACAAGTACTAGCAGAAAATGGGCATGAGGTGAATCTATGGGGAGATAACCCCGCTCAAATTGATGAAATTAATACTTATCATACCAACCGGCATTACTTACCGGATCTAAAAATACCAGAAAGTATCAAAGGACAAAAAGATTTAAAAACAGCAGTGAAAGATGCGGACGCGATTCTTTTAGTGGTGCCTACTAAGGCAATTCGTAGTGTAGCTAAACAATTAGCTGAGATCATCGAAAATAATCCCTATATCATTCATGCTTCAAAAGGCTTAGAACAAGGAAGCCATAAACGTATTTCCGAAGTGATCAATGAAGAGATCCCGGCCGAAAAAAGGAAAGGATTGATCGTGTTATCCGGACCTAGTCACGCAGAAGAGGTGGCTGTTCACGATATTACCACGATTACTGCTGCAAGTCTGGACGATGAGGCGGCAAAATATGTGCAACAAACTTTTATGAATCATTATTTGCGTATTTACACAAATAATGATGTTGTCGGTGTTGAAACGGGCGCTGCTTTAAAAAATATTATCGCTATTGGTTCAGGTGCAATTGCAGGTCTTGGTTTTGGCGATAATGCCAAAGCTGCTATCATGACAAGAGGCTTAGCCGAAATTAGTCGTTTAGGTGTAGCTATGGGGGCTGAACCTTTAACATTTAGCGGTTTAAGTGGTGTAGGTGATCTGATTGTTACTTGTACAAGTGTGCATTCAAGAAACTGGCGCGCTGGTAATATGTTAGGAAAAGGACAAAACCTACAAGATATTTTAGATAATATGGGTATGATCGTAGAAGGTGTTTCTACAACAAAAGCAGCAATGGAACTAGCGCAAAAATTAGAAGTTGAAATGCCGATAACTGAAACGATTTATCGTGTCCTTTATGAAGATAAAGATATCGATCAAGCAGCAAAAGAAATTATGATGCGTGATGGTAAAGTAGAAAATGAATTTTCTTAAGAAACAAGATAAAAGGAGACTTCTTTGATGAAACTAAGAAAAGCAGTGATCCCAGCAGCAGGTTTAGGTACCCGCTTTTTGCCAGCGACTAAGGCGATGGCTAAAGAGATGCTTCCTATCGTTGATAAACCAACTATACAATTTATTGTGGAAGAAGCGTTGAATTCAGGGATCGAAGATATTTTAATCGTTACGGGCAAAGCGAAACGACCTATCGAAGACCACTTTGACGCTAATTTAGAGTTGGAAATGAGTTTAAAAGAAAAAAATAAAACAGACTTATTAAAATTAGTTGAAGAAACGACTGATGTTAACCTCCATTTTATTCGTCAATCCCATCCAAAGGGATTGGGTCATGCTGTTTTACAAGCAAAAGCTTTTGTGGGTAACGAACCCTTTGTTGTGATGTTAGGCGATGACCTAATGCAAGGAAAAGTACCATTAAGTAAGCAACTGATGGAAGATTATGAAAAAACACATGCTTCTACAATTGCTGTCATGAAAGTTCCTCATGAGGATACGTCTAAATATGGGATTATCAATCCGGATGGTCAAGTAGAAGATGGTTTGTATAATGTAAACAGTTTTGTGGAAAAACCTGAACCGGAAGTAGCGCCGAGTGATTTGGCGATTATTGGTCGCTATCTATTAACACCAGAGATTTTTTCCATTTTGGAAAATTTAGCGCCAGGTGCCGGCGATGAGATTCAATTGACGGATGCTATTGATATTTTAAATAAAACGCAGCGTGTGTTTGCTCGTGAATTCAGAGGGAAACGGTTTGATGTTGGTGATAAATTCGGCTTTATGCAAACAAGTATTGAGTATGGGCTTGCTCACCCTCAAATTAAAGATGATTTGACGGATTATATTATCAAACTGGGGAATGAATTAAGCAAAAAAAGACAACTGACTGAAACAAAAACTAGAAAAACAGATACAAAAGAAAAATAAGAATAGCTTTTGCTATTCTTATTTTTCTAAAATGGAGGTTAGAAATGGTATCCGATAGTACAATCATTGTAAATGCATTAGCACTGGTTGTCTTAATTGCCTTGCTTTTAGCCACTTTTTTCATTTTAAGTCGAAAAGCCAGTATACAAGTTATACCCCTTGTTGTAGGAATTGCTTTTTTTATTATTTTTTCTTTGGTATTAGAACAAGGTTTGCATAGCATTGTTTTACAACCAAATGCCCAAGGGCAAATTCCTCTGATTAATACTCATCCTTGGTTTTATATCTTTTATGGAATATTTGCTGCTGGGATTTTTGAAGAATTCGCAAGATTTATCGCTTTTAAGTTTTTAAAACAAGGCTATACAAATTTTGGCACTAGTCTTGCCTATGGGTTAGGACATGGTGGTATTGAAATGCTGATTATTGGTGGTGGATCTTTACTTGGAAATCTGGTTATCAGCATTTTACTACGTGATCCCAATGGACAACCCGCCCAAGAATTACCAGCAAGTATTATACAAGCTTTACAAAATACTTCTGCAGGGGAAATATTTTATGTTGTAATCGAACGCTTTCCAGTATTATTAGTACAAATTTGTTTGTCGGTACTGGTGTGGGTTGCAGTGAATAAAATAAAACAGCTTTGGCTTTTTCCATTAAGTATTCTAATCCACGCGCTCATTGATTTACCTGGCGCAATGGTGCAAGTAGGCTTTTTAAGCAATTATGTTGTTTTATATGGTTTATTATATCTAATGACTGCAGGATTGATCTTTTTTACAATAGGTATATTAAAAAACAATGAACTTTATCCATTAAAAAAAGGGTCGACTTAAATTTAGTTTATATTATGAAAAAAATCATCATACAGAACGATTATTATTTGTTTTAAAATTTTGAAAATGATATGCTTATATATATTAAAGAATACGAAAGGGGTTTTGGTATGACTGCTGGAGGTATTGCCGGCTTAATTGCCGCTATTGCATTTGCAGTGCTAGTTATCTTTCTGGTAAAATTATTGCTGAAAGTTGAAAAGACGGTAGCTTCCGTTGAAAAAACAGTAACAGAAGCGAACAATACAATAGAAGTAGTAACAAAAGATGTAGATTTACTTTCACGAGAAGTGGAAGGGTTACTTACAAAAGGCAACGAATTATTTTCAGACGTAAATAAAAAAGTTGCTACGATCGATCCATTATTTATTGCGATTGCTGATTTAAGTACTAGTATTTCAGAATTAAATGCTTCTGGAAAAAATCTTGCTTCAAGAATTGGTGATTTAGGAAAGACGACGGCACAAGCAACGGTTGCCGGAAAAGTGGGACAAACTGCAATGAAGTTTTTTAAACAACGTAATAAAGAAGAATAATTGGAGGGATCCTTATGGGAAAAAAAGATGGATTTATACTAGGAGCTATGATTGGTGGTACAGCAGCTGCAGTGACAGCTTTGCTATTAGCGCCAGAATCAGGTAAAGAACTACGCGATAAATTAGCAAAACAAGTGGACCATGCACTAGATGCTGCTTCAGATTATACTGATATTGCAAAAGACAAGGGCAGCGATTTAACAGATTTAGCCAAAGAGAAGGCTGATGACCTTAGCAAACAAGCAAGTGATCTTGCTGATTCAATGAAAAGCAAGACTAAAGATACTGCTGAAGATGTTAAAGATACAATGTCAGATGCTGCAGAAGATTATAGTGATTTAGCCAGTGATATCGCTGAAGATGCAAAAGATACAGCTTCAGACATTTCTGATGAAGTACAGGATACAGCTGAAGACATTATCATCGATGTAAAAGACACTTCAGATGCAGTACAAGACACAGTTTATGAAGCTGCCGAAGAGGGAAGTTCTATTGCGCAAGAAGCCAAAGATCAAGCTGCTGATGTTACTGAAGAGACAAAAGAAAACATGGCTACTGAACACGAAGATATCAAAGAAGACTTTGATGATTCAGTAGAAGATTTAAAAGATCATGTTGAAAAAAATAACCCAGGCGAAGAATAGTGAGAGTCAATTAAACCGAGCAAAGTAGTGTTATATTACTTTGCTTGGTTTTTTCTTTTGTGAAAAATTTGGTCCTGAAAGTAAAGGCCAAAAAAGAAACATTTGGCCCTAAGTCTAGCAGAGTAGAGTCAGTAAACAGAGTTTTCTTACCCAAGTATGGCAAAGAAGGGTCAACAAATTAGATTTTCTGACCTAAATTTGGTGAAAAAGGGTTAACAAACAGAGTTTTCTAAGCTAAGTTTAGTGAAGTTGGGTTAATAAAGTAGGGGCCAAAACTTTAACTGTTGGTCCCAAGTATAGCGAAGTAAAGGCCAACTATTTGGCATTTGTCCCTAGATCAAGCAAAGTAAGGACCATTAGCTGAGCAACTGGTCCGAAGTTTAACATAGAAGAGGCCATTCCCCTGTCTTTTGGCCTAAACCAAGCTAGGGAAGGTCCAAAAGCTATAAAATTGGCCCTAAAGTCAAGAGATGTAGCCTTAAATTGTAAGATATTAGTGGAATCTTTTTAAATGTCCCACCAATTGATAAATTATTGGAGCTAACTTTCTCTAGTTGCCTCCAATATCTATAAATAATGGTTGATAATAAGGAAGCCTCAATGAAATATTAATAAAAACAAAAAATCACCTGTCATGTTATTAAACAAAGCAGGTGATTTTTGCGTCATTTATTCAATAATTTGTAATTCTTTGTTGGTTTTAGTAAATGGTTGACAGCCATCTTTGGTAACATAAACACAGTCTTCTATACGTACACCCACTTCATTTGGCAGATAGATACCTGGTTCAATAGAAAAACACATACCTTCTTCTAAGACAAGGTCATTACCGGCAACTAGAGAAGGGTATTCATGAATCGTTGTACCAATACCGTGGCCTAAGCGATGATTAAATGCTTCACCATAGCCATAATTTTCAATGACCTCACGGGCGATCCTATCCAACTCACTAGCTTTAATACCCGGTTTCACTGCCTCTTGTGCAGCAAGTTGTGCTTCTAGTACAATATCATAAATTTTACGTTGAAAGGCGGTAGGTTCTTTAAATGCCACAGTTCTTGTCGCATCACTACAATAATCTTTCCAAAGAACACCTAAATCAAATAAAACAAAATGATTTTTTTGGACTGGGTCATCACCAGGCGTGCCGTGTGGATTAGCCGCTTTAGCTCCGGCTAAAACTTCTGTATCAAATGACATTTTCGCTACACCTTTGCGTTTTAATTGATATTCAATTTCAGCGATGATCTCAGCTTCTGTAGCTCCTTCTTTAATTGCGGAAAAACCAATCTCAAAAGCAACATCCGCCCAAGAGCCAGCTTCGATTAGCTTATCAATTTCTTCAGGTGTTTTGCGTAATTGCATTTGTTCAATGACCGGTGTTAAGTTTTTAGAAAAATTTGTTTTGGGAAAATAAGCTGAAAAAGCTTCAAAATGATCTAAACTTAACGAAGACTTTTCAATGGTAATGTCGGCTGGCGTACCATAACGATCATGAATCTCAGAAGCAATCATTTTCCAAGGATCTTGAGAATCTTGATAGCCAATAACATCATATTGCCAGGAGCTTTCTTTTGCAGCTTGTGCATCTAAAGCCGGGGTAAACAAAAAAGGTTCTTTATCAACAGAGAAAAATAGTGCTAGAATCCTTTCGTGTGGGTCACTTGCAAAACCGGTAAAGTAGGAAACAGTATTAGGATTTGTAATATAAACAAGATCTGTTCCATTCTTTTTCATCCAGTCGGTTAGTTCGTTTATTTTTTTATCATTCATAAGTATCCTTCTTTCTACTAACTTAGCTAACATTCATTTTAGCATTCTTTAGATATAATTTCTAAAATTTACTTAAGAAAAAAGCATTTTCATGAAAAAAATGTAAAACGGTTGCACCTTTTTTTAAAATTTGCTATTCTAGAAAAGAAATGAAAATACTATTTTCAGAAAATAAAATTAACAAGGAGTTTTGAAAATGGAAAAACAGACAATTACGATTTATGACGTTGCGCGTGAAGCGAATGTTTCAATGGCAACGGTATCGCGTGTCGTTAATGGAAATCCGAATGTGAAGCCTGCGACACGTAAGAAAGTTTTAGATGTGATCGACCGTCTCGATTATCGTCCAAATGCTGTAGCTCGTGGTTTAGCTAGCAAAAAAACAACTACGATCGGCGTTATTATCCCTGATGTCAGCAATATGTTCTTTTCTTCATTAGCACGCGGGATTGATGATATAGCTACTATGTATAAATATAATATTATTTTAGCAAATTCTGATGGCGATAGTAATAAAGAAGTACAAGTTTTAAACAATCTGTTAGCTAAGCAAGTTGATGGTATTATCTTTATGGGTCATCGAATTACAGAAGAAGTTCGAGGCGAATTCTCACGTTCAAAAACACCCGTAGTTTTAGCTGGTTCAATTGATCCAGATGAACAAGTAGGTAGCGTTAATATTGATTATACTAAAGCTACAGAAGAAGCTGTTTCTTTACTAGCTAAAAATGGTCATGAAAAAATTGCTTTTGTAAGTGGTGCACTTATTGATGCGATCAATGGACAAAACCGTTTGACTGGCTATAAAGAAGGGCTAAAAGAAAACAACTTAGAATACAACGAAGGTATGATTTTTGAAGCTCCTTATGAATTTAAAGAGGGTTTAGCTTTAGTAGATCGTATTTTGAATAGTGGTGCAACAGCAGCTTATGTTACTGACGATGAACTGGCTATCGGTGTTTTAGATGGCTTATATGATGCAGGCGTAAAAGTTCCAGATGACTTTGAAATTATTACTAGCAATAATACGCTTTTGACTGATGTCGCTCGTCCTCGTCTTTCAAGTGTTACGCAACCGTTATATGACATAGGTGCGGTAGCAACCAGATTACTAACAAAATTGATGAACAAAGAAGAAATCGAACAAAAAACTATTGTTCTACCATCAAGCATTATGGAAAAAGGTTCGACCAAATAAGTAATAAAATAATACAATATTTAAAAACGTCTCAGCTATTGAGGCGTTTTTTTTGAACAAAAATTATTTCATTAGAGCTTATGGTCTAATAAATTGCTTATTCAACAAAGGAAAGAAGTGGCAATCCGTGAGGGAATTGATAGAGTTTGGCAAGGTAGACATGTAGTTTATTATCGTAGGCCGGGACCTAAGCATCCTGATTATAATAAAAGTGCTTTATCTCGCATAATAAAAAAACCGATTTATCAATCGATCACTATGCGTAATTGGAAAACTACAACGAAAATGAATGAGTTGTTAAATACTTTGTAGAATATAAAAAAGCCAAGGAGGCTATCATCGCTCTCCTTGGCTTTTTGTTAATCATCATTATCGGAATCACTGTTGTCTGAGTCTCCGTTTTTCCAATAGTCTTCATAGTTTTTGTCGCTGCCGCCTATACCAAATTTAAAACTTGGTCCTGGTGGTGTTCCTTTTGCCCAGTAGGAATCTGTCGTGTCGTTAGGGACACTCATTCTTGAACCGTCTACTTCGACGGTATCATTATCGTCTACTTTTGTACCAGTAAACTCAGAAACTTCTTCTTTTTTAACATCATCATCTAATTCAAAGTCTTCATCAGCTCCTAGACTATCTGGGTTTGCTTGATAGATCGAATTAGCTAGATAAGACATATATTGGGCAGTACGTTTGCTGGCATCGCGATCCGTGCCCTGGTTGTCTTCACGTCCTGACCAACTGCTCAAAGTAGCTTTTGGTGTGGAAACAACTAACCAAGAGTCTTTATAGTCATCGGTCGTTCCTGTTTTACCTACCCAGTCAGCGTTAGCTAGATTGTAATTTAAATTGCTAACGTCTGATTTAAATTGGGTAGTATGCCCAGAATCTATGACACTACGCATTAAATCGTTCATGATAGAAGCTGCTTGTTTTGAATAAACACGTTCAGGATTTTCCTTGTGCTTGTATAAAGCATCTCCACTGGAATCGGTAATGGAGTCGATCAGATAACCTTCCTGGTAAACACCATCGTTTGCCAAAGCTTGAAATCCATTGGTTTGTTGTAAGGTCGTTACTTCAGGCACACCTGATGAAGCAGACTCGTATGTCCAAGAATCTGTATCAGGATAATTCATTTTTTTCAAGTAATTATCATAAACAAAAGAAGTATCATCTTTTTCATCTAAAATATCTCGATAAATGTGATAACTAGCAATGTTGCTTGAATGTTCAAGAGATTCGCGAACCGTTTGGAATGTTTTCGTTCCTTTATTTGTTGCATTAACGATTGGATCGCCTTTATTTTCTCCTTGTCTCCATTTTGTTGGATAATCAGAAACACGAGATTCTGTTCCAATCAAACCTTGATCGATTGCGGGTCCGTAAACCAATGCTGGTTTAATAGCAGATCCTGCTTGTCGAGTAGAATTAAAGGCATGGTTAAATTGGTTATCTTCATAATTTCTTCCACCTACAAAGCCAAGGATTTTGCCTGTTTCATTATCCATGTAGACATTTCCGACTTCAACTTGATTATTATTATCTAATAAGTAGCCATAATTTTCAGCTGTATCTTGCATGGCATCATAAATATCCTGATCGATTGTGGTATTAACCGTATAACCGCCGTTTGCCAATTTTTGTTGTGCTTCTTGAATATAGTTTTGATAAGTTTCTTCTTCAGCAAAGTCTTCACCGCTGACATTATCTTCATCTGCCAATTGTTTAGCGATGATATCTAGCGCTTCATTCATTACGGTGTTGTATAAGAAGCTTTGCTCATTACCATCATCGGAGCTTTCTTTTTCTTCAAAATCAGCAGTTAAATCGTAATCTTTTGCTTTTTGGTATTCATCTTTTGAAATATCATGATTACGATACATATTAAATAATACAGAATCTTTACGTTCTAAACCAGGTTCCAAGTCTTCTTGTAACTCTCCAGTATTTGTATAAGGACTATAGGTGATCGGACTTTGTGGTAAACCCGCAATAAAAGCTGCTTGTGGTAAATTTAAATCATCAGCATCCACACCGAAAATTCCTTGAGCAGCTTCTTGCACACCAGCGATATTTTTCCCTTCATTATTTCTACCAAAAGGAGAAACGTTTAAATACATTTCTACGATTTCATCTTTAGAAAAATTTCTTTCAACTTGATTTGCGATTAAAATTTCATTAGCCTTACGTTCGAACGTCACTTCATCAGACAAAATTTGTTGTTTTACGATCTGCTGGGTTAATGTTGATCCACCACTTGACCCAATACCAGTAACTTCGGATACGAGTGCCCGAAGGACCGCTTTAGGAACAACACCTTTATGTTGATAAAAATCCTCATCTTCTGTAGCAATAACTGCTTTTTTCACTAAATCTGACATTTCATCAGAATCTACACTCTTACGCTTAACGTCGGAATTGATCGTCGCAATATTGCTTCCGTCCGCATAAGCTAAATGAGAAGTTTCATCCACATCTTCTAAGTTCTTTTCTAATTCTTCTTTAGTAGGTGTTTTGGTATCTTCAACTAGATAAGCAAAATAACCTGCACCCATACCTGCTCCAAGCGCTCCGAACAAGATAAAAAGACTGACCACTACTAATAGTAGAGACTGGATCACTCGTATAACAATATGAAAATAAAACCATCCAGAATTTTTCTGTTGCTTTGTTTGTTTTGTTTTTTTGCTATTTTTTTCCTGCTGCGACAAATTCGTCACCTCGTTATATTTTTACTTCTGTCTGATTATAGCAAAAAATCGTCCACTTGAATAGTTAGACTATTTTAATCAAAAACAAAACTAAAGCTTTCTTTTAAAAGATTTTTCAGTTATCATTACAAATGAAACTATTTTACAAGGAGGAAAAGCCATGCATTCAGACTTTTTTCAGGAACTAAAAGAACGTGGCTTGGTTCATCAAACAACAGATGAAAAAGCACTAGAAGAACAATTAAACAAAGAGTCTGTAAAACTGTACGTAGGTTTTGACCCAACGGCAGACAGCCTACATATCGGGCATTTATTGCCTATCTTAATGCTTCGTCGATTTCAACAAAATGGTCATGTACCGATTGCCTTAGTCGGCGCAGGTACCGGGATGATCGGGGATCCTTCATTTAAGGATCAAGAAAGACAATTAAATCCCTTAGCAACGGTGCAAGAATGGTCTGATAATGTTAAAAAACAATTATCACAATTTATTGATTTTAATAATAAAGAAAATCCAGCTATTGTGGATAATAATTATGATTGGTTAGGGAAAATGTCCATGATCGACTTTTTGCGAGACGTGGGCAAAAACTTTACAATTAATTATATGATGAATAAAGAGAGTGTGAAGCGTCGCATTGATTCGGGGATTTCTTACACTGAATTTGCTTATCAATTATTACAAGCTTATGATTTTTTAAAGTTGTACCAAAAATACGGCTGTCTTTTGCAATTAGGGGGCAGTGATCAATGGGGCAATATTACTTCTGGTATTGAATTATTGCACCGCGAAGAGGGCGTTCAAGGTTTCGGTCTTACGATGCCTTTGATCACTAAAGCCGATGGCAAAAAATTTGGTAAGACAGAAGGAAATGCGATTTGGTTAGATGCGAATAAAACCAGTCCATATGAATTTTATCAATTCTGGTTGAATACAGATGACCGCGATGCGGTACGATTTTTGAAATATTTTACTTTCTTTAGTTTAGATGAGATCGCACAAATCGAAGAAGAATTTAAGCAAGCGCCGGAAAATCGTGTAGCTCAAAAAGCGTTGGCACAAGATGTAACAACTTTAGTCCATGGCAAAAAAGCTTACGAACAAGCCAAACATATTTCAGAAGTATTATTTAATGGTTCGATCAAAGAATTGGATGCAGAAGAACTAGATCAAGCTTTTGCTGATGTGCCAGCTTATAAGGTAAGTCCGGAAGATTCTTTGAATTTAGTTGAAATCTTAATTGCTGCTAACATTGAAAGTTCTAAAAGACAGGCAAGAGAAGATATCAACAATGGAGCTATCTATATAAATGGTGATCGTATCCAGGATACTAATTATGAAATTACTGAAGAAGACAAACTGAGTGGAAAAACTACTGTGATTCGTCGGGGGAAAAAACGGTATTTTATATTACGTTTTTAGAAAAAAGTAAAAATAAAATCACAAGAAACCCGACTTTCTTGTGATTTTATTTTTTTAAGAAGGAAGTTTTTGGATTGGCTACTATCGTTACACGTGCTGTAGGTTTATTTTTAATTATTTTACTGGCCTACTTTTTAAAACGTATTGACTTTTTAACTAAAGAAGACGGAACAAGTCTATCTGTTGTGATCATGAATGTGACGCTACCCGCTGTTGTCATTATTAACTTAGCTAATTTAGATGTCAAAGGTAATTTATTGTTCTTTGTATTACTGGGGCTTGTTTGGTCATTAGTACAGATTTTTATAAGCTATTTTGCGGCAAAAAAGAAAAGCAAGACCGATCAGCAGTTTTTTATTTACTGCGCGACTGGTTTTAATATTGGCAACTTCACCTTACCTTTTGTACAAGGTTTCTTGCCATTAGGTGTTCCTTTATTATCTATGTTTGATATCGGAAATAGTATTATGCTAGCCGGTGGAACTAAAGTTGTAGGAGATCGTTTAACAGGACAGAATCTAGGTGTTAATGTTAAGCAAATACTCAGGCAGTTATTTTCTTCTATTCCTTTTACCTGCTATGTGATCATGTTAGTTTTACGTTTGATCTCTTTTGATTTACCTTCTGCTTTTTTGACTGTGCTAGAACCAGTGGCTGATGCTAATGTATTCTTATCGATGTTTATGATTGGCCTATATTTAGAACTACGTTTACCCAAAGAAGATCGTCATACTGTTTTGCAATTATTAACTTTACGTTACGTCATGGGGCTTTTGTTTGTATTGTTATTTTATCTATTACCTATTGCGCCGTTAACTAAAATGATATTGTGTTTACTTTGTGTAACGCCGGTTCCTTTGTTTGGTGTGGTAAATTCTGTTATAGCAGGTGTAAAAGAAGAAAGCGTAGGGTTTGCTTCATCCGTTAGTTTTCTGGTAAGTTTACCTTTGATGACACTTTTATTACTGATATTAAGTCCGGCAATTTAAATGTTTGTGAAAATAGGAAAAGAGGAGGAAAAATATGTTAATAGGTTCTCATGTTTCTATGAAAGGCAAAAAAATGTTGTTAGGTTCGGCTGAAGAAGCAGCAAGCTATGATACTTCTACTTTTATGATTTATACAGGTGCACCCCAAAATACACGTAGAAAAGCGATTGAAGACATGCGTATCGATGAGGGAAAATCATACATGACCGAACACGGCTTGTCTGATATTGTCGTACACGCGCCCTATATCGTTAATTTAGGAAATCCTAATAAAAAAGAAACCTTTGAGTTTGCTGTGCAGTTTCTACGAGATGAAATCAAACGAGCGGATGCATTAGGTGCTAAGCAGATCACCTTACACCCAGGCTCTCACGTAGGCGAAGGAGCTGATGTAGGGATCGCTCAAATTGTTAAGGGGCTAAATGAAGCCTTGGATAAAAATCAAAGACCACAAATTGCACTGGAGACCATGGCTGGAAAAGGGACTGAAATCGGACGTTCTTTTGAAGAACTTGCGCGTATTATTGATGGTGTGACCTTAAATGATAAGCTTTCCGTCACTTTTGATACTTGTCATGCAAGTGACGCTGGATATAATATTCGGGATGATTTTGATGGCGTGCTGGATGAATTTGATCGAGTGATTGGTTTAGATCGTTTGAAAGTTGTTCATATTAATGACTCAAAAAATGAACCAGGTTCACATAAAGACCGACATGAAAACATTGGTTTTGGAAAAATAGGTTTTGACGCTTTAAAACAAGTGGCACATCATGATAAACTGAAGAATTTACCTAAGATTTTAGAAACTCCTTGGGTAGGTGAGGACAAGAAGAATAAAAAATCACCTTATGGTTTTGAAATTGCTATGCTTTATAATGGTGAATTTGATCCAGATTTACTGGAAAAAATAAAGCAACAATAATTTTATAAAAAAGCAGAGTCTATTGATGATTCTGCTTTTTTTGTATATGCCATTGTTTTTTTGTATAATAAAATTAGAAAGGCAGGGATGAAAATGATTTTAGACGAAACGTTTCAACTAGTAAATGGCGTAAAAATACCCAAGGTTGGTTTTGGCACTTGGCAAAGCTCTCCAGAAGATGCTTATCGTGCAACTAAGTATGCACTAGATAATGGGTATAAGCATGTAGATACGGCATATGTTTATGGCAATGAATCAGATGTAGGACAGGCAATCAAAGATGTCCCTGTATCACGAGACGAAATTTTTGTCACAACGAAAGTCCCAGCAGAAACCGATACTTATGAAAAAGCGATGGAAAATATTAATGAATCTCTACGGCGTTTGTCCTTAGATCATGTAGATCTATTGCTTATCCATGCGCCGAGACCTTGGAGCCGAATCGGGGAGCCTCATGAAAATGATGACAAGAAAAATGTTCAAGTATGGAAGGCATTAGAAGATGCTTTTCGAGATGGAAAAACAAGAGCTATCGGCGTCTCGAATTTTAATATTGAAGATTTAAAGAATATTATCGAAAATGCTAAGGTAGCGCCAATGGTCAACCAGATCAAATGCTATATCGGTAATTTGAGTACGGGCACGATCGATTTTTGTCAGCAGCATTCGATTCTGGTAGAAGGATATTCGCCTTTAGCGACCGGCGGCATATTAGATGACGAGCAAATTCAAAAAATAGCGGAAAAATACGAAAAGTCTATTCCGCAAATTGCGCTTCGTTATTTATTAGAAAAAGATATCTTACCATTGCCTAAGTCAGTACACGAAGAATATATCTTAGAAAATGCACAGCTAGACTTTGTTTTGGAAAAAGAAGACATGGATCAACTGGATCAGTTATAAATCAATTGACAAAAAGAGTTGTTTCGAGCTTTTCTTTTCCTGATGTTTCTAGTAAAATACTTCATGGACAGTCTAGAGGAAAGGAGAGTGTGAAATGTCAACTGGTTATGTAATTTTAATTGCAGTGATCGCTTTAGTTGTTGGAGCTATCGGCGGTTTCTTTTTAGCACGTAAATATATGGAAGATTATATGAAAAAAAATCCACCAATCAACGAAGATATGTTGCGCACAATGATGATGTCAATGGGACAAAAGCCTTCAGAAAAGAAAGTTCGTCAGATGATGCAACAGATGAAAAATCAAAAATAATTCAAAATAAGATTTGATAAAAAAGAGGAGTTGAAAACTTCTCTTTTTTTAGGTTAAAAATACTTAACAAAATGATAAAAGAGCAAGAATAGCTCAAAAAAAACGAGAAATCTACGTTGAATGAACGGCGGTACCACAAAAAATTATAAAAAGCAGCCTGAAAAATGGCTGCTTTTTATAATAATGTAATAAGAGTTAAAGAGCATAGCTAAATTTTACTAGACTAAAGAGATTAATTAGGGATAATCGCGTCGGTAACTTGTATTTTAGGTGAGTGATTTTCATTCATGACAGGAGAAGTACTTGTTCGATTATCATAGCCTTCACCAATAGAAATTAGATGAGCCATATTTTTTTGATAATTCTTAGCAAAAACCGTACTGTATAAAATATCTAATAAATAAGAAATTGAAGTGCTGGTTGTGTAACTGCTAATTTTAGAATAAAGTTTTTCACGTGTAGATAATCGTAAATGACAATCAGCTTGTTTTGCTAAGGTATTATCGCCGATACCTGTTAATGCGATAATCGTTGTCCCCTGTTGTTTTAGGATAGGTAGAATTCGTTTAAGCATGTTGTTTTCTCCAGTATAAGAAATCATCAGGACACAAGTATTTTCATCTGTACTGTAGGCCTCGTAAACTTGTTCTCCGATAATTTCTGCCGCACTGGTTTGCTTTTTTATCCGGCGCATTTTTAAAGCAAAGTCTTGCGAAATTAAAAGATTGGCATTTGAAGTAAAAATTTTAATTTGCTTGGATTGATATAATAGTTCGGTAGCTTTTTGCAACTGATGGTGTTCAAGTAAAGAAAGTGTGTCAGAAATCGTTTCTTGTTCTAAAGAAGCGATCTTTTGCGCGATCGTTAACATACTATCATTTTCCGCAAAAGGCAGGTTAGCATCTGTTTGTACAAAATGATTGTGTAAATAGTCTTGTTCTTTTAAAAAAGCGTCTTTGAAATCATTCCAACCGTGAAAGCCTATTTTTTTAGCAACCCGAATCAAAGTTGAGGGATGGACGTAATTTTTTTCGGCAATCTCTTTTACGGTAACATTTTCAATTCTTGTATAGTCTGTAAGAATGTAATAAACGACTTCCTTTTCTGCAGGAGAAAAAGAAACTTCTTCGATCTTTTCTGTTAATAACACAGAACCACCTCATTTACATAGTTTTAATATATATTGTAAACGATATTTACAAATTTTGTCGATACTTTTATTTTATCTGTAAACAATAATTGAAGATTCAATATTTTCTTGCTAAAGAAGATTCTAATATAGATAATAGTCTTGTAAATAAATTTAGAAAGAAGGTGGAAGATGAGGCAAAAACTTTACCTTATGCGTCATGGTCAGACACTATTCAACCAGTTAAAAAGAGTCCAAGGTGCTTGTGATTCTCCTTTAACTGATTTAGGTAAACAACAAGCTAAGCAGGCAAAAGATTATTTTGCTCAAGAAGAAATAAATTTTTCGGCGGCATATTCTTCAACCCAAGAAAGAGCTTGCGATACAATGGAAATTATTCGTCCCGATCAAGTCTATACTCGTAAAAAAGGAATAAAAGAATGGGACTTTGGATTATATGAAGGGGCGCCCGAATATTTAAATCCACCCCATAAGCCAGGAGAAGAAAGTTACGGTGATTTCTTTTTAGACTATGGTGGCGAATCAGTCGATCAAGTAGAAGAACGAATGACGCAAACACTTACACAAATCATGGAAAACTTAAAGGGAGAAAATGCCCTAGCGGTAAGTAGTGGTGGCGCGCTCTATTCATTTTATTTAAAATGGCGCCAAGAAAAAGACCAACGTCCCACTTTTTCTAATTGTTGTATTTTGATCTATGAATATCAAGACGGAAAATTTTATTTACAAACAAGCATTGATCCGGGAAAGTAGGTACAAGCAATAAATGAATTCGAAAATTATTTTTTTAGATGTGGATGGCACATTAGTGGATTATCATAATCATCTTCCAGAAAGTGCGGTACAAGCCATTCATGAAGCACAAGAAAATGGACACCAAGTATATACTGTCACAGGTCGTGCGAAAGCGGAAATGTATTCTTACATTTTAGATATCGGTTTTGATGGTTATATAGGTGGGAATGGTAGTTATATTGAATCTAAAGGCCAAGTTGTAAAAAAAAAACATTGAGTGCTGAAAATACCCAACAAATTGTCGACTGGCTAAAAAATCGTGGGTTAGAGTTTTATTTAGAAAGCAATAACGGTTTGTTTGGCAGTGAAAATTTTGCTAGTCGTGGTGTAAAAACGATACAAGAATATGTTGCCTATAAAGGAAAACCTGGTGCAGAACAAGTGACACCTGCTACAGTTTTTCCCGATATGATATACGGCGAATCACTTTACCGCGATGATGTTAACAAAATCAGTTTTATTTTAGATAGTTATGAAGACTATTTAGCAGCGCAAGAAAAATTTCCATCTTTAAAAGTTGGAACATGGGGCGGTAGTGGTGAGAAGGCCTTATTTGGCGATATTGCTTTAAAAGATATTGATAAAGCGGTTGCTATTGATGAGTTACTGGATTTCTTAGCCAAAAATGTCGAAGATACACTTGCTTTTGGTGACGCTAAAGTAGATATCCCAATGCTAGACCATTGTCAAATCGGTGTAGCTATGGAAAATGGCGGGAAAGAGATCAAAGAAATGGCTGATTATATTACTGCATCTGTCGAAGATGATGGTTTATATAAAGCTTTTGCACATTTTCAACTAATTAAAAAATAAAAAAAGAAAGCGAGAAATAATATGGGATTTAGAGAAGACTTTTTATGGGGCGGCGCAACTGCTGCAAATCAATGTGAAGGCGGATATAATGAAGGGGGACGTGGCCTAGCTAATGTTGATGTTGTGCCTAACGGACCTGATCGAGCAGAAATTATTGCCGGGCACAAGAAAATGTTTGATTTCGACAATGAACATCATTTTCCTGCAAAAGTAGGAATTGATATGTATCATCATTATAAAGAAGACATTGCTTTATTTGGTGAAATGGGCTTTAAAACTTATCGTTTATCGATTGCTTGGACACGAATTTTTCCTAATGGAGATGAAACAGAGCCCAATGAAGAAGGCTTACAGTTTTACGAAGATTTATTCAACGAATGTCATAAATATGGCATTGAACCTCTTGTAACTATTACGCACTTTGATTGTCCGATGCATTTAATCAAGGAATATGGCGGTTGGCGTAATCGAAAAATGGTTACTTTTTATGAAAGACTTTGTCGTACGATTTTCAATCGTTATAAAGGTTTAGTGAAGTATTGGTTGACATTTAACGAAATCAATATGATTTTACATGCACCTTTTATGGGGGCAGGGCTTTATTTTGAAGAAGGAGAAGACGAAGAGCAAGTAAAATATCAATCTGCTCATCATGAACTAGTATCAAGCGCACTTGCAACAAAAATCGCACATGAAGTAGATCCCAATAATCAAGTAGGCTGTATGCTGGCTTCTGGATCATATTATCCATATACTTGCCGTCCTGAAGATGTTTGGGAATCTCGTAAAACAGACAGAGAAAGCTATTTCTTTATCGATGTTCAATCACGTGGTGAATATCCTGCTTACTTCCTAAAGGATTTAGAACGTCATGGTATCGAGATTGAAATGGAAGATGGAGATAAAGAGCTGTTAAAAGAAAACACTGTAGACTTTATTTCCTTTTCTTATTACTCTTCACGTGTAGCTACAAGTGATCCTGAGTTATTGAAACAAACCCAAGGAAATATCTTTGCCTCTGTGGAAAATCCTTACTTAGAATCAAGTGAATGGGGTTGGCAAATTGATCCACTTGGTTTACGTATTACGATGAATGATATTTATGATCGTTATCAAAAACCATTGTTTATCGTAGAAAATGGCCTAGGTGCTATTGACCATCCAGATGAAAATGGCTATGTAGAAGATGATTATCGTATTGATTATTTGGCAAAACATATTCAAGCGATGAAAGACGCTGTTGAAATCGATGGTGTTGATTTGATGGGTTATACTAGTTGGGGCTGTATCGATTTGGTTTCTGCTGGTAGTGGTGAAATGAAAAAACGTTACGGGTTTATCTATGTTGACTTAGATAATGAAGGAAATGGTACACTCGCTCGCTCCAAGAAAAAATCATTTGATTGGTATAAAAAAGTGATTGCTTCAAATGGAGAAGATCTATCTAACAACTAGAAATTTAATAATAAGCAAAAAATTACTTCTATAAGTTATCTTGTAGAGGTAATTTTTTTATTTGATGTAATCTTTATTGTTAAGAACAAGTAAAAGGCAATGGAAGAAAAAATATTGTTCATTCAGCGCTCGAATAAACAATAAAACGGCGAAATATTGTTTATTCAATAGACGAATGAACAATAAAACGACGAAACATTGTTTATTCA
>FLSG01004198.1_pt1 | contig 25947 bp, 29 predicted proteins | sample 1550511 | NCBI WGS metagenome assembly FLSG01 (sample SAMEA4031768, study PRJEB14383) | metagenome | biome: human; feature: oral; material: saliva | place: Philippines | collected 2014
CTGGTCTAAAAGATCTTCAAATGCTTTTAAAGGACCACAGTCAATATCTTCAAATAAGTTGAGATTGTATGGTATAATGGTTTCAGAATTCATAAGAAAAGCCTCCTATTTTAGTTTTGTCGTTACTATTATTATAGGATAAATCGTTGGATTTATCAGCTTTTCTTATGATTCTTTTTTTATTTTCATTTATACCGTGAAATTTTAAAAAAATAGCAATCGGAAAGGGCAAATCCTCATTTCATAGGATTTTACCTTCCGATTTCTTTTTTATTACAACGGCTAGCCTATGGGAGACAAGGACTTTCAACATCGCGATTTATTCTATGAATTTTCTTGTGAAAACAACTACTGTTGTAAATGGTTTGTAAAAAGCGCGATGACGGGAAAAACTTGTGTTTAAAAAAATTAAAATTCACGGATGATTATTTTACTGACTTTCTTTTACCTTCGCCTGTTTTGCCAGGGAGATCTTCAAATTATTTTTATTTTTTGTGTAGAAAAAAAGGAATACGATTTGAGGAGCCAAAAACAAGTTTAGTTGACATTCCTTCTTTTTGATAAAACTTTTTTGTTCATTCAACATATTTAATATGTTTTGTTTTAAACACCCATAACTATTTAATTTCTATCACAATCCAAGCTATAATAGATAGTACGAAGTTAAAATACTCGGAGGTACTTTTTTACTATGAGTCTACAAAAACTAAAAATATATTTCTTACTGTTTCGGATTACTTTTTCTGTCAGTGCCTTTACTTTTGGTGGGGGTTATATTGCGATCCCAATGATGCGGAGATATTTTGTTAATGACCTGGAATTAATTAGTGAACAAGATCTAATGGATATGGCGGCGATTGCCCAGTCAACGCCAGGGGCTATTGCAGTCAATATTGCGGTGTTAGTTGGCTATCGTATTGCTGGGTTAACTGGAGCAATCATCAGCTGTGTTGGTACAGTGTTACCGCCTATTGTTATTATTTCTGTGATTTCTATGTTTTATCAAGCTTTTCGTGATAATCATATTATTTCTGCCATTCTTAAAGGTATGGAAGCAGGTGTTGCCGCAGTAATTGTCGATTTAGTCATTGATATGGGACAAGTCATTTTAAAGGAAAAGAACTTTTTATTAACTATGATGCCGCCGCTAGTATTTGTGGCTAGTTTTATTTTCAATATCAATGTGTTATTTATTATACCTAGCTGTGCTGTTTTATGCGTTATCCAAACTTATATAAAAAGCAAAACAGGAGGAACCTTTGGTTGAATAATTATATTTTGACGCTATTTATTATTTTTTTACAAATTGGACTCTTCAGTATCGGCGGTGGTTATGCCATTATTCCTTTAATACAAGAACAAGTTGTAAATACCTATCACTGGCTCACTATACAAGAATATACCGATATTATTACCATTTCACAAATGACACCCGGTCCCTTAGTAGTTAATACCGCTTCTTTTGTAGGCATCCGTCTAGCGGGAGTGGGTGGCGCTATTGCAGCGTCTATAGGTAGCATATTATCAGGAACAGTTTTTTCTATTGCTTTGTATAAATTTTTTAAAAAGTACAGAAACATCGACAGCGTTGCTAATGTTTTGAAAGGACTAACCGCTAGTTCTGTAGGCCTCATCGCATCTGCCGCGTCAACCATTATTTTGATCGCTATCGTTGGCACCTCGACTTTCGATCTAGAAAATTTTAACTTGAATGTGGTGGCAGTTATTCTATTTATTGCTTCATTATTTTTACTAAGAAAGTATAAATTAAATCCGATTTTGGTTATGGTATTAACTGGTGTTGTGGGGTTGTTGGTTTATTGAAAACTATATATAATAAAGATTTTTAGTTATTTCTATTCTCCAATTGGCGGCAGAGTAAAGTAATAACTTACAAATGCGTGTAAATAATGCCATGAAATTAAATAAAGAAAGGATATAAATTGAAAACGAGTATAGCCTATTTTATTTGGAAGAACCAAATTTGGTCTTGAGTACAATCAAAAAAGCCGAAAAGAATGACATGATTTTAGCTCGTTTATTTAATGGGGCAAATAAAACGATAACTATACCTGGAAGGATGGAGCGTTATAGACTAAACGAAACATTGTATGGATTACGTATGAATGAAACTTTAGAACCAGGTGAAATTTGTACATTGCTAATTAAGTAATTTTACATTATAAACTAATCTATAACTTATTACTTAGGATGAGTTATAGATTAGTTTTTTATTGATTCTAATTTTTATCCAAGTGTTCAACTATTTTTAAACATTTGTCCATAATTATTTGGTCTCCTCTGATAAGAAACTATATGCTAATTTATAACTAGAAGGTGAGGGAGAAATGAATACTCAGTATACTGACAGCAAAACAAGAAGAATACACATATTTGGAAGATTACTAAATTATGAGCACTTGAGTTACCAACAACTTTCTGAGGAATATTTTGTTTCTAGAAGCAGTATTGCAAATGATATTTCGTATATTAAGAAATTATTTTTAAAAGAGGATTTATCGTTAACTTTTGATAATTCAGGCACCTTTTTTGCAGGAAATGAAATACAAGTTCAAAAATTATTAAAACGTTTTATCCTCCAACATGAAGAAGTAATGGATATCGATGATTGTTTGTTAAAGCAAATAGCTGATGTTTTTCATAAAGCAATTGAAAAAAGAGAGATCGATATTCCTGAAAGTCATATCGAAAATATTGTCGTTTCAATATATTTAATTATTGCCCGTTCTAAAAAAGGTTATCCAATTCAATTAGATAGTAAAAAACAATTTGGGCTTTTGTTCCTTGAGTTTGATAAGTATCCGATTGTTTATGATCTTTTAAAAGAAATAGAGAGCCAGGGAATTTATCATTTTTCATCTGAAGAAGCACAACATTTAACCTATTTAATCGTAGGTAGTGGTATGAGATTTTTCTTAAAAGATGAAAAAATCCCTTCTTCATTTAGAAATAGAATTCAAATATTGATACAAAGAGTCAGTGAAGGAATACGTATAGATCTTACACAAGATAAACGTTTGGAAGAAGATGTAGTTGTCCATTTGTACCAATTATTTTTAAGATCAGAAGCACAAACAACGATAGTTAATCCCTTAATTAATGAGATAAAACAAATGTATCCGTCATTATTTGGTGTTGTTTGGTTTGCGTTAAGCGATTTTTGTAAGGCTTATCAAATTAGTTTATCTGATGATGAAGTAGGGTTTGTCGCAATCCATTTTCAAGCAGCAGTAGAACGATTAAAGAAAATGAACAAAATTTTATTTGTTTGTCCAAATGGGATAGGAACAAGTTCATACGTTTCAGCAAAAATTAGAAGAATACTACCTGATATTAATAGTATTGAGACAGTTTCCACTGCAAAACTTAAAAATATGGAGCTTTCTGATGTTGACTTTATTATTTCTACAGTTCCAATAAATAATCAAAGAAGACCAGTGGTAACAATTTCGCCCATGGTTACAGCAAAAGATATGAAAAAAATTATGAACTACTACATTGATTTAATTATCGTTAAGGAAAAGAAAATTACTGAAGGTTTTGGATTCAACTATGAAACAAAAAAAGTTATAGGAAACAATATTGAATTTACTAATTTTTCATCAAAAGAAAGTGCACTAAATTACTTACTTAATAAACAAGTTTTTTCTGATGAATTATTAAAAGATAAATTTATTACGTCTGTTTGGGAAAGAGAGAACTTCCAATCGACTTACCTTGATAATGGCTTTGCTATTCCACATGGTAGCCCTTCCTTAGTTGAAAAAACGTCTATTTCAATACTAATTTTAGATAAAGCGATTTTGTGGGGGAATCAACTAGTAGACGTAATTGCTTTATTATTAATCCGTGAAGGAGACGATAAAAAAATTGAACCAGTAATGAATTTAATTATGCAAGGAATTGAAGATAAAAATTGGTTTATTTCGAAAATGATGGAGGTTAAAGAATGAATGATTTAAGACAGTTACTTCCGGAAAAACATATAAAGGTGGTTGATTCAATTGATAATTGGAAAGACGCTGTTAATTTAGCGAGTAAGCCTTTACAAGAAGAAGATTTAATTACTCCAATCTATGTTGAGAATATGATTAAAAGTGTAAAAAATAACGGCCCATATATGGTTTTAGCTGATTATTTTGCTTTAATGCACGCTCAAGCTGGAAAAGGAGTTAAAAAACAAAGTATGAGCCTCCTGGTTACTAAAGAAGCAATTGATTTAGAAGGAAAACCAGTAAAAATATTTTTAATTTTAGCTGCAGAAGATAACCAAAGTCATCTAAAGAGTTTGCAAGAAATCATGGAGGTGTTTATGGATGAACAAAAATATCAAATTGTTTTGAGTGGGGATAGGACTAAAATAATTAATCTTTTTAAATAATGGAGGAAATGAAAATGAAAATTTTAGCAGTATGTGGTTTTGGTGTAGGAAGTTCGATGGTTTTAAAAATGACATTGGATAAAGTGCTTAAGGAATTAGATATTAAAGCAACTGTTGAGAATACAGATTTATCTACTGCAAAGGCGTCTGCTGCAGATGCTTATTTCACGAGCAGCGAGCTAACAAGTGAATTGCAAAACTCGGTAAAAGGACCGGTTTTTCCAGTAAAAAAATATATGGATAAAAATGAGGTTAGAAGTCAAATGGAAAAATTTTTAAGTGAAAGGAGTAATTGAACATGAGTTTTATCACAGATTACATTTTAAAGAATCCACCTGTTTTGTTAGGACTCATTGCAATGCTAGGATTGGCAGTTCAAAAAAAGCCCTTTTCTGAAATCATTAAAGGAGCTATGACTGCTGCTTTTGGTATGGTAATTTTAAACGCTGGTGTGGACATGTTGACTGGTACAATTTCACCCATTAATACTGCGGTTCAAGAAGAGTTAGGTGTTGAAGTTACAGAAGGCCTATCAGATGTTACATTTACAGCGGACTACGGTGGCACAGTTGGATTAGTAATGTTTTTAGGACTAATTATCCATTTACTAATCGCCCGCTTTACACCTGTTAAGACGATTTTTTTAACTGGCCATATGCTTTGGTGGTTTCCGTTTGTTTTAGTAGCTGGAGGCGTAGAAGCAGGTTTGACAGGTACATTATTAATAATAATTAGTGCAATTTTGGCTGCTTGCTATTGGTCGTTTATGCCATGGATTATGCGAAAATACGTTTGGGCCGCTACTGAAGATGACTCATTTTTAATTGGTCATCCTACAGGCGTATTATCGTTACTTTCGGGTTTTATTGCAAAAAAGTTAGGAAACAAAGAGAAATCTACAGAAGACTTAAAAGTGCCAGAGAGCCTTTCGTTTTTTAGGGAAATTTCAATTACAGGCGGAATCGTTATTTTTCTGATGTATATTGTTATAGGAATTATTGCACCAGCGTTAGTTCCTGAAGGGGAAAATTTATTCATGTATTCAGTTATTTCAGGATTGAATTTTGGTGCTGGTTTATTAATTATGCTTTATGGTGTTCGACTTTTAATTAATCAAATTATTCCAGCTTTTCAAGGAATTGCTGAAAAAGTCGTTCCAGGAGCTAAACCTGCTTTTGATTTACCTATTTTGTTTAACTTTCGTCCTAATGCAGTAATTATTGGTTTTATTGTGGCGATGGTTACTTCTACCCTATTGGTAATCTTTGCTAATTCATTTAATATTTTTGGTGTAACAATTGTTCCTTTAGTTATCACTAGTTTTTTTGAATGTGGTGGTGCTGCTATTATTGGTGAAGGTCAAGGAGGATTCCGGGGTGCAGTTATAGGCACTGTATCGGCATCTATTTTAATGGTTATACTTGTTGGTTTTTCCGCAATGTTATTTAGCTCAACTATTCAAAACTGGTTATTAATTTTTGGTGGGAATGACCTTTCACTCTGGGCAATGCTAGGTCGTTTTATTAGCGGATTATTTGGAGGATTATAGAATGCAATATTTTACTCGTGTAAAAGAGATATTAGAACAAGTTGAAAAAAACGAAATAGATGCAATGGAACAAGCAATAAACTTATTGACTGAAGCTAACTTAAATAAACAATCGATTTATATATTTGGCGCTAGCCATGCTGGGATTTTAACTGAAGAAATGTATTATCGAGCTGGGGGAATGATGACGATCAATGCGATCTTTGCTAAAGAAGTAATGTTAGACAGACAACCTATTACTTTCACGAGTCGTATGGAACAACTAGAAGGATACGGACGAGCTATTGAAACAACAGTAACATTTCATGAGAATGATGTTTTAATTTTACATTCTGTATCAGGACGTAACCCAGTAATTATTGATTTAGCGCTTGCAGCAAAAGAAAAAGGAGTAAAAATTATTGCTCTGACAAATAAGACTTATTCTAAGTCTGTTACTAGTCGCCATTCTTCGGGAAAGCGTTTATTTGAACTTGCCGATGTAGTTATCGATAATCATGGAGATATTGGCGATGGGAGTTGTAACGTTGAAGGTATTAAGCAAAAAGTAGGACCAAGTTCTACAGTAGTTGGCGCTACGGTCTTAAATGCTATAATTGTTGAAGTTACAAGAAATCTACTGCAAAATGGGGTCTCTTATCCACCAGTCTTTTATTCTGCTAATTTAGACGGTGGCAGTCAGTTGAACGAGCAATTGTTTGAGCAATATAAAGATGTTATTCATTATAACTTTTAATTAATTGATTAAATGAATGACAAAATTAAACATAGAAGAAGCCGATTATTTAGTTTGTTGGTTTCTTCTATGTTTTTTATTAATAAAAAACATAGAATTAGCTTAATTTTTGTAATTAGACCGGACAAAATATACGCTCAATTGTTATTGAAAGCGGTGTATCTAATCGCTAAACTTTAAATCAGGAGGTGATATAAGTGATTGATAATCAAGGATTAGAAATATTAAATGAAATAACTTTTAAAGATGAAAGGAGTATCAGTAAATTAGAAGGTAACTTTAAACTTACTAAACGTCAAATAACTTATGCGATAGAAAAGATAAATGAAGACTTAAAAAGAAATCAAAAAATAAAGATCAACAATGATGATTTAACATTATCTAAAGCTACAGAAGAATACTTACAAAATTATCTGATGGACCTACAACTTTTTGATGATGTTTATTATTCCAAAGAAAATCGACAATTAATGATCATTTTTTTAATAGCTTGCTCCTATGATTATCTTTCCTTAAACCATCTTATTGTTATGTTACAAACTAGTAAATCGACTGTACTCAACGATTTAAAAGAACTAAAAAAGTATTTAAATGAAAAGAATATTCAAATTAAGTATTCTCGACAAAATGGTTACCAATTATCTGGTACAGAGGAAAATATACGTTTTTTTATTATGAGAGAAGTTATCAATTTTTTGCATCAAGACAATGGAGAGAGATTTGTTCGTCAGTTTATAGGGAAATATCTGAATATTAATTATGAAAAATTTGAAGCAGCTGTACTATTTGCTAGTCAAAAATATAAAATTGGATTTTTTGAGAATAGCCTCAAGGAGTTTTCGTTTTGCTTTATTTTACTTAGTAAGCGATTTAAATATGAATTAATTAGTATTAACCACATAAATAATATGTTTAATTGTGAAGCTGAAGAACATCAATTTAGCGAAGAGATTTGTGATTATTTTCAAATAACAAATAAAGATAGTATCAACTATGTTACTGCTTGGGTCTTAGGCCTTTCCGTTGGCGATATTGAAAAAGAAACACAAGACCGTTCAGTGATAAAACAAATTGTGCAAGGAATCGTTTATCGGTTTGAAAGTATAGCAGGGGTACGTTTTTTAACACGAGATTCTTTTATTAAGAGATTATACGAGCACTTTAGGCCTAGTTATTATCGTATTTTGTATCATTTACCAATAGTAAATCCCTTAACTTTTAAAATAAAAGAAGAATATACAGAGATGTATTCACTAGTAAAAGAAGCTGTGCTTCCTCTTCAATATCTTTTTGGTAGAGAGCTACCAGAAGGTGAAGTTGCTTTTTTAACTGTTCATTTTGCTGTGGCAACTTTTAAAGAGCCAGAAGAGCAAGTTAAGAAGAATAAATGTTTGGTACTTTGTCCTAGTGGTGTTGGGACCTCCCTTATTTTGTTAAAAGAATTAGAAGCTCTATTTCCCACAATTGAATTTGTAGGAGATGATTTTTGTCAAACAACGGAAATGGAAAAATTTGATATTGTTTTTTCCACGACTATTACTCCCAAAATAGTAGGGATAGCTACACCTTTTATCATTGTAAATCCAATTATGACGACAAAAGAAAAATTCGAGTTAATTGGGAGAGTCTATGAAATATTATATGAAGACTTGTTAGTTGATCCTACTTTGAAAGACTTGTTGGCGGTAGTAAGAAAATATGTAACTAATGAGCAATATAAAAAAATAGAAAGTAACTTATTTTATGAATCAAATAGTAATTATTCAAATTTGGTTATAAAAGAAAGAGGCGATTACCCGGTGCTAAGTGAGATAACAACGACCAATTTAATTCAGATAAATGTGGAGGCAACAAATTGGGAAGAAGCGATTAGAAAGTCAACAAAAGTTTTAGTCAACGAGAACAAAGTTGCACCATCTTACATCGATGGAATGATCCGTATAGCAAAAGAAACTGGTCCTTATATTGTAATAACAAAAAATGTAGCGCTACCACATGCTAGACCGGAAGATGGAGCTAAAGAAATTGCTATAAGTATTGCAACACTAAAAAATCCGGTACAATTTGGTAATTCAGACAACGATCCAGTTAAATATATTATCGGACTTAGTGCTATTGATAATCAAACTCATTTAACAGCAATGTCAGAACTAGCAGAATTATTGGAAAAACCAGAATTTTATAAAGTTTTAGATGACGCGGAAGAACCGCAAGAAATAAGTGAATATATTAAAAAATTTGAAGGTAGGGATTGATATGAGTGAAATGAAAAAAGCGCTAATTGCTTGTCGTACAGGTATGGGATCGAGCATGATGTTAAAGATTAAAGTAGATCAGATTGTTAAAAGGAATAACTTTCCTTTGGAAGTTGAGCATGGAACATTAGATGATGTAAAAGGTTTTCGTGGAGATTTGATAATCACAATGACTGACGTGGCAGATGACTTAAAAGGACAAGCGCCAAATGTTATTGGTGTGGATAATTTGATGAATAAAGATGAAATTGAAAAGAAGCTAAAAGAATTTTTTAACTAATAAATATGAAGGAGAATAATTATGGAACTTCTAAGAGTTGTTGTTTTTGATCTACTTTCATCAGCACCTATTTTAGTAGGGATTATTGCTCTAACAGGTTTGTTATTGCAAAAAGAGTCGTTTGATAAGGTAGCTTCTGGTACATTAAAGACCATTGTTGGATTTTTAGTTTTTGGCGTGGGGTCTGCAGCAGCTACTGAAGCTTTAGATAGCTTTCAGAAGTTATTTGCTGAGGGTTTTGGTTTAACAGGAGTTTTGCCCTTAGCTGAAGCAGTTACAGCGTTAGCCCAAGACCATTTTGGAACGACAGTTTCTCTAGTTATGTTAATCGGTTTTTTATTTAACCTTCTTATTGCTAAAATTACACCTTTAAAATATATATTTTTAACGGGACAACATAATTTATATTTAGCTGCACTATTAACAATTATGTTTAAATCACTTAATATGGGGAACGTTTTTACAATCATAGTTGGCGGACTGATCTTAGGCTTTTCTTCTTGTTTATTTCCAGCAATTGCTCAACCCTATATGCGTAAAGTAACTGGGGATGATGATATCGCTATGGGCCATTATGTTACAGTTGGCTATGCAATTTCTGGCTGGATTGGCTCAAAAGTAGGAAAACCAGAGGATAGTACAGAAAAAGTGAAACTACCAAAATGGTTATCAATGTTTAAAGATTACGTTGTAGGCGTATCTATTACTATGGTTATATTCTTTTACATAGCTGCTATAGCGGCTGGTAAAAATACGGTAGAAGATTTATCTGGAGGAGTCAACTGGCTTGTATATCCACTTTTTCAAGGTTTAAGTTTTTCTGCAGCATTATACGTCATTATTACTGGAGTTCGTTTATTCTTAGGGGAAATTGTAAGCGCCTTTGTAGGAATATCAGAAAAACTTATTCCAAATGCTAAACCGGCGCTTGATTGTCCAGTAGTATTTCCTTTTGCACCGACAGCTACTGTCATTGGCTTTTTAGCTGCGTATATGGGTGGATTAGTAGCAATGGCCGTTATGGGAGTATTAGGGACGCTTGTTATTATCCCGGTAGCAGTTCCTTATTTTTTCATTGGGGCAACTGCAGGTGTTTTTGGTAATGCGACTGGAGGTTGGAAAGGGTGCATTGCTGGTTCTTTTGTTGTCGGCATTTTGATTGCAGTCGGTCCAGCGTTGATTTATCCAATTATGGAAAATATTGGTATGACTGGAACATCATTCCCTGAAACAGATTTTAACATTGTAGGTCTACTTATCTATTACGTGGGGCAATTTTTACAAAGTATTTTTTAAATTTAAAATGGCAAAGGAGAATAAAAATTTATGAATAAAGTAGCAGAAACATCAGTTACAACGTTAAGGAACCTTATTGTAGACAGCGTAGAACATGCGGAACACGGCCATATGGGAGGTCCATTAGGATCAGCTCCGATGGGCTATGAATTATTTAAAAATCATTTAAAATATAATCCTAAAAATCCTAAATGGTTTAACCGTGATCGTTTTATTTTAACTTCGGGACATAGTTCTATCCTTCTATATTCATTACTGCATCTGTCTGGATATAATGTAACCATAGATGATTTAAAATCTTTTCGGCAACTGGATAGTAAAACTCCAGGGCATCCAGAAGTTTTTCAAACTGAAGGAGTGGAAGCTACTACTGGACCATTAGGGCAAGGATTTGCAATGACAGTTGGTTTTGCTATAGCAGAAGCACATTTGAGCGAGCGTTTTAATAGAGATCACTTTAAGATTGTCGATCATTATACTTATACGATTTGTGGAGATGGTGACTTAGAAGAAGGAGTTGCTATGGAATCTGCAGCAATTGCCGGAAACCTTGGTTTAGGAAAATTAATTGTATTATATGACTCAAATGATATTACATCTGATGGTCCTTTAGAAGAGTCTTCAAAAGAAGATAAGCGTAAAAAATTTAATGCTATGAGTTGGCAGACAATTTTAGTAGAAGATGGTAATAATTTGGAAGAAATATCTCAAGCAATAAAAAGTGCACAAGAGGAAAAATATAAACCGACATTGATAGAGATAAAAACTATTATTGGTTTTGGTTCAACTTTACAAGGAACAGAGAAGATCCATAGTAATCCAGTTGGAGATAAGGAAGCACAATCTATTAAAGAAACACTTGGCTGGAAATATGATGAATTTTTCGTTCCAGAGGCAGTAAAAAACGACTTTAATGAAGTTGTTGAAAAAGGAGACTCTACCGAAAAAAGTTGGAATAAACTTTTTGAAGAATACAAAGAAACATTTCCGGAACTGGCAGAAGAATTAGAAGGATTCATTTCTGATGAAATTTCTCTTAGTAGTGAAGCTTTGAAGCCTTTTGAAGATGACAAATTGGCCACACGGGCGGCTTCAGGAAAAGCATTAAATAGGATATATAAAGAGCTTCCTAAACTTATTGGCGGATCAGCAGACTTGGCATCCTCAAATAAAACAACTATTGATAATTATCCCTTTATGCATGAAAGAGACCATACAGGGCCGAATATACATTTTGGTATTCGAGAATTTTCCATGGCGGCGATCACAAATGGTATTACATTACATGGTGGAGTGAAAGGTTATTGCGGTACATTTTTAATTTTTTCTGATTATATGAGACCAGCGATTCGTTTATCTGCAGTAATGAATATTCCGGCAACATTTTTAATGACCCATGATAGTTTACACGTTGGACAAGATGGACCGACTCATCAACCTGTTGAACATCTTGTTTCTTTAAGAGCTATGCCTAATTTGGTTGTTTATCGTCCTGCAGATGCTAATGAAACGTTGGTGGGGTGGAAACTAGCTATGGAATCTAAAGATAACCCTCATCTTTTAGCTTTGGGAAGACATAACGTACCAGTTTTAGACGATGTTGATTTTAAAGGAGCTGAGAAAGGAGGGTATATTTTATCGAAAGACTCAGATAAACCAGAGGTTATTTTGATTGCTACTGGTTCAGAAGTAGAAATGGCTCTTAAAACTAAAGAAAAACTACCAGAATTTAAGGTAAACGTAGTTTCTTTACCAAGTTGGGAGTTATTTAATAGACAAACAATTGAGTATAAAGAATCAGTTATTCCTTCAAATGTTATAAATAAGGCTTCTATTGAATTAGGATCTACAATAGGGTGGGAACAATACGTTGGTCCATATGGTATTACTCTTGGTGTAAATAGATTTGGAAAATCAGCTCCTGCAGATGATTTGTTAAATGATTATGGTTTTACAGTGGATTATGTTAAAGAAGAGGTAATGAAAATGATCGAAAAGAATAAGAAATAACTTATAAATTAGAAAAAATGATAAAGGTGGATTTTGGTAGCTTATACTACTATAAATCCACCTTTATTATTTTTCTTACTTTTTGTAAGCAAAATAATTGGATTTCTCATAAAATAGTTTATAGTAAGGGTATAATAAATGTAGAGGGGTATGGAAATGGTAGATAGTAATAAATTAACATTTGGTTTAGATACATTTGGAGATATGGCATATGATGATCAAACGCAGGAACGATTCAATTATGGGCAATCGCTGAGAAACATCATCGAAGAAGGGAAGTTAGCGGATCAAGTAGGTGTAGATGTAATTGTCTTAGGTGAACATCATCGTTCAGAGTACGTAATTTCGAGTCCGGACACAGTTTTAGCGGCTTTAGCAACAGTGACTGAAAATATTACTTTAGGAACCGGGGTCACGATATTAAGTTCAGACGATCCGGTACGGGTTTATGAACGTTTTGCGACGATTAATGCTATATCCAATGGACGTGCACAAGTGATGTTAGGTCGTGGTGCATTTACTGAATCATTCCCACTGTTTGGTCATGATGTCAGAAATTACGAAGATTTATTTGAAGAAAAAGTTGCTTTATTTAATGAATTGTTAAAAGACGAGCCTCTGACTTGGGAAGGTCATCTTACTCAGTCCTTAGAAGATGTACAACTGTATCCAAAAATGGAGAAACCATTGCAAGTACGTATTGGCGTTGGTGGTTCACCCGACTCAGTAATCCGCGCAGCTAGGTATGGTTTTCCTATAGTGTTAGCGGTAATCGGTGGTAATCCTTATCGTTTTAAACAATATATCGACCTTTATAAAAAAGCAGCGGCAAAATTTGGTATGCCGGTTTATTCAGTGGGGATACATTCACCTGGTGTAATTGCTGATACGGATGAAGAGGCTAGAGAAATTGCTTGGAAATATGTGAAACGGACAATCGATCATCTTAGTGAAGAGAAAGGTATGCCAGCGATGACTAGGGATCGTTTTGAATTTGAAGTTACTAATGGTTCTTATTATGTTGGTAGTCCTGAAACTGTAGCACAAAAAATGGCTCGTGTAATGTCAGAAGTTGGTATTGAACGTTTTGACTTGGTATATGGCGGCGGTGGACAATTGCAAAAAGTCCGTTTCAAAATGATTCAACTATATGGTGAAAAGGTGATTCCAAGAGTGAAAGAGTTGTTAAAGGTTGGTGTGACTAGTGGATAAAACGAGATTAGGAATTTTAGGTGCAGGAAAGCTAGGTACGACATTGGCACGTTTAGCAGTAGCTGCTGGTTATGATGTACTCATCGCTGGCTCAGGTTCTGTAGAAAAAATTTCACTAACAGTAGAAGTGCTCGTTCCTGGTGCACAAGCGATGACTGCAAAAAAAGTCGCAGAAAAGGCGGATATTGTTGTACTAGCTTTGCCCCTTGGTAAATATCAAACAATTCCACAAAAAGAATTAGCCGGTAAAATTGTGATTGATGCGATGAATTACTGGTGGGAAGTTGATGGCAAAGAAAATACAATTTCAGATTTTCAAACCTCTTCTTCAGAGATTGTACAAAACTTTTTAAAAGATAGTATCATTATCAAAGCTTTTAATCACATGGGTTATCATGACTTAGAAGATGAAACGCGTCCAATAGGAGAAAGCGACCGAAAAGCAATCGCTTATGCCACAGATAATGAATCGGCTGGTGGTACAGTCGCACAAATCGTTGACGATTTAGGCTTCGATCCGTTATTTATTGGGTCACTGAAAAACGGTATTATTTTAGAACCAGGAAGTCCATTGTTTGGGGCAGATTTAGCAAAAGAGGAACTACAAGACGCTATTGATCAGTTTCCAGAGAGTGAATTTGGGAAGAGAGTTGTGGCAGTTAAACAAGCTGTTTGATTGCTCAGCTTATAAAAGTTGTTTTTAAAAGAAAAGTAAATTAGTTTGAATTTTAAGCCTAAGAAATGGAGGATATTTCCTTTGTTTCTTAGGCTTTTTTGTAGAACACTATTAAAAATTATAATGGTATTTAAACAGATTAATTATGGTTCGTCGATATTTATTACTCTAGTTAATTCACCAAAATACTCCAATTTTTCTTTATCTTGGCAACTTGTAATAAGAGGAATTTGATTTAAGTCAGCGATCTTTGTAAAAGTAATACGGTTAAATTTTGTTTCATCTGCTAGAACATAGGCAGCAGAGCAATGTTCTAATGCATAAGTCTTTATTAAAGCCTCGTTTGGATCAGGCGTTGTATAACCAAAATCGGGATGAACAGCATTCATTCCTAAAAACGTGCGGTTAAATAATTGTTGCTTAATTGGTTGAGTCATGGCGTGTAGACGATATTTTTTATTAATAACATTCGCTATATAATAATAATTACTATATATTTCTTCCTTGTTGACTGTAAAGTATCAGGTCAACTTTGCGAAATTTATTAAAATTATCTGTTTGAATTTTCAAAATTCAAAGTCAATAAAAGCTAATTAGCAACATGATTTTTAAACTTTTCTACTAAGTTTGCTCCAAAATTTGCTAATTCTAAGTCAGTATTATTTGCCCCAATCAAAGAGATTCCTAATGGCATATTATACTGTGTAGCTAGAGGGATGGTAACTTGTGGAATTCCTGCCAAAGGAGAAATACAAAGTAATTCAGAAGACTGTTTTCTTAAATAAGTAATTTCATCATGTGGTGCTGATTTTAATGGAGCTATAGAAGAAACAGTCGGAAGAATTAAAAGATCTCCAGGTGAAATTATTTTTTCTAGATGTTCTTTAATTTCTTTCATCTTTTTATACGCTTCATAGTATTCTTGTAAAGATATCTTAGAGGCCCACTGTAGCCTTTCTTTTGGACCTGGAGATAAGCGTGGCTGGTATTTATTTATAAAACCGCCGTAGCTCTGCCAAACTTCATATCCTTGGACGATTCTAAATGTCTTAGCCCATTCGTCTAGTCCTTCAGGGGCAAGTACTACTTCTTCAACAGTTCCTACATTCTCTCCGACAAATTGAACAGCTTTTTCTAAGGAAGTTTTAACTTCATGATCAATGATATTAAAACAATCTGTTGCAATGAGTAACTTTGTAAAAGATGAATTTTCAGGGTCCTCTTTAAGAAGTTCTTTTGCGACTTGTTTAAAAACGGTGGGATCATTTGCAACAAAACCTAAAACATCCATACTTTCACAATAAGGTGCTTCACCGTCTGTAGGAACTCGTCTGTAAGTAGGACGCATTCCCAAAAGCCCGTTGTAGCTAGCTGGTACGCGTACAGAACCTAAGCAATCACTTCCAATAGCAAAATCTACTAATCCACCAGCAGTTGCAGCGCAAGTTCCACTTGAAGAACCACCAGTTAGTCGACGAGCGTCATGAGGGTTAAGTGGACTTCCGTAATGCCAATTTTCTCCGCTAATACTAAAGCATAATTCATCACAAACAGTTTTTCCAACTGAATCGGCACCGCTTTCAAGCAAATTTTTAATAGTACTAGCAGTAAAATCATCGGGCGAACTTGTACTTAACCACTCAGGATGACCATTTCCCCAAGTACTTCCTGTGATTTTAAAAACATCTTTTGCTGCAAAAACTAGATCGCTGAGTGGACCTTCTTCCATGCCTTTTAGAGCGATATGATTATCTCTGACAAATGCTTGTAAAGGGTCATACGGAGGAAGAGAGTGTACGGAAAGTCTTTTGTTATGAAGTAGGTTGTAATTTGTCATATTATAAGCTCCTCGTAAATGTTATTTAGATACAAACTAATAGTTACTGGATAAATAGAGCATAAAGTTACAAGGAATGATACTGGAGAAAACTTGCAGATAATAAAGCTGACAATTAAAAATAAGATACAAAAATTGAGCTCATAATTATTGTTTTGCTATATGAGCTCAATCAATCCTACAGTTGCGATAAATTCTCAAAGAAGTTAAGCAAGCTATTAATACCAAGACCGAGAGTTACAAGCGTTGCGATTCCTCCAAGAATATTTTGGAATAAGTTGTTCCTATACTCCTGTAGTAGTTTCTTATTATTTGCAGCAATCATAATTAAAATAGCTACGATGGGTAAAAATAGTCCACTGATTGCAGAGGCAAATACGATAATTTGCGTTGGATTTGTGCCAATGGCCGCAAATATCGAACCAAAAATAACAGCTGAACCTCCTGTTATTCGAGCTTTCATACCGTTAGCTTCCCAACGGAATAGTCTGGCTAAAACGGTTTTTAAAATAAGGGGTGTAGCGATCGCAGATGATAATCCAGCGGCTACAATACCGATGTTTCCAATAATTCTGGCGTAGCTTCCTAGTGTCGGTTCCAACATTTGAGAAAATACAAGAGGTGTATCTACGTCAGTTCCACTTCCGTATAAAACAGTCCCACTCGTAATAATAATAGCAAGGGAAATAATCGTTCCTTTTCCAACGTTAAAGTAAATATCAAAATTAGCATCTTCTAAATGCTCGGAACCTTGCCATTTTTCAGCAGTGGTTGTGGCATGCATTAATATATTGATACCGATTAGTGTCGTACCAATCAGTGCGATAATATTTACGCCAGAGCCTTCAGGGATATTTGTGGGAATAAAACCGCTTAATACTTCACCATAATTAGGCAAAACAAGTATCATGGTAAGTATAAAAATAAAACCCATTAGACTAACAAAGAAAGTCATCAATTTTTCAAGCGTTTTAGCAGTTCCAACCGCCACAGCATAAAATGCAACTCCTCCAAGAATAAGGGCAGAAAGCCATTGTGGAAGATTCGCACCATCAGCTACCCCCAATGATCCGCCGATAAGATTTCCCGCTTCAAGTCCAAATGCCGTAGCAAATAAAGTGACAACAATAATACTTTTGATGATAATTCCTGCAACTTTTTTATTTGAAAAACTTGCCGTTGCTGCTTCTGCTATATCATGGTTTGAAATAATGCCAATTCTTCCGGCCATTTCCATTAAAACTACTAGAGAAAGGCCCGAAAAAAGTATCGCCCATAATAATGAATATTTAAAATTAACGCCGGCTAATGTCGTTGTTGTAATCGTACCAGGACCAACAAAAGCACTAGTTACTATGGCTGCTGGTCCCATGTTTTTCAACTTTTCCGCTAGACTTTTCTTATGCTTTTTCTTTTTATTCATCTCCACTCACCCCTAAAGTTATATACTAGTTAATCTACTTCTCCTCGTTTCGAAAAAATTTAGTTTTCTATAACAATTACCTTATAATTTCCCCTTTTTGGGGTGAGTACATTTTAACCTAATTTAAAAAATATTGATAGTTAAATATTTGCTTTTAACACGCTTAAAATTAAGGTTCAGTTTAATAATGGGCTTTATTTTCAATTATTTACTGATTTTTCAACCTTTAGTTTAGAAAAACTGTAAAATAACAAATTATAATTTTTTTATTCTTCAAATGAAAACTTATAATCGTTTAATCCTGCTTCATCCCGAATTTCAATCAATTCTTTTTGAACAGATTCATTCACAGGCAAACCGGTTTTCTGACGTTTTTGCCAAACAAGGTATTCTTTTTCGCCAGGTGTGTAAATTCGTTCTGCATCAGGGACTTTTTCAGCTGCACGTAGTTCGCGTAGAATATCGCCAGCAGTTTTCTTAAAGCTTTCAAGTCCTGCAAAAGCTTCCGTATCAATAGCAATGAAGAAGTGCCCAAGGTGATATTTTGTTTTCTCTCCGTTGTCGCCGATTCCTGATAACATACTTAAGAAGTTTCCTTGTTGTAACGCAGCAGATAGGACTTCAACGATTGTAGCATAACCGTATCCCTTATAGCCGGAAAGTTTCTCGCCGATACCTCCTAGAGGTGCTAAGGCAGCATTTCCTGTTTGTAGTGCTTTTAAAATTTCAGGAGAATCGGTCATAGCGGAACCATCACGTCCAATAACTGCACCAGCTGGCGTGTCTGTACCTTGTCTTTCATATAGTTCGATTTTTCCTCTTTGAATAATAGAAGTAGCGCAATCTAACGAAAATGGAAATTCTTCATCAGTGGGGAAGCTGACTGTTAAAGGATTGGTTCCCAATTTATTTTCTACACTGAAAGTAGGGGCGATAGATGGGCGCGCGTTTGTACCCGACATACCAATACAACCAGCCTCAGCTGCCATATCCGTATAATAGCCAGCTATACCATAATGGGTTGAGTTTCTTACGGCGATCATGCCCATGCCGTATTCTTTGGCTTTATCAATTGCCAGTTGCATTGATTGATGACCAATTACTTGTCCCATGCCGTCATGACCATCAACGACAGCAGTGGTAGGCGTTTCACGCACAATATCGAATTTTGTGATTGGATTTTGAATGCCCGCTTTAATGCGATCAATATAAATAGGTTTAAAACGGTTCACACCATGACTCTCAATTCCTTTTTTATCTGCCTGTAATAAAATATCCGTACAAATCTTAGCGTCTTCTTGAGGTACCCCATAAGCAGCAAAAGCTTTTTCAATAAAATCAGTCAAAAACTCCCATTCTATGAAACTTGTCATGTTAAATCCTCCTAAAATAATTTATGTAAAATAATGAATAGCAAAAAGTAAGCGTTTGCTTTTAGCTCACTTTCAGTTTAGCATAATACAAGAGGTGACTCAAAAAAAATAAAGACGGTTTTAACAGAAATAGGAAATGAAGATGACTATGTTATGGCAAAAATTACAGTAGGTGTTAGTGATTCGGAAAAAGAAAGGTTAAAATACATGGCTGATTTTTACGGGATTTCTTTATCTGAACTTTTAAAAACGTATTCAATGAAACAATTAGAAGATGAATATGACCGACAAACAGCTGAAATTGCTTATAAACGTTGGATAGAAGATGGCAAGCAAACAGTATCAATGGAGGAAATTCTTTCTGAATTTAGCGGTTTGACATAAGTTATTGTGTAGCTTTTCCCTCTATGATTGGAAAACTAGTGAAAGAAATACATGATTTCTTTTTGATGGATAAACTTTTAAGGTGAAATTTTACGGGTGGTTAAGAATATGAAATTTACACTGTGAAATGCCAAAAACCTTTCATTTAATGACGTAGTTAAATGGATTTAACAAATAAAGCCAAGGTCGGTTTCTGTTACTAAAATCTACCTCGGCTTTATTATTTCTATTACAGTTACAGTTTATTTTGCTTAGTTCTTATCAGGGCTAATCACAAACAACAGTGTTTGCTGAATTTTAGCGTAAGCTGCATCGTCTACTTGCCCGGCTTTTGTGATATTCCTTTTTACAAAATCAAAAGAAAAAATTTGTAGTGGATTTGCAAAACCCTTAATCTTACCGTCTTGAACAGAAACTAAAAAATCCGCATTTAAAAATCGGTTGTTCGTTGCATGGGTGATTGGAATAACAACAGTGAGTCCAGTTAGTTGACTATATTTTTTTGAACTAACAATTACAGCAGGACGCCGTTTTTGAATTTCTTTTCCTTTACTTGGGTCAAAATCAATCCAAACAATATCTTGACGCTGCGGAATATACATCTCAGTTTTCCTCGAGTTCAATATTCAAATCCCCCACGTCTTCAAATACACTTTCTTGTTGGAGATCATGGTCATACCAATCTCCTTCAAACGGGTTATTTCGTTTAGGTGTATAGATGATGCTACCATCCCGGCCATGAAAAACATCAAATTCTGTATTTTCTGCTACTTTAAAATTGTTTGGTACAGTCAGAACGTGGGAAGTACCAACTTTACGAAGTTTAACTGACATGCTAATCACTCCTAATTTAAATATATCTCTTATATATATTATAAAGCTAATTGCTCAGATATACAAATTATAGATGGGAGTTGTGTGTAAAATTTATTGAGGTACCCTAGACGAATAAAAAAGAAACCGTTACTCTATTCATTGGGCTGTGACAGGCGCTAATGAACAAAGGCGGTTTCTTATGGAATCTATTGTAACAGATTTAGTGGAAGTAATGAAGAAGGAAGCGAATTTTTTAACCAGAAAAACGATGATGGTATTTTCGCCCAATTTATAACAAAAATCAGCAATTGGTTATGGTTCATGACGAAGATGTAAAAAAATACTGACTTGATCATTAAACAAAAAGAATTGTTAAAAGATCTGAGGAAGTTTGGAATAAAAAGTAGATAATTCAACATTGGTTAATTTTTGTTTGTTAACATGTACACGGTCGTAATTACTAGCATATAGGGAGGAGGGATTGTTATGTTTACAATTAAAGCCAGAAAACAAGGAAATTCAATTATGATAGCTATTCCTAGTGCTTTCGGAGTTGAAGAGGGTGAAGAGTTCTTTTTAGTTCAAAAAGATAATGGTGCTATTACTCTCATACCCAAGGAAGAAGATCATTTTGTAGATGTTAGAGAAGAAGAATATTACGTGCCAGAAGAAGACATCGGCTATGCATCCGAAGAGGGAGAACTTGATGATATATGACCCTAAGCAGCGAAATATTATACTCATTATGAGCTGAATTTTTTCAAGGGTCCGTTTAATTCTTGGTATGTTTATTTTTACGAAGTTTTTTGTGTAAGCGCTAACTATTTGCTGTAATAAGTTTGCAAATAGGAGTTGCTGCTGAAACAACACCTATTGCACCGATTAAGACGGTGGCAGGAGTGTAATTAATAAAAATAACTGTAACTGGCTAAAGTTTGGCTGTTATTTCTGTCGTTTTTAATAATTCAACGATTAAAACGATAATAAATGTATCAAAATCTAAAATTGCTAGGAAGGTCTCAAATACGGACAACGGGCTTCTCCTTTCTTCAGCTTTAGTGAATAAGTACACACGCACCACCTCGCTTTCGATAAAGATAGCCACCGTCGTAAACTAATACCGGGAACAGACATGTGTGAAGTAATGTTTGTTCCCGGTATTTTATTAATCGCTAATGTATTTCTCCGCCGATAGCTTCCAAATCATCTTCTCCTTCAAATGACACAATTGCTTCAATTGTTTTTTCGATACAAAAAGCGATATCTGCAATTTGCATGAAAGGTTGATTTGGTTTATCAACGACTTGTTCTGCAATAAACGGTACGTGAATAAAGCCGCCTTTCATATTCGGAAATTCTTTATCGATCATATATTGCACTTGATACATGATATGGTTACAAACAAAGGTTCCAGCGCTGTTTGAAACTGCGGCAGGAAAGCTATTGTTTTTGACGTTTTCAACCATAGCTTTAACAGGTAGTTGTGTAAAGTAAGCCGCTTGACCGTCTGTCTGAATTGTTTGATCAATCGGTTGATTCTCTTCATTATCTGGAATTCGTGCATCATCTACATTGATAGCAATTCTTTCAGGTGTAATAGTAAAACGACCGCCAGCTTGTCCAATATTTAAAACAATATCTGGTTGGTGGATTTGGATCGCTTGTTTACAGATATCTGCTGATTTATGATAAACAGTTGGAATTTCTTCTTTTACAATTTGTGCTTCTTTGATTGTATCAGGCAGCTTTTTTACTGCTTCCCAAGCAGGGTTTATTTTTTCTCCACCAAATGGATCAAAACCAGTTACTAAAATTTTCATGTTAGTTTCCTTCTTTCTTAAGTAATGTTTTCTTTTTTTATTCTTCAATATGCAATTTATGAGTAAAACATTTTAAATTACTTATCCATTATTCAAATAATGAGTAAGAAATTTTTATTTCATTACTCCATATTCGGATTAAAACTAATATTTTTGCAGTTTATATTAGAAATACGTAATTTATGAGCAAAACTTTTTTGATTGATTACTCAACACTTTAATTATAAGGAGCGTTTTTCCATTTTGTTACTCAATATTTCAAAGATGAGTAACGTTTCTTTATTTTATTCTTCAATATTTTAGTTTTAAAAAGCTAGAACATACATTAAGATAATATGAACAATAATCATCGTAAAAGCCATAGGAATTTGTGCTTTGATTACGCCATTTGTATCTTTCATTTCTAGTAAAGCAACAGGTAAAGCAATAAAGTTTGCGCCCATCGGTGTCAATAAAGTACCACAAAAACCAGCTGTCATTGCCAAAGTACCAGCGATAACTGGGTCACCACCTTGAGCGATAACAAAGGGAACGCCAATACCGGCCGTAATGACAGTAAATGCAGCAAAAGCATTTCCCATAGCCATAGTAAATAAAACCATACCTAAACAATAAGCGACAACGCCTAAGAACTGATTGCCAACAGGAATGATATTGGCAATTGCATCGGAGATTACTTCACCCACGCCAGCTAGGTTGAAAATTACCCCTAAAGCAGCCAATAATTGTGGTAAGATGCCTGTTGTTCCCACTGACTGAAACATACGATCAGTATCGTCTATAATTGTTTTGGGCTTAGCGGAAGTGATTATTACAGCTACGATTAAAGCGACAATCGAGGCAACGCCAATTCCTACTTGACCTCCTAAAGGCGTATAGGAAATTCCTACTGCTGTTAATGCAAGTACTACCGAAGGAAAGAATACCCAGCTGCCAATCTTTTTCGCGGCTTCTTCTCCCTGTTTTTCGTCCAATTTAGCAATATTTCCAATTTTTACTTGTTTAAACAATGTAAGAATACCAATAATTACTAACATGATACCAGATGCAGCATAAGGAAGGAAATTGCCAAAAGCAAAAATAACACCAAATAATAACCAGAATAATCCTGTGCCTAGCCGAGCAGAATTAGTATGATCGCTAAACGAACGTACAGCAGTCATCATAGATAAAAGTCCGATTAAGATGTAGAAAAACTCAAGAATAGCATCAACGGTATGAGTCATTGTTGGTTTCTCCTTCCTTTTTTATGTTATATTTTTTGGCTAACTTACGATCAAATAGCATATTAGAAATCGCAGTTAGAACAAGTGCAATCACTGCAATGATTAAAGCAATCTGTACAATGCCAGCTTCTGACACATTATAGTTTAGATCACGTAATGTTCCAGCAATTAATAAGACACCAGAAGCAGCCACAAAGGTATTTTGTCCGTAAAAGTTCGCATAGTTTTCATTTGATGCGGCTCTTGCCTTTAATTCCTCACTATCATCTTCTGAAATCTTTCCATAGTTTGTTTTTGCCGCAGCTTGTGTCATAGGATTAACAATCGGGCGAACAAACTGTGGATGCCCTGAAATACGGATTCCTAAAAGTCCAGCAATTTCACGAATAGCTGTATATAATGTTAAAAATTTCCCAGGTGTCATCCCCTTAATTTTCTGAATTAAAATGACTGCTTGTTGTCTTAAACCAAACCGTTCTGAAAGGCCAATCATCGGTAAAGTTAATAAGAATATGGTAACAAGCCGATTTTCAACAAACGCTTGTCCGAAAGCTTCTAAAAAGTCCATAATTGATATTCCTGAAACCATAGCCGTCGTAAAAGCAGCAATCACAACAACTGCGATAGTATCAAATTTAAATAAAAAACCAATCAAAATAATAAGAATACCAATAAGTTTTATCCATTCCAAAATCAACGCCTCCTTAAAAAAGTTTTCTAAAAAATTATGTTTAGGTTCCTATACTACCTTAAATGTTGTTATTTTTCACTTAGTTTTTGCAAAGTTTTAGGAATTTTTAGACAGAGTTTTTCCTAAAGATTTTTAAAATAGTTGAGTGAGAAAAAATACTAAAATAATTGCTAGTGTTGGTACCAAATGGTATCATGGTTATAGGAGGTGCTTATGATGACTAACCAAGTACATTTTAGGATAGATGAAGAGGATAAAGAAAAGTTTAGAATTGTGATGCAACGCGTAGGTTTAGAGCCTAACGAAGCTTATCGTATCTTCGTTAAAAGAGCAATTGAAGTTGGCGGAATTCCATTTGAAGTTTCAGACCCCTCTTCTCAATTAGAGGAGGCCATTAAAAGCCAGGACTATATTGAATTTGAAGACGGTGAGGAAGGTTTGGATTGGTTAAATGAAGAGTAACCCTAAATATAAGCCAGCTTTTGAAAGAAAATTTAAGAAGCATTATAAAAATATACTTAAGGGTGGTCGTTATAAAAAAGAGGACTTTGAAAAAGTTTACTGGAAACTTTTGTATGATGAACCACTGGAACCTAGATACAACGATCATCCTTTGGTAAATCGAAAACCTGAACGTGATTTGCATATCAAGCCGGATTGGTTATTGATTTATAAATATGATGGTGAGTTTATCCGGTTTATCGATACGGGCACTCATGCAGATCTCTTTAAATAAAAGACTATTTTTTGATGAAAACTTATATTAGAAAATAGCTTTTTTAGTATGCACATAAGCAAAGAAATTTTGAGAATAGTAAAAATATGAATTATCATTTTCTACACCAGTTTTAAAATTACAAGTAAGGACTTTGCTACATTAGATGATGTTATTAAATAATCAAGCAACTGTTTATTAAATATAGTTTTTTATTAACCACTTAACCCACAAAAATGTGTTATTCTTTACTTTTTAAAAAATTAAATATGAAATCGTCATAATTTATTCAATTTTTATCGTTACATTATAAACATCCCAACGAAATACCCAAAACACTTTTTCATTTTTAACTCCTTTCTCGTCAGTTACCCGCTGGCGGGTCTTTTTATTTACTGCGTATTAAAAAACCATTCTAAGAATTTAGTCATTTCTCCTAGGGCAGCTGATTTACTTACGGTTTCTTGATTTTTAAGCCACCAGTAGGCTGCTTGTTTAAATGTACCTAATAAAACCTGCAAGCTAAATTCTGTATTACTAGGTAAATAATAGCCCTGATCGTAAAAATATTTAAGGTGTTTGGCTAATTGTTCATTTAAGTGCTTATCTGCACTTTCAAATACTAAAAAACTAGCAGCATCGATTTGTAACGCTAGCAACACTTTTTGATATTCGTCGATTGCATCGATCATCGTTTGAAACAGCGTAGAAAAATAACTGACCGGATGTGTATCATCGGATTCTTGGTCTACCTGTGCCATATAGTGTTCTTGTAGTGACTGAACGGTAAAATTGAAAAAATCATACTTATCATTAAAATGTTTGTAAAAGGTGGGGCGACGTATTCTTGCTTTTTGGCATAATTCATTGACGGTAATTCTATCCAGCGGTTTTTCTTTCAGCAATTCCAATAGTGAAGTAATCAGTGATTCGTATGTTTTTTGAATACGCAGATCAAGTGAATTTTCCATGAGAATAACTCCTTTCCGAAAATTTTAATAAACATTTTTAGACAATATGTAACTTAAGTTTCATAAATGAAAATGTTGTTCGTTGTAATTTTCATCAATCATATTATAATCATTAAATGAACATATGTAAATAAACAATCATACTTGAATTTACCCAAAAAATTTAAGTATGTCAGTTAAAGATAAAACCGCGTCGTTATCCCCAGTGGAAAACTGGGAACGGACGCGGTTTTTGGGTATCCACAGATTGAAATCTGTGGATAAAAATAGCCTTA
>FLSG01003793.1_pt1 | contig 25193 bp, 21 predicted proteins | sample 1550511 | NCBI WGS metagenome assembly FLSG01 (sample SAMEA4031768, study PRJEB14383) | metagenome | biome: human; feature: oral; material: saliva | place: Philippines | collected 2014
CCCCGAAGGGTTAGCGAAAACGATCCAACGAGCCGTCCGTAGTTCCTACCGGCTCGATCAAGTCATGAGCGAATCGATCGATATGATCTTAGGTATCCTTGTGCGTGAAATTCGTTCCTTGGAAAAAGCCGTTAAAGACTGTGACCAAGGGATTGAAGATCTCGTCCAAACGGTGCCCGAATACCAATGTTTAACCAGTATTCCTGGTGTAGGCCCTGTTTACGCCGCTGGCTTGTTAGCTGAAATTGGTCAAATCGAACGTTTTCCTGATCAAACCAGTTTAGCTAAGTATGCCGGGCTCACTTGGCCCAAGCATCAGTCAGGACGTCATGAAGCTGAAAACACCCCCTTAACGAAAAAAGGCAATCGCTATTTCCGTTACTACTTAATTGAAGCTGCCAATTCTGTCAGTCGGCATTTGCCCGAATATCAAGCCTTTTATCGTAAAAAGTATCAAGAAACACCGAAACATCAACACAAAAGAGCCCTCGTTTTAACTGCAAGAAAATTTGTGCGCTTGGTGGATACGCTACTACGGAACCACCAACTCTATACGCCACCTAGGAGCGTGATAGAAAAATAACGAAAAAGTTATTTGCGCATTGCTAGGGAAACAGCCTATGAAAACGCTTGATTTGCATAGGCCTAGTTCAGTGCGCCTATTTTTTAGTGGTAGAGTAACAATAAATTCATTTTTTATCTTGACTCTTTACCACTATGCTTAATACATTCCAATACTAAATACCCAAGCAATAACAACAGCTAATGCACCAGTTAAAACTCGACTGTATAAAATTGCTGGTACACCAACTTGAACAGTTTCAGGTTTAGCTTCACCCAATGACAAACCAACAGGGATAAAATCACAGCCTGCTTGCGCATTAATAGCAAACAATGCTGGTAAGGCGTATGTTACAGGAAGTGTTCCATTTGCTATTTGTGTTCCAATTAACACACCTACTACTTGAGCTATAACCGCTCCAGGGCCCAAGATTGGAGACAAGAACGGTAAGCTACAAATAAAAGCTATAACAACCATGCCTATAATCGAATCAGAAAACGGTGTTAATAGTTGAGCTATCATATCACCAAGACCAGTATAATTAATAATTCCTATGAGCATACTGATAAAGGCCATAAAAGGGATAATGTTTTTTATTAACATATCGACAGTATCTCTACCTGCCTGATAAAAAACTCCCATCACATTTCCAATCCCCTTTGAAAAAGCGATCAATTTGCTATCTTTTTTTGAATTTTCTTCTTTATGTTCGGACTTAGTTTGCGCATATTTTTCATCAGATGTTTCTTCTTCCGCTTGATCTGATTCAAGCTGATTTTCTTCAGCTTCTTTATCTTCACTCGCTTCTCCAACAACCTCAATATCTTTTGGCGAAACACCGGATACAAAAATGTCTTCAGTAATATTTTTAGCAAGAGGACCAGAAGGAGAAGTATTCAACACATCAACTGTTGGGATATTTTTCATTGGATAGACACCAATACGTGCTGTCCCACCACAATCGATTACTGCTGCCATAATTTCCTCTTCAGGAACAGAGTTTTTAAAACCATCTATTACTTCTGCACCACTTAGATCTGCCATTTTTTGAGCAACTGGGTGTATACCCCCACCAGTAACAGAAATAATTTTCACCTTTTTTCCTTCTGGTTGGATTTCTAGACCTTTTCCCCAACCGTTGCTACCTTTTTTTACGAATATTTTTTTATACATATTATTCCACCTCGACATCTTTCTCAGAAACTGTGCCGCGTTTAATTAAAAACTTCGTTATTTTTTCCGTTACAAAACCACGAATAAAAATAACTACAATGCCACACAAAAGATAACGAACCGCCAGGCTTCCTTGACTATATCCTGCTTCCATAACACCATTAGCGATACCTAAATAAACAAATAGCTCACCTGCATTCGCATAAGGAAACATCCCAGTTACTGGATGTATAAAAGATACAGCAGCATCATAAAATGCTGGTTTTTCTTCTTCTTTGACAAATTTACCAAAAGTATACGCCATTGGATTTGTCAACAACAATACAGATAGAATAGGCATAATTGTGTAGCGAAGGATAATATATTTAGCGCTTTTACGTATCGCACGATCTACACGATCTTCACCGATAAGAGCAATTAATGAATAAGTAAAAGTTAAAAGTACAACTAATAAAGGAACAATATCTGTCATAAAACTCATAAATTGGTCTCCGCCTTCTTCAAACAAACCAATAAAGTTTTTCCCAAACCATTCGATATATTTCATTATAAAACCTCCTGTTTAAGCTTAGAAAGCAACCGCTTTCAATTTTTTGTTAATTAATTGTTTGATTGCTTTTTGTTTTAAGTTCAATTGCTTATTTTCCAAATGATCTAACAAGTATTTATCCAGTTGTTTTCCTTTAATTTCCTTGAAGTCCTGAAACTTTGAAAAAACAGTAAAACCACGGTAGTAATAAGATTCAATAATTGTATTGTTATCATCTGTAACAACCGCAATTACCATTGATCCAAATGCTTTCTTCACGATCTCTGTATCTAAATGGTAGTTAGGTTTGTGTTCATAACTTTTAACTATACTTTTAATAAAATGATGGTAATATTTTATTTGATAAAAACTAAAAATAGTTTGAAGTAAGACAATCATTGTTCCCAATATAGCAATCTTAACCACTTATTTCACCTCCATTCTAGCCTTTCCCTTTTAATTAATTTGGCAAAGGCTAGCTAAAAGTCTAAGCAAAATATATCCTTTTTTCAAGGAATAACTTTCAGTTCCATAACTTAATAGTTAATAAAAAAAGTTTGTCTTAAGCAAATGTTTCATCTTGCAACTTACGTAAACGATATACGGTTGTATTTTGATCCAATTCGATATCATCATAAGTTAAAAAGGTTCCATCTTTGATATCTCTTTTAGCTACTGAAGCACCTCCGACAAGGCCAACTGGCAAATTATTATTTTCCTTCATTGCTTGATGCGTTTCTATAACACCACGAACACTATATCCGCCAATGCCATCGATTGTTTCTCCAGCTTTAATGTCTCTTTTAGCCACAGCTACAGTTTCTGAAATAGGCGCACCTAGTGGAACAATAGCATGATCATGTTCTAAAACAGCTCTTGCGATTGTTAATGGTGTTTCTAAACTAGCCAAGTGGAACGGACGATATAAAATATGATGATCGCGTTCCCCTTTTTTCATTAAATAATTTAATTCATTTTGAACACCTTCATTTTGCCCTTTCACAATACAAAAGATGCCAGGTGCAATACCATCTACATACTCAACAACACCAAAGTTATCTAACACGCCGCCATCTTTTTTCAAATCTAGCTTAGTGATAGTTTCATCTAAATCTGCCGCAATACCATGCATTCCAACAGTATCAGGGACGTAACCGATTGCATTTGATAATAAATTCATTTCTGCCATTGTCTTTGTCCCGTCTTGAAAAGCCGCCAACATATGGCTACTCATTTTTTTCTGGTCTGCTTCATCTTGGGCAGTTGTTGGGTTAGCGCTTACTTTCAGTGGATTATTTTTTCCTTTCCCAGCAACCAATACTTCCATCCCCATACTTTTAGCAAATTCAAACATTTGCGTTGTTACTGCCGGTTCGTCTCCATCTGACCCAGTGTAAACTAGACCAGCAGAATCATATAATTTCTTCATGATTGGGCCAATTGTGATATCAATTTCTACATTAAGTAGTACCAAGTGTTTCTGTGCAATTAACGTTTCTAATGAAATCTTAGCGCCCACTTCAGGAACTCCAGTAGCGTCCACAATGATCTCTACTTTATCTGAATGAATGACTTCTTTAAAGTTTTTACTAGTTAAAATGTCTTCTTGTTTAGAAGCGCTTGCATTATAAGCCTGAGCTGCTCTATTGGCTGCTGCGATATTTATATCACTTATGCCAGCTACGATCATTCCTGGAATCGTGGCTATTTGGGACACCATTCCAAAACCCATTTGTCCTGCACCAATTACACCTACTCGAATCGGATTTCCTTCTTTTTCTCGTTGCAACAATTCACCATACATCGTCATTACTTTTCCTCCTTTTTATCATTTGACAAGTAATATGTCATTTGTTTTATATATATTTGTATTATGACATTAAACAAATCATTTGTCAATAGTTTGTGAAATTTAAATTTCACAAAAATTTTGAGCAGCAAGCCAAATAATTGTCTTTTGGCTTGCTGCTCTAATCTTTTTTCACATTTTTTAAGGTTAACTTTGTCTTTTCTAGCTTATAGTTGCTCTAAATAATCCAACAACTCTGAATAATCTACTCTATTAAAGTCAGTCACATCAAAATCCCAAACTTCGCCTAAAGTAAATTGATCATATCTTCTATCATCAATAATTTTTCTAAAATCAGATTTATTAATTAAATTATCTGCTTGCGTTCTATCTGCTAGTTCATCACCATAATGATAATGAGACATAATATGACTTAGATGCCGATCATTCTGTCGATCACGTAATTTCCTACGTTCCCATAAAGTTTCAAATTCTGCTCTTAAACGAATGGTAATAACCTGATATCCGTAATCTTCAGATAATTTCCTGAGTTGGTTCTTTTGTTTATCGGAAAAAGGATATTCAGAAAGAATAAATTGTTTGCCTAACTGCATATAAATAGACAATATATGATAATAATTGAACCAAACATCTTCTTCTAACTGCGCTTTTTCAGTCAAGTTATTAAATCCGACGGAATCTGCTAACATTTCTTTCAATTCATCTGGTGTAAGAATAAAGAGCGATGGCAAAATATTTTTTATTTTATCTACCAAATAACTTTTACCTGTTGCTGGACTTCCTGCTATTAAAATTAAATATCTATTCATTTTTAGCCCGACCTATATTCATTGGTTCATTTAAATTCATAAACAAACCAATCTTATGTTTAACGATCTCTTTTGTTTTCATGTTTGCCGGGATCACGTTGTGTCTTAATGACTTATTCACTTCAGTTTCAGCAAAACAATCCTTCGCTTCTTGTGTCCAACCGACCAAAAGTTCTGTTCCTACATTAAATTTACGAATACCATTGTTGATTAATTCAGGATAGTCTTCTTCTTTTACACCAGTGCCCCCATGAACTACAAGAGGGATAGTTACTTGTTCATGTATCGCTCTAAGCAACGGAATTTTAACATCCGTTTTAGATTTAAACTGGCCGTGATTCGTACCGATAGCTACCGCTAATGCGTCGACCCCTGTTTCTTTGACAAATTGCACAGCGTCATCTGGTTTAGTATACATTTTTTCATCTAGTGGTACTGAAACTCCTTCTTCAGTACCACCAATTGTCCCAATTTCTCCTTCTACAGATACCCCTTTTGCATGCGCATACTGAACTACAGCTTTAGTTTTGGCGATATTTTCTTTAAAGGGAAGCGCGGATCCGTCAAACATGACACTTGAATAACCTGCATCGATCGCATTTTTAATTTCATCAAAATCTTTTGCGTGATCTAAATGCAACACAACATCTACCATTTCGTTATCAGCCAATGCCTTAGCCACAGCCACCACTACTGGATAACCAATATACTTAGCCGTATCTATACTTGTTTGAATAATAACTGGGCTTCCCATGTCTTTAGCTGAACGTATCATTTCTGGCATCATTTCTAAATTATGTGCATTAAATGCACCTATAGTCATATTCAAATCCTCAGCTACTTGTGTTACTTCTTTTAAGGTTTTATACATTTTCAAGCTCCTTTATTTATCTCCACTAATCGTTAATTTTTTTGCTACTGATCTCATTTCATCCATCTTGTTCATATACTTATCAATGCCAGCATCATCGCCATTTCTTGCTGCTTCTTTTCTTTTTTCGTTATATAAACTCATCAACTTCTTATAACCATCACCCATCGATAGTTTTAGTTCTAAACTTTTTTCTAAAGTAGGAATTGCTTCGCCATCGTTTTTTTGTGCATATAAAAGACCTAGTTCTTCATAAAGTTTTGCTAATTTATCGGTTTCTTCTGTATTCTCACTTTTAATAATTTCCTCTTTTTTCTCATCAATCTTTTGATCAATTTCTGCTAATTGCTCTTCCGATAAAGTCGTTTCTTTTGCTTCTGATTTCTTCTCTTTCTGGTCTTTTTTCTTTTTAAAAAAGTTAAACATTATCTATTCACCTAGTTTCTATGTTTTAAAACATTCTCAAAATCGGACCTAAAATCCAAGCGTATAATAACGCTGCAGCAATAGTATCTACATCAGTTGCAGTAGCATTGATAAAGCCCATACCAGTAAGAATAGTAACTAATAAAGCAGGTAGTAAGGTAATGAAAAATCCATGAGCAATCCCGCCAATAATTGCTCCTCTACGTCCACCAACGGCGTTACCAAAGATACCCGCTGTACCTCCAGCAAAGAAATTCGTCAGCATTCCGGGTAAAATCATCGCTAAACCGAATGTTGGTAGCACAAACATAGCAATTACGGTACCAATAGTCGTCGTAATAAAGCCTAAAATAACAGCATTAGGAGAATACGGGAAAAATACTGGTGCATCAAGTGCAGGGACAGCGTCTGGAACCAATTTCATTGCAATCCCACGAAAGGCTGGTACAATTTCACCTAATAACAATCGAACACCAGCTAATAAAACGTAAATTCCTACAACAAATTGAATCGCTTGAATAAATGAATACATCAAATAATTTTGTCCACCAGTATCAATGACGTCCGGTCCAGCAAAAACAGCTGTGACAACATATAATGGAACCATAACGACCATCACTGATAGATAAGTATCTTGTAAAAATTCAAAAGAACTTGGTAAATTAATATCTTCAATTGATTTTTTCTTTTCGCCTTTTTCACCGAAAAGTTTTGCAACACCAGCTTCAAAAATATATCCAATTGTACAAAAATGGCCTAGAGCAAGTTCGTCGGAATCTGTTACTTTTCGAATAATTGGTTGCGCGATAGCTGGCATAGCTACAGCAAAAATTCCTCCAACTAAACCGCCAACTAAAATTAATACAATTCCACGTAAACCTACAAAATAGCCAAAAATGGTTGTCATTGTAGCCATCCATAAAATCGCCTGTCCAGTTAAAAAGATATATTTCCATGGAGTAAACCGAGCGATTAAAATATTAAAAATAAATATTGCTAAAAAGGTAAATGCAATTTCTCTACCTAAACCTAATTCATTCATAGCTTGCCCATTGATCGCTTCAATCGACGGAACAATCCCTTGCATATTAAAGCCTTCAGTAAATATCTCGCCAAAGTAAGTTAAACTACCCGTGATAATACCAGAACCAGCATTTAAGACTTGAAAGCCTAAAAGTGTTTTGAACGTTCCTGAAATAACAGCCCCAACTGACTTTTTTTGCAAAATTAAGCCCAACATCGCAATTAAAGCGATTGTAATGGATGCTTCAGTCAAGATATTTTCAATAATAAAATTAACTACCGTCATAAGTACTCTTTCCTTTCATTTATTTTTCCGTAAAACCCTTCTCTTGCAATACTGGTATTAACTTTTCTTCAATCTCTTTTTTGGAAACAATATTTTTTAAATAAATAATCGATGTTTTTTCATCGATACTAAATTTTTTAAATTGCGATTCAAAATTTTGGGCAGTGATAATAACATCTGCTTTGGAAGAAGCAGCCGTTGAAATATCTACATGATCCAACTTAGCATTAACCTTATGTTTATTTAACACATCTTCTGCTGACATCTGAGCTGCAAAACTGCTTCCTAAACCTGCGCCACATACAAATAAAATTTCTGCTTTTCTTGCCATTTTTTCTTCTCCTTTTAATCTTTAAATAATATTTTTTTAAAATCTTCTACTGTCGTTACGTCATCTAAATGTTTTGTCTTTTCTTCATCATTAATCAATTGAATTAGATATTTCATAATATTAAGGTGTGAGAAAGAGTCCACAGCTGACAAACAAAAGATAATTTTCACCGGGTCATTTTCCTCATGACCAAAACAAATAGGTTCTTTGACTGTCGCTACACTTAATCCCAGTCTATTAGCACCATCTTCTGGACGTGCGTGGGCTAGGGCTAAATGTTTACCAATCACAATATAAGGACCAAATTCATTAACTGAGTCGATCATCGCTTGTACGTATTGTTGCGTGATTGTTTCATCTTCAACTAGTGGTTTTGAAACAATCTCAATTAAATCCTGCCAATCTTTTGCTTCTGCTTGTAAAATAATATTTTCGTCTTCTAAAATATCTTGAATCATAGGCTGTAACTCCCTCTTATTGACTAAAAATTGATTTTCTTTAAATACTTCTGCTAATTCTTCATATACATCCTTTGTCACATTCCCTATTTGATTATCTATGACTTGTAATAATGAGTGAAAGATATGGGTCATATCCTGATAATTTTTACTAATCCTTCTATACTCTTTATTTTGTTCCAAAAAATGATGAATTATTTCTTTATCATCTTCTTTTATGATCGGTTCTAAAACCAAAAATGGTTTATCGGACTGTTCAAGCGGCACAGTTGAAAAAACAAGATCAACATCTAATTTGTCTACTAAACTCAGCTCACGTGAACTGAGTATAGCTAATACTTCGATATTAAATAACTCTTTAAGATTTTCTGACAAAAGCTTACCGGTAGCCATTCCATGATTACAAATCACGACTGCTCGATAATAATAAGTAACTTCTTGATTCAGTTCGCTTAACGAAGTAGAAAAATGAATTACTAGAAAAGCTAACTCATCTTGAGAAATTTTGTTACCTGTTAATTTATTAATAACCGGTGCAAAACTTTTTACTGCTTCATAAATGACTTCATAATCTTTTTGAATATTGTTCTTTAAAGGATTGGCAAACTGTACATCATAGCGAATCCGATTGAGTAAACCAGCAATATGTTGATATAATCCTTCTTGTAATACTTCTTCTTTTTTACTAAATGGAATATGCGTTTCATTTTCCACATGTTGGATCAATTGTATAGACAACAATTGGGCTTGTACCCAATCAATTGAAGTATTCATATCTTGCTGGTTAAGGGTTTCCAATATAAAGGTTAAGTAATTAAATTCGTTTAAAGCATCTTTTATACCAAAAGTATAAAAAACAGTTTCAACAAAGGTTTCAATCGTTTTATTAGTATAGATATCTTTCTTTAACCAAATTGTATTCTCTATTTTTTTCTTATTAAGAAAGCGAACAATACAAATACTGGTAAAAGTGACTAAATTTTTTCGGTAATAATTATCTTCGCTAGCAGATATACATGAATCATAGATACGATCAATTTTTGATATCATAGTTATTGGAATGTAACGAAAAATAATTTTTTGTTTTAATGATTGATTTTTATATTGATCTGTTAATGATACTGTGCCGATCGCTTTATTAATGATAGAATAAAGCATTGTACGTATGCTCTTTTCTTTTCCCCTTAAAATTAGTCCTTCTTTAGGGACACTTAAAACATTTACACCATACTCTTTTAACAACTCACGAATCCTTCTCATATCCTCATCAACAGTGCTTTTGGAAACTTGATACTCCGCTTCTTTGTGAAATAAAAAGACCTTATCTTTTGCTAAACCAACCGCTAAAATCAATTCTAGAATTCGTTGTTCACGGTTTAAAAATTCTGTCTTTTTATCCGCTTCCAAAGTAGCAAGTAACATTTCTTCTTCTTTTTTATTAAGCTGCAGCTTCATCCCCTTTCCTCTAAGCGAATAAACGAGCGGAAGGTCTTGTTGAGATAAAAAATCATTCAATTCGTTAATCTCGTTTCTCATAGTACGTGCACTCAGTTGAAATTCTTCACTAAGTGCTTTCATACTAATCGGCAACTCCGCAGAAACTAGTTTACTTAATAGTCTAGCTGTTCGATCTTTCATATCACTATCTCCTTGTATAAATAAATTATAGTGGGAAATCTTTCCGATTGTTAGTAGATATCTTTGCAATAATTTTTGGCAAGAAAGTAAGCGCTATATAAATAAAAAAACAGATAACCAAAGCCTTATTTACTTACCTTGATTATCTGTTGTTTTAATTTTTATTTCTTCTATTTAGACGTAATAATTGCTTATTCTTCCAACGCTGCCACAAACCGTTCAGAAATCTCCTTCGGTCGTGTAATCGCACCTCCTACAACAATTCCTGTTACACCTATTTCTTTAATTTCTTTTGCTTGTTCGGGCGTATGGATATTTCCTTCAGCAATTACGGGATAACCTTGTGCAACTAGTTTTTTTATCAAAGGAATATCTGGCTTTTCAGAACATACGCTTTCCTTGGTATAACCACTTAAGGTCGTGCCTACAAAATCAACACCGGCTTTTATCGCGTTCTCTCCTTCTGCAAAAGTAGAAATATCGGCCATCAATAATTGTTCAGGATACTTAGATTTAATCTCTTGAACAAATTGCCTAACAGTTTTACCATCATAACGTTCACGTAATGTACAATCCAACGCAATTACTTCAACTCCTGTTGTGACCAGTTCGCCTATTTCTTTCATAGTTGCAGTGATAAATGGTTCTTGTGGTGGGTAATCTTTTTTGATAATGCCGATGATTGGTAAATCAACAGTGTCTTTAATTTCGGCAATATCTCTGGTTGAATTTGCTCTTATAGCTACTGCACCGGCTTGCTGTGCTGCTAATGCAAAAAGCGGCATGACCCCTCCGTTTTCTGTATACATAGGTTCTCCAGGTAATGCTTGGCAAGAAACAATCAAACCGTGTTGAATCTTTTCGATAAATTTTTCTTTTTCCATAATATAACAAACCTCCAATTCTATATGGTAAAGAATCTGTTATTAAAATATAGCATACAATCTTATAAGAAAAAATCGCTTTACTTGAATGAAAGCAAAAATAATCTCTCATCTAACAGTATCATTGGTGGCACATCGTAAAATGTAATACCAATATGAAAATGATTGGAGGCAAGTCATAAGATGTACCTCCAATCTACCCGCTAATCGGAGGCACAACAACAGAGTTACCTCCAATCCACAAAATATTGGCGGCACACCGTGAAAGTTGCCTCCAATAACTTTGAACAATAGTGGAAGATATCGTTCAAAACGAATAATTCATAAAAAAACCTGCTCATTATCCAGATATGAGCAGGTTTTTAAGATTATTTTTCATTTTCTTCAACTAACTTATCAAAACTTTCTCGCACTTGGGGGACATTCAGACCGACGATCACCTGGAAGTATTTTTTATTTCTGACAACACCATGTGCTCCCCAAGCTTTAAATGCATCGTCATTTTGTACGTTATTTTCATCTTTAACAGACACGCGTAGCCTGGTCGCACAATTATTGACATTATCAATATTTTCAGCGCCGCCGAATGCTTCTAAGAATCCGAGTGCTTGGTCATGATATAGGTCATCTTCATGACCATCTTCTTGTTTTTTCTCTTTATAATCAGCTTTAGTAAACATCGTTACTTCTTCATCTGCACGCCCTGGTGTTTTAAAATCAAATTTCAAAATCAAAAAACGAAAGACAAGGAAATATATCAAGATGAAAGCTAAGCCAACAGCGACTTGTATCACATAAGTTTGCCAGTGATTGGCTGCCATTGGAATCCAGTTTTTAGTGATTATTTCGATCAAACCACCACCCATATCGCCGACAACCCCTAAAGCATAGGAAGTTGTTGCCAAAATTGCTGCTAATACTGCATGAACAAAGAAAAGTACAGGTGCGATAAAAAGAAAGGTATAGTCAAATGGCTCAGTAATTCCTGCTAATACAGCAGTGATGACACCTGGAACAATCAAAGCTAAAACTTTTTTCTTATTTGCTTTTTTAGCTGTAGCATAAAACGCTATGGCAATTCCTGGAACACCAAAGAGATTAGATAGCCCTTGTAGTGCAAAACCTCCCTCAGGAAACAGCGCTTTCAAACTTTGGGAAGAAGCAGCAAACTCTCTTAAGTGTTCCATCCAGTATAAGGTTGTTCCTCCTTCGACTACTGCTGGTCCAAATTGAAATGGTGCATAAATAAAGTGGTGCAATCCCGTTGGAAGTAAGGCTTTTTCTAAAAAGATATAAGTAAAGACACCAAAATTACCTGAGCGAACCATAAATGCTTGCAGAGACTGGACACCTGTTTGAAAAATTGGCCATATCCAAGAAAATAGAAGCGCCATTACAAACATCGCAAAAAAGCCAATCATTCCAATTAAGGCTGAACCTTGAAAGATTCCTAAATACTCGGGAAGTTGAGTATCAAAGAAGCGGTTATGCAAATAGATCACAATACCGGCGATAATAATCGAACCCACAACGCCAGTGTCTAGTGTTTTTACCCCACCGATCATCTTCAAACCTTCGCCCACTTGTTGTTCGAAGTTTACACCAAAAGTCGAACCAAAATTTTCTAATATTTTAGATGTAAAGGCATTAAATGTCATGTAAAGTACAAAGGATTCTAAAGCTGCACGAGCGTTTGCCTTTTTAGTCAAACCCAAAGGCAAGCCAATAGCAAATAAAATTTCCATATTATTGAAAACCGTCCAGCCGCCCTCTTCAATAATTTCCCATACCTTATTCCATAATGTTCCTTCTTCTGCAATATTTCCAACAATTGCCGGATCATTAATCACTGATGCAACAGCAATGACAATTCCTGAAAATACAAAGAACAAAACAGGCGTAAACATTGCACCACCAAAACGTTGGATCTTTGCCATCATAATGCGTTCCTCCTTGTCAGTTCAACTCGGGCCAGTAGTCGCCATTTGCTTTAATAAAGTCATCAAGAATTTGCTTTGCCGGATCTGCTGAATAAACGGTTTGGTTCAAAGTAAAAGCTTGCAAGGCTTTTTGATAGGAATGTTCAAAATAAGCATCAACAAGTAATTTTTCTGCTGCATTCTGTGCTTCCATTAATCCCTTATGAAAGTCGTTGATGGCAAAACGCAAAGAAATTGGTTCGGCGCCAGTTCGGCCCACATAAGCAGCTACTTCTACCATCGCATCGTCACGCAAATTAGGAATCGCGCCTTTGTTAGGCACAATTAACATAAAACGGTCATGGTTGTCATTTAAAATCGAAGCTGCCATATCCATAATATATTGTCCATGTTCTCCAAAATTAAAATCTAAAATTTCACCTTCTTCTTGTTCACGTACTTTTCGAGCCATTTCCTTCGTATTTTTTTCGCGACCATCCATTACAATATTGGCACGTGTATAGTTAGGATTTGTATGCTCAATCGTACGATTAGGATACAAATAATACTCTAAATAGTTATTAGGTAGGTAACCTGGAAAATTTTTTGTCATTAAACGCATCATGTCCCATGCTTCTTGCCAAGTATCATCTCCTGCATTGAAATCAGCCACATGAAGCCTTTCTTGTTCTAAACGTTCAAGAATTTCGGGTAAAACATCACGATCGACAGATTTATCATAAATAGAAGTATACCAACCAAAATGATTTAATCCATAATACATTGGAATCCAATTTTTACGATCGTAACCATAATTAGTCGCAATTGTTTCTTCAATTGAAATGGTCATATCACAAGCATTTAACATCTTAACCTCAGGAAATGTTCGTCTTACTGCCTCTGAGACTAAAGTTTCCGGATTTGTATAATTTAACAACCAGGCGTCAGGCGCATATTGGTCCACATAAGATACAATCTCTAATAAACCTTTAATGGAACGTAGACCATAGGAAAAACCGCCTAAACCACATGTTTCTTGACCAACAAGTCCATGTTTCATCGGTATTTTCTCATCAAGTTCACGCATTTTCATGCCACCAACGCGCAGTTGAGAAAAAATAAAATCTGCGCCAGTGAAAGCTTCTTGTGCATCAGTTGTTTGATAAAGAGCGACTTCACTAGATAGCGCTTTCTTTTTTAGCATATAACAAATAATCTCAAACATATCATCATTACGTGCTTCATCAATATCATAAAGTGTCAAGGAAGAAAATGGGAAACGATCTCTGCTTGAAATCATCGCTTGAACAATTCCTGGTGTGTATGTACTCCCTCCTCCAGCAATAACAACATTTAAATGATTGGTTTTCATAAGCTCTCCGTCCTTTCCTTTTGATTCAACTTTATAGTAAAGCAAAAAGCTAAAAACCCCAATCATTTTCAGACATTTCAGTTGTCATTTGCTTTTTTGATTCCAATTTCGTAAAATGAAAATGATTTCAGAAAGGAGTTTGTCATGCGCTTAGAAGAACGGATTAATCAAGTAAGTTCTTTTTCCAACATAGAATACGTAATGCTAGAATACATTATCTCTGCTAAAAGTAAAGTGATCCATATGCAAGCAGCTGAGTTAGCTCAAGATACATACACCTCACCTGCCAGTGTAACGCGTCTTTCACAAAAGTTAGGGTTTAGCGGTTTCAATGAATTTAAATTCTTTTTAAAACAAGAAGTTAGTGAACGTAAAACGAATAAAAATAAAGGTTGGCATCTTTTACAAACAGATATTGAAAAAACAATCAATCTGATTGAAGAGGTTAATTTATTGCCAATCAATCGCTTGATTGCTGAAGCGAAAAATGTTTTTGTTTTTGGAACGGATTGGGGAGAGCGCAATACAGCTGAATTCTTAGCACGAAATTTTATGTCTGTTGGTATCTACATGACTATTATTCCCTCGATAACTGAACTGCGTTGGATCTGTGAAAAGATACAAAAAGATGATGTCATTATTATTATTTCTTACAGTGGTGAAGGTAAAGACGTAACAGAACTTTCTCAGCTTTTAAAATTAAAGAAAGTAAAAATCATTTCGGTCACGCCTCTAACCAAAAACCAGCTGTCTAATTTATCTTCTAATAATTTATACTATCAAGCTACACAGTTAGAAGGTGTTTCTGAAGATCCAAATACAGAGTATAATCTATTTACAACTTTACATGTCGTTTTAGATGCTTTATTTAGAAATTATTTTGATAATTTTTATCTGCAAGAATAAAATATATTAACTAGTATTAAGATTATTTATTCAATCTGTTACTTTGAGGAGGCTGTCAATGAAAAGAGACATAAGAATCGATGCCTTACGTGGATTAGCCATTTTATTAATTATGCTTGCTCACACCCGGCCTCCACAGTGGCTTTATGAATTGCGAGATTTCGACGTTGTTTTAATGACTTTTATCCTGGGCGCGTCTTATTGTTTAAGTCGAGAGCGAAAGAAAACAAAACCTTATCTGCTTTATTTAAAAGAACGATTTATGCGTTTAGTTATACCCGCATGGACATTCTTATCTTTATTTTTCCTTCTACTATTTATTTTTGTCATAACAACTAAGCAAACTTTCCCTTTCAGTTTTAAAAGTGTGCTTACTTCCTATTCTTTAACTTGGGGCATTGGCTATATTTGGATTATTCGTGTATTTTTTATTATCGCTATTTTATCACCTCTACTTTATTGGTTAGCCAATAAGGCTGTTCGCCCATCAGAAAAGTTAAGTATCATTGGTATATGCTTATTGTTACAAGTAGGTCTGGATACATTAACGAAAAAATTAACCGGCATAAATCATACAATTTTTGAACAATACATCGCAATTTCATTTGCCTATGCATTAGCTGCGTTAATAGGGATATGGGCTGTTCATCAGAGCAAAAAAGAAAATTTAATTTTATTTAGTTTCTTTCTTGCCTTATTTTTTATCCTTGCTATCTATCAAAACTTACCTTCCATTGAGGGAAATAAATATCCGCCTACTGCTTATTTTATAAGTTACGGGTTAGCTGGTTCTCTGCTGCTTTTTTGGCTCACCAGCATTCATGTCATAGAGCAATTTTTACAAAAGATTCCTGGAATTTATTGGTTATCTCAACATTCTTTAGAACTTTATTATTGGCATTTATTTCCAATTATGTATTTGAATCTTTTTGTAGAAAACGATCCTTGGTATTTACGCTTTTTGATCGCTTTTCCTATCGCCTTTATTTTAACAATTTTACAAAGTCAATTTATTCCTCATTTTTTTAACCCTAAAAAAGCTCTTAAATCAAACTAAGAGCTTTTTTTTGTTAACTTATGATTTTATCGGATCTCTATAATTGTTTCGGTTTATTTATTGCCATCATTATTTATAGTTATTGGAGGTAACTTTTTTGACATACCACCAATATTTTATGGTTTGGTGGTTCATCTCCTGACTTACCTCCAATACTTTACGGATTGGTGGCTCATCTCCTAACTTGCCTCCAATATTTTACGGATTGGTGGCTCATCTCCTAACTTGCCTCCAATAATGTTGATATTTAAAAATTAGATTGCCAGTTTTTCCTTTTTTCTAGCTTTTCAAAACTAATAAGTTCGTTTTCAAACCAATAGTCAAAAGGTTGACCATAATTTTGATACTTTCCATCTTTTTTGTTTACATTCAATGGTTCAAAATAATTTATCAATGTGTTTTTAATATAATCTGTGGAATAATTTTTTCCAAAAAATTTCACTATCTCACTTCGTTTTAACGGCAAATGATGCATAATAAGACCATACTCACAAATTGTTCCTAAAAAAGCAATCTGTTTCGTTTCGATGTGTCCACACGCGCATTGAAGTGTATAACGATTAGATTTCAGAGAAAAACTGCCACATTTTTCACAATGAATTCCTTTTTCTAATTGTTTAAACCTTTCTGTTGTACAAATTCTGCTAGTTTTAAACGACGGAACTTGATATTTTTGCACTAATTTTTGCCAGTCATCTCTGTATGTTATTTGAGTATCATGAGAAATACTCATCAACCATGTCGGTATTTCCTCGTAATTTAAAACAATTTCAGGTAAGTCGTCACAAAGATTTATCCTACTTTTGTCATTTATAAAAACAATTACATTTTTGATGGTCAATTGTAAGTGATGCTTATTAAACAACTGAGTAAAAATTCGACGTGACCGTCTTGCTTGTTCGATAATATTATTAGTAAAGGTTACATCCCCAGTTTTTAAAGAATTATTTTTATAAATGTAATTTCCTTGATAATTCTTGATGTCTATTAAATAAATAATGTCTTTGTTGTTAAGAATTTTATCCATTTGTAAAACATCGCCCTGATAGTCGATTGTCACATCGTCTAAACAATTGATTTTATTCCCCAAAAAATGATCGCATAACTGATCAAATGCCAACTCTCCCTGAAAACCTCTTTGTAATCGCTGATAACTTTTCTGTTCATCATTACTTAACTGTCCTCGCTGTTTCATTGCTTCTAACCAAGATAGCTCTTGTATTTGTTTGCGCACCTTATCTGCCTCCTAAAAAATAAGTCTTATACTAAGATACGCAAAAAATCGCCAAAACTTTTTTAGCTTTGGCGATTTTTATTATTTAATTTCCTTTTAAAACTGATCAATCAACATCTGTTTCAATTCTTCTAAATACGGTTGACGTGGATTGGCGGATGTACATTGATCGTTGTAAACCAAGTCAACAAGTTTATCGAGTGATTGGTTGAAGTGTTTTTTCGTAATACCGTTAGCTGAAAGCGTTGGTTCGACATCGATAGCTTTCATTAAATCATCGATTTTTGCACATAATGATTCTACTAATTCAGCATCTGTTGAGCCTTTCAATCCTAAGTAACGTGCAATTTCAGCATAATCTTTTTGGCCACGATAGACTTCATAACGTGGGAAAGGTGTACGTTTTACATTACCAGTTGCTGCATTAAAACGAATTACGTGATTCATAGCAATTGAAATAGCTAAACCGTGCGGAAGTTCGAATTCACCGCCGATTTTATGAGCGATTGAATGATTAATCCCTAAGAATGCATTGGCAAATGACATCCCTGCAAGAGTTGCTGCATAGTGCATATTTTCACGAGCATTTTCGCCTTCTGATGTTGGATTTTTTGGATCGTAATTATAAGACGTTTCCAAATTCTCAAAGATTAGTTTGATCGCTTCTAGTGCCCAAGGGCGAGTAAAGTTTGACGAAAGAACGGAAACATATGACTCTAAAGCATGTGATAATGAATCAAGTCCGGATAAGGCAACCGTTCTTTTTGGCACTGTCATAACAAATGCCGGGTCAACAATCGCTACTTGCGGCGTTAATTCATAGTCAGCTAATGGATACTTCACGTGAGTATGATCATCTGTAATTACAGCAAATGGGGTTACCTCAGAACCCGTTCCTGAAGTCGTGGGTATAGCAAATAGTTTTGTATGTTCAGAATGATGGAATTTTGCGATACGTTTACGGATATCTAAGAATTTTTGTTGTAATTGAACAAATACTTCACTTACTTTTTCATAACTATCCAAAAATCCGTCTTCTTGATCAAGGGAATATTCATAGATATAACGAGCAATTTTAGCTGCATCTAAAGCTGAGCCTCCACCAACTGCTAAAATGGCATCTGGTTTAAAAGCTTGCATTTGTTGAGCAATTTCAATCGTTTGGCCTAAAGTTGGATCAGGTCTTACAGAACCATATACTGAAGATTTTACCGGTTCATCACGAACTTCTAATTGTTCATATACTTTATCAACAAAACCAAATTGTACCATGCCTGGGTCTGCCACAATAAATGCTTTTTCTATTTTTTCGTATTCATCTTGTAGATAAGAAATAGAATTTTCTTCATAATAAACTTTTTCTGGTAAACGGATCCATTGCGGACGGTTACGACGCTTAGCAACTGTTTTAATGTTCAATAAATCTTCTGTTGATAAATTATGAGACAAGGAATTTTTCCCCCATGATCCTGTACCTAAGGTTAGGCTTGATTTTAGCGCATCAGTATAAACATCTCCGATTGCACCGATTGAATCTGGTTGGTTAATGATAAGACGTGAAGCTTTTGTTTTTTCTGCATATTCTTCAACGAACGGATCAATTTGCGAACCGATTTGAATACCAGCATTGTGCCCTGCACCTTGATAGTTCAGTAAATCATCCACAATTTTAATACCGTCTTGACGATTTTTTGCTTTATAAACTGAAAGTAATGGCGATAGTTTTTCTGAAGATAGCTTTTCTCCAATATTTTTAGGATCCAATTCAAACAACAAGATATCTTTTCCTTCTGGTAATTTGATTCCTGCTTGTTCAGCAATCCAACGCGCCGGCATTCCTGCTACAGCACCGTTAACGCCATGATTATCATTGAAAACAAAGTCCGCTACTTTTTTATAATCTGATTTAGGCAGCAAATAAGCCCCTTTTTCCTGCATTTTTTCTAACCATTCTTTATAAACAGGCGCTTCTACAACGGCTGAGTTTTCAGTAGCACAGATCATTCCATTATCAAAACGCTTAGATAACAATAAGTCTTCTACAGCACGACTAACATCAGCTGTATGGTCTACAAAAATCGCGCCATTACCAGGGCCAACACCCATTGAAGGATTACCTGATTGTAAAGCTGCATTGACCATGCCAGGTCCGCCGGTTGCTAGAATTGAGGCAATTTTAGGATTTCTAATCAAGGAAGATGTAGCTTCCAGCGATGGTTTTTCAATCCATTGAATAATATCCTTAGGCGCCCCAGCTTCTACTGCCGCATCATAAATAATTTTTGCCGCATGCGCTGAACAATTCTGTGCTTGTGGATGAAATGCAAAGACAATTGCATTTCTAGTTTTTAATGAGATTAAGGACTTAAACATCGCGGTTGATGTCGGATTCGTTGTCGGAACAATGCCGGCCAAAACACCCAGCGGAGAAGCGATTTTGACACTGCCTGAAACCTTATCTTCTCCAATAACACCGACTGTTTTATCATCTTTAACCGAATGGTACACATTTTCTGTAGCAAAACGGTTCTTGGTATCTTTATCTTCAACAACGCCGCGACCTGTTTCATCCACTGCTTCATGAGCCAATTCTAATGCAGCTTCAGAACCTGCAAGTGCTGCGGCGTTTACGATTTTATCAACTTGTTCTTGCGAAAATGTAGCAAATTCGCCTTCTGCTTGTAAAGCTTTTTCTACTAATGTATCAGTATATTTACGAGCAGCTTCTTCTTTTGTTTCTTCGCTTACCGTGACTTGCTCTTTTGTTGCTTGAACTGCTTTTTCCATAAATGATTCCCTCCAAATAAAAATTCCTGCCGTCGGTTCTTTATGTGAAATATTTCACTTATTATAATACACTGTATCTCTTATAAATTCAATAGTTTTTTCAACATTTTTTAATTTATTTTCAATAAAGATTTACATTTGTGTTCTAGTGAACAAAAAAATTTATTAAAAAAGCTCTAAACAGTAAAGTCTAGAGCTAGAATGTTCAATATAAGCTTAGCCTATTGTCGCTAGCATTAAAAGCCAATTGACAATTGAATTTAAAATAAAAATGAGTAAAACGATATAAAAAGGAGCAATTTTAGCTTGTTTATTATCTGCATTACGCTGTACAACGAAAATAATCGAAGATTGAAAGAATAAAGCTGCAAGCAACATAACAATTAAACAAAACATTGGTGAAAATAAACGAATAAATAAACCAAAGGTGAAAAGTAGTAAAAATAAATTAATACCACTTAAAAAATTAGCTAATTGATTAACTGTCTGATTAAAAGAAACAGGACTTTTCAGGCTAACTCTTTCAGTTCCATAAGTGACACCAATCGTGATCGCTAGAACCAATGCATATAAAAATAAGATTCGTAAAAAGAAAGTAAAGCCAACACCGTCAGCTAAACTTGTACCAAAAGCAAAAGGATCATAACTATAATCATATCCCCCAATAAAAGCTAAGAATTGATCGATTGCAATCAAGCCTCTTGAAATAATCATAGAAGATAGTAAAGCTTGTAATAATAAATAAATTCCTAAAGAGATATAACCAAAATAAGTTAAATTTCCTGTCAAATTAGCATTAGGGCGTCGTAACTTTTCCATAAAGTAGGCGAAATAACTCTTACCTAGGACAATAGTTTGTTGGACAGTTTCATTTTCTGTAAACGATTCTGTAGGTTGTTCATCATTCACTTCTTTTGTTTGATCTTGCCCGCAATTTGGACAAAATTTTGCTTCATCTTTTATTTGAGCACCACAATTAATACAGTATTTCATTTTAACTCCCCCCGATTCACTTATTCATAGTCACTAGCTGCAACTTCTTCAAAATTATCTGCGCCGCCAAGATCTTTAATACGTATATTTCCATCTTCTACTTCTAAGTTTGCTTTTTTATAGCGGAAATATTGATTAAGAGAATCTGGATCATCGTCATAGTAAGTATCATAATTGACAACGTATTGCACATCATAACTATTTTCTCCCGTACGCTTTACATCTTCTACCTCTTGTAAGTAGCACATCACATAATCTTTTTCATCAGACTTTCGAATTGGACCGATAAAATTATCTTTAAAATCAATAAATTCCTCATTATCCGTACCGCCAGAAAAATACCCAGCCAATGACTTAGCCTCTGCTTCACCGAATTCGAAATCTTCATCTGTATAATCAGAAACATCAAAATACAGATCGTCTAAACGATTTTCAATCTCAAACTCATCAATTTCTTCTTCTACATCTAGTGAAACATAAGCTGAGTTGTCTATGTAATCAGTAGGATCAACGGTTTCAGCTTCAGAGTTCACCTCGTCATCAACAAAATTTTGTTTAAGTTGTACTTTATAAGGACGCTGTGTAGGAACTATATCTATACCGTAATTATCCTTTTTATTATCAATGCTTTCCACCTTTTTATCATTAATGTAAAAATCCCCGCTAGTAGCATTAGTTTCTGGTATAATATGAAAACTTTCTGGTTGAAAAGTACTCTGATTTTGTTCATAGTCCTTTTCCAAGTATTCATCCCCGTTGAAATCCAGTGGAGAGGAAAGTAATTCTAAATCACCCAGTTCTTGTTTTATTTGTAAATTTCCATCCTCATTCCAAATAAAACCTACCTCATCTAATTCTCCATCTTCAATAGTACCTACTGATTGCCCATTAAACAGCAACTCTCCAGAGGAAATATCCGAATCAATGTCAAATTTCACTTTTTTTGCTGCAAAAGATAGCTCTCGACCGCCATCATTTTCTAATCCTTCACGATTCACTTGATCGATTTTTTGTTCAATTTCTTCTTCTTGACCATTACTTTGAAAACTACCGTCTAATTGATAAGTCCCAGGAACTAGTGGACCTAATTTCCAAGTGTAATCTTCATTATCAGATGTCCCCTCATCTTTATCGTTTACTTTTAGCTGCATATTCTCAACATTAGTGTTCACATCAAGATAAAAAGGTTGTAAAACCAAATCATATTTATCAAACAAAAAGAAATACTTGCCATCTTTTTGCAAATAAAGATCCTGGCTCTTATCATTTATATTTTGCAAGTTCCCACTAATATAATTTCTATAATCTTTGTTATCTTTAGTATAATTAGTAAACGTACTTAAATTATCCGCTTTTGGTTTAAAATTTTTATCTGGAGAAACAACCGCTTCAGCTAATTTTTCAGGATCATTTTTTTCTAATACATCTTGATAACGTTCTATTTGTTTCTCTTTGGAATAATAATGTTCTCCATATTTATATAAACCAACACCAGCTACAAGCAAAACTACTAAACTAGCTAATAAAGCATTATACAATTTTTTATGTTTATAATAAGCGGTAAGCAATTTCGAAGTTTCCTTCTTTTCTTTTGCTTTACTACTTGCTTGTAAACTTGTGCCGCAAGACTCACAAAAACGAGCAGTTGTTTGGTTTTCTTTACCACAGTTAGGACAAACGTTGTCTTTACTTTGGGGTTCAGTTTTTTCTACCAGCTTTTTCCCACAAACTTCACAAAAATTATGTTCGTCTGAATACTCCTTTTTACAATGATTACAGTATTTCATTTCCTCACTCCTCCAACAAATTCAATAACACCTAACACTCTATCTATATTCTTGCATCAAAAGTTAGTAAATTACAAGTTTTATATTAAACTTTTTATTGATTTTTTTTCAACACCCCTTTAATTTTTTTAGTTTTATTATATAATGGACGTAATTTAAGAAAGGAGAGACACAATGAAAGACGCTTCACTTCCCCAAATTAATCAAAGACAGCTAGAGAAAAAATTCAATCCAAAGTTAAACGAACTCCCCGCCTTCCATCTTAGTCAACCTTATTTTCCAGTCGATTTAGATTTATTACACAAAGAAGTTGCTACTAGCAATCAGGCGAATTTTAAAGAAGAAATTTATGCTATTCTTCCTTATGGCAAACACTACACGCAATCATTTATCATTTATAAAGACGCTATAAGAGAAGTTGACAGCTCAGCGAATTTACTAGCTGAAAAATTTTTAAAACAACACTTACATATGGAAATGGAAAGTTATAAAAAAACGATGAAGGTTTTTTTAAACAAAAACATTCATACCATGCCAATTGCTAATTATGATTTCAGTTTAGTTCCTTTTAGTCTGGATTTTCGCCCTACGACCTACAGCTGGATCAATCCGGGAAAAATTAAAGAATTATTTTTCAAAGCAAATAACGCACGTACGATCATTCAACTGACAAATTGGTTTAATATTGAAATCGACCGTCAGCAACGTTCAATTTTAAATCGAATGAGACGGGGATTTTTGGTTCATGGAATTATCAAGCGTGATATTGAAACCCAACCGATCAATGTAACAATGAATTTACTAGAATATTTAGGCATCAGCTCGACTCGTATTACCAGAAAAGTTACTAGAGATGTACAATATCAGCATCTTCCGGGCTTTGCCAATGACTTTTATCAAAAATATCAAGAAATCCATGATGCTCTGGTCATTGAAAAATATTTTAATGAAAATTTTCCACCTAAAAAATGAAAGCGATTAGAATGCGGTTACTACGCCTTGCTTCCGCTCGCCCTAGTACTGCTCATCACTTCGCTTACGCTTCGATCTCAACAAGGTCTAAGCGACAAGTCGCTAAGTCCTTGAAGGAGCTACTCTCAGCTCCCCTTGGTCGCTGAATCGTAGTGATTCGGGAAGTAAGGACACTACGGTCGTTACACTCCCCTAGTACTGTTCATCATCTACTCTCAGCTCCCCTTGGTCGCTGAATCGTAGTGATTCACAGCAAAAATGAGCTCTGTGAACATCTTCGTCACAAAGCTCATTTTCTTAAAATTTAGTTGACATATTTTTTAAATAACTTTTTAGTTCTTCTTTTGTATCTGGATGTTGCAATCCGTATTCTATATTTGCCTCTAACAATCCAATCTTAGTTCCTACGTCATAACGTTTTCCCTTAAATTCTTGCGCAAATACTCGTTGTGTTTTATTTAATTCATCAATAGCATCTGTTAATTGGATTTCACCACCCTGATCGGGCTCTTGCTTTTCTAATAAGCTGAAAATTTCTGGCGTTAGAAGGTAACGTCCTATAATAGCCAAATTAGAGGGGGCTTTATCGGGTTCTGGTTTTTCAACAAATGAATTTACGCCATATAAACCTTTGTCTATTTCTCCATTAGGTTCAATCACGCCATATTTTGATGTATCTTTATGTGGAACAGACATCACCGCTAATGTCGAAGCCTTTGTTTTTTCATAATCATTGATTAGCTGCTTAGTTAAAGGAACTTTATTACTGGTAATATCATCACCTAGCATTACCACAAAAGGTTCATTACCTACAAAGGCCTTAGCTTGTAAAACAGCATGACCTAAACCTAATGGACGTTTTTGACGTACAAAATGTAAATTGATGTCTGTGGTTTCTTCTACTAATTTCAATAACTCAGTTTTACCTGTTCGTTTTAAGTTTTGTTCGAGCTCTATATTTGCATCAAAATGGTCTTCGATTGGACGTTTAGCTTTACCAGTGACAACCAAAATGTCTTCAATCCCTGAAGCCATCGCTTCTTCTACAATAAATTGAATCGTAGGTTTATCTACGATCGGTAACATTTCTTTAGCAACTGCCTTGGTAGCCGGTAAAAAACGCGTTCCTAAGCCAGCCGCTGGAATAACTGCTTTTCTAACTTTCATTTTCCACTCTCATCCTTTTCTTTTGAATTGCATTCATTATAACATAACACTAGTTAAAAATACTTGGGTAAAAACTAGCAAAAAAAGACCCGCCAGCGGGTAACTGACGGGAAAGGAGTTAAAAATGAAAAAGTGTTTATAGGGTTGTTTCGTTGGTACAATTATCAATATAAACAAATTTTTTGAACAAATTATGATC
>FLSG01003578.1_pt1 | contig 24745 bp, 30 predicted proteins | sample 1550511 | NCBI WGS metagenome assembly FLSG01 (sample SAMEA4031768, study PRJEB14383) | metagenome | biome: human; feature: oral; material: saliva | place: Philippines | collected 2014
TACCCCCTTATAAATCTATAATATCTATAATTTCTATGTTTTATATACTTATAGGGAAAAATAAAGTTACAAGTTACAAATTCAAAATTTGAAATTTTTAAAGTTGACATGAGGAAAGAAAATGTTAGAAAGGCAAATTGAAAAATATTTAGTAAAAAAAATTAAGGATAGAAAGGGCCTCTGTTTAAAATTTGAATCCCCTGGTTATTCAGGTGTACCTGACAGAATTATCATATTGAAAGATAAGCCGGTTGCATTTGTAGAATTGAAAAGGCCGATAGGTGGAAGATATTCAGCAAGGCAAAAATTAGTAGAAAGAGATTTTAACAGATTAGGCCAAATAGTTTATAAAGTAAAAAATAAAGAAGAAGTAGACATGTTAGTAGAGGAGTTGATATCGTGAGAGAATTCATCCCGCATAAATATCAGTTAACAGCAATTAATCATGTTATCAATGTTCCTAAATGTGGGCTGTTCTTGGATATGGGATTGGGCAAAACAGTTTCAACATTAACAGCGATTAAGGAATTAAAATACAATAGATTTCAAGTTAATAAAGTGCTGATTATAGCACCGAAAAAAGTAGCTGAGGGGACATGGTCTAAAGAAAAAGACAAGTGGAACCATACAAAAGATTTTAGAGTTAGCCTGGTGTTAGGGAGTCAACAAAAGAGAATTAAAGCACTTAGCGTTAATGCTGACTTATATATTATCAACCGAGAGAATATTCCATGGTTGGTAGATTATCTTAGAAATGACTGGTATTTTGATACAGTTGTGATTGATGAAAGCAGTAGTTTTAAGAATAGCAGGAGTAAAAGATTTAAAGCTTTAAAAATGGTATTACCAAAGATTAACAGATTAATAGAGTTAACAGGTACTCCTAGCCCAAATGGAGTAGAGGATTTATGGGCTCAAATTTATCTATTAGATCAAGGCACTAGATTAGAAAAATACATTACACATTTCAGGGCCAAATATATGGAGCCTAACAAAAGGAATAGAAGTCAGATTTTTGACTATAAGGTAAAAGATGGAGTTTATGACAGTATCATAAATAAAATATCTGATATTTGTATAAGTATGAAGTCAGAAGACTATCTAGAATTACCTGATTTATCTTATAACGAGATCCCGGTAATTCTAAATGATAAAGCTAGAAGAGATTACGACAAAATGGAGCGTGATTTTGTACTTGAGTTAGAAGGGGCCGAAGATGAAATAACAGCGGTTAATGCAGCTGCATTATCTAATAAACTATTACAAATAAGTAATGGGGCTGTATACGACAGTTCCGGAATTTATACAGAAGTACACTATGCAAAAATTGAAGCTTTCCTAGAATTAGTTGAGAGATTGCAAGGTAAAAGTTTACTAGTGTTTTACAACTTTCAACATGACAGAGATAGAATCAAGAAAGCATTAGAAAAAAGCGACCTTGTTATTAAAGAGTTGAAAACTACACAAGATGAGGATGATTGGAATGCGGGTAAAATTGATATTCTGTTAACACATCCAGCAAGTGCAGCTTATGGCCTTAATTTACAGGAAGGAGGAAACCATGTTTGCTGGTTCGGTCTATCATGGAATTTAGAACATTATCAACAGGCCAACAAGCGTCTACACAGACAAGGCCAAAAAGAAAAAGTGATAATACATCACTTAGTAACACAAGGAACACGTGATGAAGATGTGATGCGAGCCCTGGATAACAAGGCGGGAGTACAAGAAGAAATAATGCAAAGCCTGAAAGCTAGAATTAAGAAAGTCAAAGAGGGTGTCAAATAAATGGGTAAGAAGATTAAAAAGAACTCTTTCGGTCTACCAAAAGTAGGAAGTAAGAAAGAGAAGAAAAGAGCAGCTGAACAAGTTGCTGATGAATTTATAAAAATTCAACGGATGGAAGCAAGAGGAGAAATGCTAACAGAATTTAGTCTTGTGTTAGCTTGGGTCTTAAGAGCTAATTATGGATTTGGTAAAAAACGGATAACAAGAGTAGTATCTGAAGTGTTCGAGCTAATGAGTGATACAAAAATGAAAGATTACGGTCAAGATCTATTGAGTATTGATGATTTAAACCCACAGTTAAAAAATGAAGTCAAACTAGATGTGTTAGCATTAATTGATAAATTGGCAGTAAAACATTTTAACAGGGTAAGCAAAGATGAAAAACGAAGTAGATAAACTTATGCGAGAAAAAGGAATAAGTAACAAGGAGTTAGCAGCTCTTACTGGATTACACGTAAAAACAATACGAGATATAAGAGCCGGAACAGTAAATCCTAGATACAGTAGTTTAAGGAGAATAATAAAATGCTTAAAGATGCAAAACGGGTCGATATTATAGAAACAACACCCGATAAAGTAGAAAGTTATATCGAAGCGTATAAGCGTGGAGAAATAGTAGATTTACCACCACTACTAGATAACGAAGAAATAAAAGAGATAAGTGTAATAGGTGGAAAAGCAATAATTTATGTAATTGATAAAAAGGAGATAAAAAATAATGATTAAACGAGTAATTAAATTAACAACAACACATGAAATGATAGAGAACGATATTAACGAACTAATTAACAACAGTGACATTGACCAACCAATGTTAGAGGATAATGAGTGTGTGATAGGATATACAGTTATTAAAGAGGTTGGAACATGGTTTGTGTTAGTTAACATAGGAGAAAAATAGACAATGAGTAAACCTAATACAACAGAAGAAGCAGTAGAACAGTTGAAGAATATTGTAAAATCAGAAATTGTTGAACCTACAGATATATTTTGTAATAAATATATTAGTTTGAGAGCGAAAATAATTTTATTGATTGTTGCAACGATATATGTATTTGGGTTGCTTATATATAGTTTATATCAAATATTTGATATGTAGAGGTGTTAGTATGATAGAAGTACAAGGAACAGAAAAAGATAATTACATTGAATTAAATATGTTGGAATTATCTATAGCATTAAGTCTTTTGTATCAAGATTCCTATGCAAGAGATGTACCTGATTTTTTAGAAGACCTACAAAAAGAAAAAATAATAGTTAAGACAGGAGAGAAATAATGGATATTAAAAGTTTAGGGCTTGAGGTAAAAGAAAGCCGAATAGAAGGAATATTAAGAGAAATAAAAGATGAAATAAGTAAAAAAGATATAAGATTCATAAAATTATCAGATATTCACGGAAGAGACATATATATCAATACTAATGAGATTATATCAATTCAGGAAGATAGTGAAGATATAGATAAAGGAACAATAACAAATATTACTGCAAGATGGGGGATGATGCTAGTATTAGCAACACCCGAAGAAGTATTAAATGCTATTAAAAAGGCAACTGTATAGAAAATAATAGAGTAGAAAAAGGAGAAATAGATGAAAGATAAACAAGAAAGATTATCTAATCTCAAAAAAAGATATTTATCGCAAATATTTTACATTAAAGAAATAATAAGAGCGAATGAAGAAAAAATAAGAGAAAAAAGAGATCTTTTAAAAAATAATATTAAACCTATTGATTATGCGAAAGAGCAAATTAAAGGTGGAAATAAATACAGCTGGGAAAATCTAATACAAGAAGTAGACATGCTTGAACGTGAATTGTTTGACAACACAGTTAAGCAGGTTAAAAAAGAAAGAGAGATCTATAATTGCATTGACAGTGTAAAAGATTACCAATATAAACTTTTATTACAGCTTAGGTATTTCAATTGCAAAGATTGGTTAGAGATTGACCAAATAATGGGAATTGAAGCCAATACGAGAAACAGAAAACATTCTGAAGCTTTAAGAGTAATTCAAATTGATAATTTACCTAGGAATTTCCCCAAAAGTAAGTAAAAGTAAAAAAAAGTAAGAAAAGATAAAAGAAAGTAAATAAAGATAAACAAAAGTAAGTAATATAGTGATATAATGGTAATGTGAGAGTTTAACGGAGGAGTTAAGGTACGGTTGATATTTTTCTCTTTTAAAATTTTTAGTTAATACAAATTACAAATTTCTTTTAATTGCTGGTTATAAAAAGAAATTGATGTTGAACACGCAAAAAGTGTTATTAAATTCCTCTGTTAAACAACTTGCTAAATACACATTGTAAGAATTTTCATAAAATACTCCAACTTTATTATTTTTATTTTAATATGTGAGAAAGCACTGTAAAAGGTGCTTTTTATTTTTTGGAAGAAAGGCTGGTGGTGGAAAATTGAAAAAATTATCTTTAAAACAACAAAAATTTGCTGATGAGTACATCATTAGCGGGAATGCCGAACAGTCAGCTTTAAAAGCAGGATATTCAGCTAATTATTCAAGAAAACAAGCCCATAAGTTGTTGGCAAATGTTGGCGTAAAAGCTTACATCGATGAAAGGTTGTCAGAACTTAATTCTAAAAAAATAGCTGACCAGAAAGAGGTGTTAGAATTCTTCACAGCTGCAATGCGAGGGGAATTAACAGAACCTATGGCAATAGGATTAGGAGATGGAGTGCAACAGATAATTGAAGTTAGGCCAAACATAGCAACTAGAAAAAGTGCTGCTGTTGAACTAGCTAAAAGATACGGATTATCAACAGCTAAAGTTGATGTAAATGTTAAGAGTGAAAATAAACTTGCTGGGATCTTACTCCAGTTAGAGGATGATAAAGATGAGTGATTTCATTCTATCTCCTAAATATAAAAAGTTTCTAAAACATAAAGCCGAAGCTGAAGCATTAGAAGGAACTACAGCAGCAGGTAAAACTACAGTAGGTATTGTTAAATATATGTTGGCAGTTGCAAAGAGCAAACAAAAGCTGCATTTCATCAGTGCTAAATCTGTAGGAGATGCTGAAAAGAATATAATTAACTCAGACTTAGGAATTATAGATGTGTTTGGAGAGTACGTCGATTATAAAGGGAACGGAGATTCTAAATATAAAATCCCTCACATCAAATATGATACACCTAACGGAGAGAGGATAATATTCATATTAGGGTATTCATCAAAAGATAAATGGGAAAAAGCATTAGGTTCACAGTTCGGTTGTGGATTTATCGACGAGATTAACACAGCTGATATGGATTTTGTTCAAGAGGCAACCATGAGATGTGATTATTGGATATGCACTATGAACCCTGATGACCCTACATTACCTATTTATGCAAGGTATATAAATAGATTCAGAGCTTTACCACAGTATGAATACGACACACCTCAAGAGATAAGAGAGATGCTAACCGAACCGGAACACCCTAAATGGACGTACTGGTTTTTTTCTTTTGATCATAATTATGGATTGTCAGAAGAAAAGAAAGAGAAGATTAAAAGCACAGTTGCAGTAGGTACTAAGCTTTACAAGAACAAAATACAAGGATTAAGAGGACGTGCTGAAGGCTTGGTATTCAGTATGTTTGACAGGAAGCTTAACGTAATTACTGAAGAAGCTGCACGCAAAAAGCAATACATCAGATATTCTTGCGGGGTTGATACATCATACTCTGAAAAGACAGAGGACACGATATCATTTATCTTTCAGGGAATTACTAGTAATGGAGAGTTGGTAATACTTGAAGAGAAGAATTACAACAATAAAGATTTTAATAACAGCAAGATAGCACCATCAGATGTAGCAGTTAAGCTGCATAAGTTCCTGGATTACTGTAAAGATAAATGGGGCTTCTGTAGAAAGGTATACATAGATAACGCTGACCAAGCTACAATGATGGAATTACTGAAATATAAATCAAGAAAAGGATTGATATATGAATTTCTAAACGCTGATAAACGTGTAACGATAATCAACAGGATTAACATATCAAGCGGTTGGATGAAGAACCTAAAATACTTGGTTGTGGATAATTGTGAAGAGCATATAAGAGAGTTAAATATTTACTCATGGAAAGAAGACAGGGACGAACCAGAAGACAGGAACGACCACACAATTAACGCAAGCCAATATGGGTATATACCATATATCAAACTGATAGGACAAGAGAATAAAAAAGACAGTCAATACAAGACACTAATGGCTGGATTTGGGAAGGAGTGATTAAATGGCATATACAGAAACATTTGTAGATAGCACAGGTAAAAGTAAAAATCTTACATTCAGATTTCACAGAGAATCAAGGCTAAGATATAGAGTTGATAATGTAGAAGAATTAATGCTAGATGTATATAAAGTACTGAGAGAGTTTATATCACATCACAGAACAGTTCAAAAGCCAAGAATACAGGAGCTGTATGACTATTCAGAAGGTAACAACCACACAATATCAATCAAAGATAGACGAAGTGAGCAAGATATGGCTGACACTAGAATTATTCATAATTTTGGTAAGAGCATAGCTGTATTTAAGCAAGGATATTTAGTAGGTAAACCTATTCAGGTTGAATACGACGACGGAGAAGACAACAGTACAACAGATGAGGTGCTTAGAGAGATAGCAAAGGTTAACAGCTTTCACGACTTAAACAGAATGCTAGTACTAGACTTATCTAAAGTAGGTAGAGCTTATGACTTAGTTTATCGCTCAATGTCAGACTTAACAAAAGTTAAAAGGTTAGATCCTTTGAGTACTTTTGTGATATACGATAACACACTAGAAGATAATCTGTTGGCAGGTGTTAGATATTACTCAACAGGATTATTTGACAACAAACAGCATTTTGTAGAGCTTTATTTAAATGATAGAATTGTTAAGCTGCAAGAGGTAGACGGAGCTTATCAGGAGATAAGCATTGAGCCTCATGTGTTTAGAGATGTTCCGATAACAGAGTACTTAAATACAGCTGATGGAATGGGAGATTATGAAAGCGAACTAGCTTTGATAGATTCATATGATGCAGTTCAATCAGACACAGCTAACTATATGACAGATACATCAGATGCAATACTTGCTATATTTGGTCAAGTAGAGTTTCCAGATGATGTAGTTGGAGATAGTGCTAAACAGGTTGAGTACATGAGAAGAATGAGACGAGCTAGACTGTTGCAGTTAAAACCTCCTGTTGATGTAAACGGAAATGAAGGTACAGTGGATGCTAAATATCTATATAAACAATACGACGTTAACGGAGTAGAAGCATTCAAGAAAAGAATAGTTAACGACATTCACAAATACACAAACACTCCTGATTTAACAGATACTAATTTCAGTGGAATTCAAAGTGGAGAGGCAATGAAATATAAACTGTTTGGGTTAGAACAGGCAAGAGTTGACACTCAATCACTATTTGAAAAGAGTTTAAGAAGGAGGTACCAACTTATAGCTAACATAGGAGATTATGTTAAAGAGTTAACAGAGTTTAACATTGCTAAGCTTAAGATTACATTTAACCCTAACCTACCTAAAGCGTTAGAAGAAACTATTAATGCATTTAAATCATTAGGTGGAATGGTTACTAATGAAACAGCTATGAGATTAACAGGTATTGTAGATGACCCTAAACATGAACAAGAGCTGTTAGATACACCTACAGTCACGCTAGATAATAGCTATGACCTGGATAAAGGTAAACTGATGTACAAAATTTCAAGCATACTTAAGAAGTTTAAATCAGGAGACTATAGTGAAGCATTAGCGAGAAAATTCTTAAAAGACTTAGGATTAAGTGAAGAGGATATAGAAAGCTACTTACACGATGGCGAAGAGGTGCTAATCGATGAAGAAACGATCATTTAATTATTGGAAGAAAAGAGAGTTAGCAAACCAATTAAACCAAATTAAAGATGAGAAAGTAACTCTTGCAAACATGGAAGAGAACTTTAACATTGCATTAGAAGACATAGAACAGCAAATAAACGTATTCTATGAGAGATATGCAAAGAGCCAAGGTATTTCAATTGAGGAAGCTTTAAAACGGGTATCAGAGCATGATGTAAAAGCATTTGAGAAGAAAGCTAAAGAGTATGTTAAGAAGAAAGACTTTTCTCCTGAAGCTAATGCACAACTTAAACTCTACAATGCTACAATGAGAATTAACAGACTAGAGCTATTAAAAGCAGAGATGAATCTACACCTAACAAACTTAACTGTTAAGAACAGCGGGCTTATAGAAAAGCATTTAGAAAAGCTAGCTGAAAGTGAATATGCTAGACAGTCCGGAATACTTGATACTAAGCTTAGGTTTAGTAAAGAAGGTGTAAAAGCTATTGTTAATAGTGATTATAAGTATGGAAACTTTAGCAAGAACATTTGGACAAATCAAGAAGCCTTAATGGGAAATATTGCTACAATGTTAAGACGTTCTATCATTCAAGGAGCTAACCCAACTGACATGATAGGAAGGCTTAGAAGTCAATTCAATGTTAGCAAGCATGAAGCTAAAAGGCTATTAGTTACTGAAGCTTCTAGAGTTCAAGGAGATGTACAGCTTGATGCGATTGAGCAAGCCGGATATGATGAGTATTTATATATTTCAGAACCTACAGCTTGTGATATTTGCAAACAGTTAGACGGGAAACATTTCAAGATTAAAGACAGAGAAGTAGGAGTTAACTTTTACCCTATGCATCCTTATTGTAAATGTTCAAGTGCTGCATACTATGACAGTGAACAGTTAGATAAAGAGATAGCTGAGTATAGGAAAGAAAGAGGCTTGGATAATGCAGAAGAAAGTGGTATACTTGAAGAGAGAGACAGTTTAATAAAAGATATCCACAAAGCTATTGAAAGCAATAATGCAAGACAAATGTTTGGGGATAAATATTACAACGATTATAAAGACTTTATAAATAAAGTTGATGATATCAGAGCGTTAAAACTGTTTAAACATCTTTCAGGAAAAATAAGTTATAGACCGTTGAAAAATACACATGCTTATGCATTAGGTCCAACAGTTCAAATAAGCAGTGCAGATTTTGAAGGGTTGAAAAATGGATATAAATCCCCTAAAGGGATGGTGTTATTCCATGAGAACGGACACGCAATGGACAGCTTAGGTATGGAAATTCTAACAGGTAAATCATCTGTGGGTAACGGTGTGTTTGTTAAACGTAAGTTATACGGGATGACTTACGAAGAAGAACAAAGAATTACACACGCATCAGGGCTACCTAAGTATAAATTGAGAGAAGCTATTAATAAAGATATATGGACATTTGTAAACGGGGATTTACCAACGCTGAATAGCTTAGGTAAAAGGCCAAGAAGCAAAACTGAAAAAGCAAAATGGGATAAGGATTACTGGGAGCTAAGCTCTAAAATAGAAAAAAATGTTTCAAGAGTATTAGGGGAATTTAGAGCAATGGCAAAAGAAAGTATGGAGAAAGGGGAGCTTTCCCACCTAAACGCTATTTCAGATATGTTTGAAAGTACAGGCTGGTTTGGGGAGTTTCCTTTTGGGGCTGGACATGGTAAAAAATACTGGACAACACCAGGAAATGCTGAAACAGAATTCTTTGCTCATGCACAAGAAACGCTGGTATCTCCTAAACATAAAGAGATATTTGAAAAAGTATTCCCTAATGCATTAAAAGTATATGAAAATATCATAGATGATATTATTAAAGGAGTTGAGAAGGATGCTTAATGTTGAAGATATGGAAGCGATGGATAAAATTAATTCCAAGATAGAAGAATATGAAAAACATTTTGGGGAAGATTTTCCTATGTTTGAATATATTGACAGTCCAGTTACTGAAAAATCATATAAGAAGATTAAGGAAATTATAGATAAAGCTATACAAAGCAATAAGGCTGTTTATACACCAAAAGATTATTACAATAGAACATACTAATTATTAAACACTTAACATCTTGTTAGGTGTTTTTATTATTCACTTGTCCTGGATAAGACATTAAAAGGTCTTTTTTATTATGTCAAATTAAACTAGCGTGGATTATTACTTAAGTGAAGTGGTGCACAACTGAGCTGAAAGGATAATACTAGCGTGGATAAGGAGAACAAAACAAAATGAGCAAACAATTTTTATTAAAACTAAACTTACAACACTTTGCAGAGGAAGGAGCAACAGAAGGAGCTGTAGAATCAGCACCAACTGAACCTGAGTTTAAAGCTCCATCTAGTCAATCTGAGCTAGATAGTATTGTTAACAAAGCAGTTCAAACAGCGTTAAATAATCAGAAAAATAAATCTGAGGATGACTTTCAAAAACGTGTAGAAGCTGAGATTAAAAAGCGTGAAGATTATGCCAAATTAAGTGAAACACAAAAACGAGATAGAGACTTTGAAGAGAGGCAGAATAAATTCAACGAAGAAGTAGCAGCTTTCAAACAGTCACAGTTAATCATGGAAGTAAAAGAAGATTTACTATCTAAGAATTTACCTGTTGAACTAGCTGAGACTTTTGCTAAGCATGGTTCAGCTGAGGAAGCTTTAAAAGCAGTAACGGTATTAGAGAGAGCATTCCAAGATGCAGTAGCAAATGCAGTAAAAGCATCAGCAAGACAAACTACACCAGGAGCAAGTGGAACTGGATTTGATAAGCAAATAAACATAGGACAACGTCTTGCAAAAGGTGTTAATCATAAAAAACCATTTTAAAAAGGAGATCAATAGATGAGAACAAGAAATATTTTCAATGAAAAAGAAATTCTTCACAATTTAGACTATGAAGCAATTTCAGTAACAGTAGATAAAACTACTACAGGAACAGTAGATGAAGGTGGACGTAAAATCTTAAAAGCTGGGACATTCTTAGCTGGAGATGGTAAGTCAATCTTTGAAGACAGAACTAAAAAAGTTAAAAAGTTAACAAACGATGCAACAGCAACTTATGTTGATGGAGTTGCATTACACGATGTTGACTTAACAGACGGAGATGCAGTTGTTGCTTGTGTATTTAAAGGTACATTACGTGAAGACAAATGTAACAACGGAGCCGCTGTTGAAGGTAAAGTAAAAGAAAAATTAAACTTAATCAAATTTGTAAAAGGAGTGTAGTAAAATATGGCATTAATTTATGACACAATTACAGCTGAAAATGTAGCTGGATACTGGAACGGAACTCAAGAGGAAGTAACTGAAACTTTAGGGGATAAATTATTCCCAGCTAGAAAACAATTAGGAATTAAGCTTGCAATGGTTAAGGGCGGAAGTGGTAAGCCTGTTGTGCTTAAACCTGCTGCTTTTGACACTAAAGCACCTTTAAGAGAAAGAATGAACTTAAGTATCACTGATACTCAAATGCCTTTCTTTAAAGAAGGTTTATTAGTTAAAGAGGAAGATAGACAACAATTAAACATGATTTCTTCTACAGGAAACCAAGAACTTATTGACACTGTGTTAAGTGGAATCTTTGATGACCATGCACGCCTTGTTAATGGGGCTAAAGCACGTGTTGAGGCAATGAGATTACAAGTATTAGCAACTGGTAAAATCTCATTCAACAATAACGGAGTAGCTCAAGAGTTTGATTATGGTGTAAAACCTGAAATGAAGAGCACTGTATCTAAAGCATGGACAGCTGCTGATGCAACGCCATTAAAAGACTTAGAAACAGCAATAGCAGCAATGGAAGCTCAAGGTAAAAAAGCTGAAGTGATTGTTATGAACTCAACAACATTTGGGCTGTTAAAAAATGCTGACAGCACAGTTAAACTTGTTAAACCATTAGCTCCTAAAGGTGCATCAGTGACTAGACAAGAGTTAAGAGATTATATCTTAGATGCATTTGATGCTACAGTAGAAATTTCTAGAGATTCTTATGAAGATGGAGACGGTACTACTAAGAAATATTATCCTGATGGATATGTATCACTATTACCTAACGCTAAATTAGGTTCAACAGTATTTGGTACTACTCCTGAAGAATCTGACCTATTAGGAGGAAACGTTGCAGGAACAGATGTTGAGATTGTTAATACAGGTATTGCAGTTACAACTCAAAAATTAGTAGATCCTGTTAACGTTCAAACTAAAGTATCAATGATTACATTACCATCATTTGAGAGATTAGATGATGTTTACATGTTAGACATTCAACCATAGGTAAAAGCTTATGGATAGAGATATAGTGCTGTACAACGTTAAGGAAGACCTAGACATTCGAGACACATTGCAAGACACTATAATCTATAGACTTATTGACAAAGTCGTAGACCACTTTAAATTTGCTTATAAACAAGATGAGATAGATGATAAATATCGCTTCATAATTGAAGACTGTGTTATCAAACGTTTTAATAGGCGTGGTGCTGAGGGTGCCACGTCTGAAAGCGTTGAAGGACATTCAGTAAGCTATGAAACTTTCCTTAATGAGTTCGCTCCATGGGATGAAATGTTAAGGGAAGATTTCAAGAATGGGAAAGCTAAGAAGGGACAACTATTTATTTTCTGATGAGATATTCAGATAGAGCAGTCTTTAAACAAATAAGCAAAGATGAATATGACTTTGAAGCGGGAGAACACAAAAATACAGAACTTTATTCTGATATAGTTACGTGTTATGTAATGGATCTAGGAATAGAAAAGTCTGTTAAATTATTTGGAGATTATAGCAAGCAAAGAAAAGTTATATATCTTAAGAATGCTTATACTAAGCCTTTTAACCTTGTAGAGTATCGAGGTCAAAGGTACATACCTAAAACAGATAAGCAGCTTGCCAAAGTATTTTATTTAGAAAAGGATGATAGCATTGGGACTTAAAGTTTACGGCCATAAAAAGCTAAAAGTAAACCTTAAAGATATAAAGCAAATGAAAGCTGTAAAAGGTATTGTTAAGAAGAATACAGCACTCCTTAATCAAGAGATGGTTAGGGCGGCCGTATTTAAAGGTGGATATTCTACAGGTAGAACAAAGCAAAGTATTAGTATATATATTGGCAATAGTGGGTTATATGGGAAAGTACATCCTAACACAAAATATTCTCCGTATGATGAGCACGGGACAAGGTTTATGAGTGCTCAACCGTTTGTTAAACCTGCTTTCCAAAAGGCAAAAAAAGAATTTATTAAGGACTTGGATAAATTAACATGATAAAAACTAGAGAACAAAGTATATTTGATGAAGTGTTCAAACAATGTAAGTTATTAGGTTTTAAGGTCTATGATTACAAACCGATGAATGAAGTACCTTATCCATTTGTAGAAATGGAAGATAGCTCTGTTAGTTATGCTCCTAATAAGACAGATGTCAAAGGTAGTGTTAGCTTGAGTTTATCTGTGTGGGCTCTACAAACAAAACGAAAAGAAGCTTCTAATATGGCAAATGCTATTTTAGAAAAATGCATGAGAATAGAGCAAACAGACGGGTATTTTTGGTCGTTGAACTTAAACGCAAGTACAATAAGAATATTAGATGATAGAACAACCGTTACACCTCTTAAAAGAGCCGTAATTGAGTTGGAATTTAATTTGAGATAAGGAGAAAGAAATGACAGAGAAAAAAACATATGAAGCTAAAAAAGGCGTTGACATAATTCTGTTATACAGATTATTAAAAAATGCCAAAACTGAAGCAGCTTTTAAACTAGCTTTCCAAACTGAGCATAAAAATGAAATTAGTAGAGATGCTGATGCACAAAAAACAAAAGATGGGAACATCCAAAGTTTATCAGCTATCGAGTACGACTTTTCAGCAACTTCTATTGCGGCTAAAGGAGATGCTCATATTGATGAGTTGAAAAAAGCATTAATCAACGGAGAATTAGTTGAAATTTGGGAAATTGATAAAGCTGAAAAGAATTCTGAGAATAAATATAAAGCAACTTATTATCAGGGTTATATAACTAAATATGGAATGACAGCTAATTCAGAGGATAGTGTAGAGCTAGAACTTGAATTCTCTATTAATGGTGTTGGTAAAGATGGATTTGCAACATTAACAGCTGACCAAGCTGAAGTTGTTCAATACGTGTTCAAAGACACTACAATAGAAGCGTAATAATTTAATAAAAGCTAACTGGTAAAACTGGTTAGCTTATTTTTTTCGGAGGATTACAAAATATGCAATTAACAATTAATGAAAAAACAATAAATGTGAGATTTGGAGTAGGATTTGTAAGAGAACTTGATAAAAGATTTCCACTAGAAGCTAAAGGTGTAAAGCTTGGAATGGTATTAAGTATGAAAATTCCGGAAATATTAGGTGGAGATGTAGCAAGTTTATCTGATGTTATATATGCAGGTACTGTTCTTGAAAGAGAGAGACCATCTCAACAAGAAATTGATGAATTTATTGATAACCACTCTGATATTGAAGCTTTATTTGATGAAGTGCTTAAAGAACTTGAAGAAAGTAATGCGGGAAAGAGAATTCTAAAACAAAACAAAGCGACACTGAACAAGGAAAGCGAAGAGAACTAAACTCTAAAGAAGCTTACGAAGAAATAGTAATAAATTGTACAAGGTTTCTTGATATAACAAACGTAAGAGATATTGACTACCTAACGCTTTATGAATATGACCTGTTAATGTTTGGTGCAAGGATGAAAAAGCTAGATGAAGAGTTAGCACTCCATAAAAAAGCATGGCTTAACAGGGAAGTAGAGAGAACAGAAGAAAGAGGGAAAAAGCAATATTACGTTTACAGCAATTTTAAAGACTTTTTCGACTATGAGAAAGAGTTGAAAATACTCAATGGAGAAGAAGTAACTAAAATTCAAGATAAAGAACTTGGCAATTTACTATTGAAAGCAAATACGTAGGAAAGGAGGTAGTTTATGGCAGAACAATATTCAGTTGAAGCCGTCCTTTCAGCAGTAGATAAAGGTTTTGGTAATGCATTAGACATGATCAATGATAAGCTTGATAAGTTTGACAATAAAGTAGGTAAAACTGAAAGCAGCGGTAGTAAATTAGGCTCTACTTTTAAAGCAATGGCTTTAGCAAATTTAGCAGCTAATGCAGTAACAAAAGTAACAGGAGATTTGAACAGCTTAGTAAGTGAATCAATTAAAGCCTCCGATGCAATGGATAAGTTCAGAAGTACAATGAAGTTTGCAGGACTAGATAACAGTGCTATTGAAAAAAGTGCAGCTGCTGTTAAGAAATATGCTGATGATACAGTATATGACTTAGACGTAGTAGCAAACACAACAGCTCAACTAGCAGCAAATGGAGTTAAAGACTATGACGGACTTACTCAGGCGGCTGGGAACTTAAACGCAGTAGCTGGTGGTAATGCTGATACATTCAAATCTGTTGCTATGGTAATGACACAAACAGCCTCAGCAGGTAAGCTAACCGGGGAGAACTGGAGGCAGTTATCTGATGCAATTCCTGGTGCTAGTGGTAAGATTCAAGAAGCTCTTAAGAAAAACGGAGCTTACACTGGAGATTTTAGGAAGGCGTTAGAGCAAGGTAAGATTAGTGCTGATGAATTTAATAAAGCTATTATGGACTTAGGTATGACAGATGTTGCAAGAGAAGCGGCAACCTCTACTAAAACTATTGAAGGTGCTATTGGTAACATGAAAGCCGGGATTGTTACGAGTATTATGGAAATAATCGATGCTATTGGTAAAGATAGAATTACTGGAGCAATTACAGCGTTAGGAACGTTCATAACTAATGGATTAGGATTACTTAAAGTTGTTATCCCCCCAGTTATTTCAGCGTTGACTTGGTTATTTGATTTACTTAATAGACATCAGGCAGTAGTCGCAGCATTAACTGGTGCTTTTATAGGGTTTAAATCAGCATTAGCAATAGAAAAAGGAATTAATGCTGTGAAAAAAGCGTTAGACGGATTGACTTTAGCACAAGCAGCAGCAAAAAAAGCACAAGCAGCATTGAATGCAATAATGGCTCTGAACCCATTTACCATAATTGTAGTAGCTATAACAGCCTTAGTTGCATTATTAATCTACTTATGGCACACTAACGAAGGCTTTAGAAATGCAGTTAAAGCAATTTGGGATGGTATTAAAGCAGCCTTTGTTCAAGCGTGGGAAGCTATTAAAACAGCGTGGACTGGAGTAGCTGAATTCTTTACTGGAATATGGGAAGGAATTAAAGCCGGAGTTCAAGGTATAGTTCAATGGATAGCTCAAACTTGGAGTGGTGCAGTTGCTGTTCTTAAAGTAGTTTGGGATTCAATATCAACCGCAGCAACGACAGCATGGAACTTTATAATTCAAAGCATTATGGCAGTAGTACAACCATTTATTAACACATTTATCAATGGCTGGAACATTCTAAAAGATGGAATCAATGGAGTTTGGGAAGGTATCAAAATGATTTTCCAAGGAGCTTGGGAATTTATCAAAGCTATTGTGTTAGGAGCTGCATTAATCATAATTGATGTTGTAATAGGGAATTTTAGCAAGTTAAAAGATGATTTACAATTAATTTGGGATGGAATTAAAAATGCATTTTCTATTGTATGGGAAGGTATCAAAACTATTGCAGTTACAGTTGTTACTACTTTAGTTAACCTTGTAAGAAATTCTTGGGAAGGTCTGAAAACAGTCTTAACTACAATTTGGAGCGCTTTAAGAACTTTAGCTACTACAATTTGGGAAGGCTTAAAATCAGCAGTACTAAACATTACTAACACTCTTGTAAACACAGCTAAGTCTGTTTGGGAAGGATTTAGAAATTTCTTCTCATCTCTGATAAATAGTATAAGAAATACAGCCGTAAATACTTGGAATAGTATAAGTTCAAGTGTAATAAATATTGTAAATAGTTTGGTAAGTTCAGCACAAAATGCCTGGAACTCATTTAGAGATGGGGTTCAAAACTTAGTTAATAACGTTTCTAATATATTCCATTCTCTGTGGAACATCGATTTATGGGCGGCTGGACGAGCAATATTAGATGGATTCCTAAATGGATTAAGGTCAGCTTGGGGAAGTGTTCAGGAGTTTGTAAGTGGAATAGGTGACTGGATTCAAGCAAATAAAGGGCCTATTTCATACGACAGAAAACTTTTAATCCCTGCTGGTAATGTGATTATGGGTGGATTTAATGAAGGTCTTGAAAACGGCTTTAAAAACACGATGTCAAAAATTGAGGGAATAACAGGAAATATTCAATCAAGATTTAACATTAATCAATCTAAAGCGTTGAATGTAGAAAGCAATTATCAAGGTCAATCATTAAATATTAACTTTAAACTTGGAGATAGAGCGTTTAAAGGTTTTGTTGAAGATATCAACGATTTAAACGGAGAAATGGTGCAACTAGAAGAAATGTATGCACTTTAGAATGGAGGAATGCGAATGTACAATTTTATTAATACTAATGAAATAGGGGAAATGCAGCATTCCTCTATTCAAACCATATTTAATGGAGTAAACCTTGATTTAAAAGGATATAGAACATTAACAGTAACAGGTAGGTCACTTATAGGAAGAAGAATCAACAGTACTGAAGTTCCTGGGGCTGATGGTAAATACTTCTTATCAAGTGAGCTTGAGGCAAGAGAAATAACAGTTAAATTTCAAGTTAAAGCAGTTAATAATGCTGATTATAGAATCAAGTTTAATGTTCTGAACACATTATTACACAGCTTAGAGCCTAAGGAATTAAAATTTACAGATGAGCCGGATTATAAATTCATGGCAATACTTGAAAAAACAGGATCTATTGAAGAGACTGATAACACTGTAGTATCAACTTACACATTCTTATGCTTAGATCCTTACAAATATAAAAATGCTCAAGGAGACGTAGGTACAGACAGAGTAACAATTACTAAATTGCCTAATAATTCAGATGAGATAATACCTGATGTAATTAAGCTTTCAACAGCAAATGCTGGAGATAAGATTATTATTAAAAACCAAAACACTACTAAGAAGATTGTAATTAATCATAATTTTTCAAGCAACGATTTAGTAGAAATTAACTTGAATAATGATTATCCACTTAAAATCAACACTGTTAATAAGAGTGAATTAATTGATTTTGTGGAAAGTGATTACGATTTTTCAGTTAAACAAAATGATGTAATTACAGTCACGAACTGTAAGCGAGTAGAAATTTACACGAAGGAGAGGTTGTACTAATGAAACTATTTTTATTTAACAATGAAGAAAAGCTGCTAGGTACTACATCTCCTATTAGTGCTACTCAAAAAGAAGAGCTTAACAGTATTCAAACATTAGAAGCTGTAGTGCGATATTCTGAATTAGTAGAAAATGCTGTATATATAGGCCATAAAGACTATATTAAATCAGATGTATTCCATTTATACAAAATCGATACAGTAACTAAACACGACATAAGCGACGTTAAAATAACAGCTGTTAATTCATTCTATGATGATATGGAGAGCGACGGTTACATAAAAGATTACAGACCTACGAATAGGGATATATTAAGCGTGTTAACTACAATACTTACAGGCTCTAGATGGCAAGTAGGAACTTGTAACGTTCAAAGAACTTTAACTAGTAATTTCTACTATGTGACTAGAAAAGCTGCATTAAGTAAAGTAATTGAAGCTACTCAAATTGAGATCAGACCACGATATGTATTTAATCGAGGTAAAATCACAAATCGCTATTTAGATGTTTACACTAGATTAGGCCGTGATAATGGTAAAGTATTTGTGCATGGTAAAGATTTACTTACAGTCAGTGAGAAAAAGTCAAAAGGTGCTATTTATACGGCTGTTGTAGGTCGTGGTAAAGGAGAGGAAAAAGACACCGGAGGTTATGGTCGAAGAATATCATTTAAAGATGTTGTGTGGAGTAGACAAGCTGATAAGCCTGTTGATAAACCAGCGGGTCAAGAGTTCGTTGAAATACCTGCCATGACTAGACTATATGGATTTGATAATGGTAAAAAACCAAGAATTAAAATAGTTGAGTTCCAGGATGAAGAAAATCCAGAGAATTTACTTTGGTTATCATATCAATGGCTGGAGAAAAACAGTAGAATTCAAGTTGAATATAGTGCTGCTGTTGTAAATGTTGGTAATTTAGATTTAGGTGATACTGTAGGGATTAGTAATACTAAATTAGGTATTAAATATAAAACTAGAGTATTTAAAGTTGAACGTAATTTAATTAATAACAGATTAACTAAATTTGGAATTGGGGATAAAGTAACAACATCTCCATTTAGTAGAACTATTGAACTTGCTAAAGATATGAAGAATTTCCAGGATGACACGATTTATTGGCTGGATAAGATTAGAGAGAGATTATCTGATAAGTTCTTAAATGAGGACGGATATAATTATGATTTGAAAGCTAATAATGAGTATAATCTACCTGCTGGATATTATTCTTTTGACAAACCTATTAATCAAAACCCAACTAAAGTTGTTTATATGGGAGCTGGTAAAATAGCAATTGCTGACAGCAAGAAACCAACGGGAGAGTGGAACTGGAGAACATTCCTTGATGGTAGAGGTGCATCGCTAGATTTACTTAATACCGGAGTACTTAAGGCTGGTAGAATTCAATCAGCTGATGGTAGTTCATTTTGGGATTTAGATTCCGGAGTATTTCATGTTGGCCAACAAGCAATTGAAGAATCAATAACTGCAACAGTTAATGCTAAGAAAGATGAGATTGTTGCAGCAATTAAAAAAGATGTTCAGATAAAAGATGGAAAAGACGGTGTAAGTTCGTATATCCACAAAAAATATTCTAACTTTCGTGATGGTAGAGATATGAATGATGATTCCAACTCTACTTATTTAGGGCTTTACGTCGGAGAGAGTAAAATTGCTCCTACTGATTACACTCAGTATAGCTGGACAAAGATTAAAAACGAAGGAAAGCTGTATAAAGGATATGCTAACAGCTTAAAAGGATTAGATTTTACAGTTGTAGAACCTGATGACAATTCATTTTTATTAGCAAAAAACAGTCCTCACGTAAATATTACAAATGATGATATTAGTGATATTTGGCAAGCGAACATGTTTTTAAGCTTAAAACCTAATACAAAATATACACTTACAGCACGTGCAAAGGGTAATAAAAATAAATTGTGGGCTTACTTTAGAAACAATAAGACATCTCAAGAGTACCCTTGGGGACAATTAGAGTTCGAAAATGCATTAGAAACTAAGAATATTACTTTTACAACAGGTAATGATGTTGAGGATGTGCTATTCAAATTTATACTAGTCCCAGAGGATGAAGATTGGACAGGCGTAAAAGTTGAATGGTATACGATTCACGAAGGCAATAAAAATTACACATCTTATCCTACTGATGAGCCTGCTCAATATCACAAATATAGATATTTTGGATATGTAAACAAAGAAACTACACCAGTAGCAAGTGATTTTGATTGGTTTGATATTCAACAAAAATCAATTACTGGAGATAAGTATACACACATTGTATATTCAGATAATCCAGATGGAAGTAATTTTGGACGTGCTCCTAAAAAATATATGGGTGTAGCAAGAACTAATTCCCCTGCAACTCCTTCAGATAAAACGTCTTTTAAATGGTTCAATTTACAAGGAGAAGATGGTAAATCAGCTCCAAACTTTAATCTGCTATTAAACACTGAGATTAAGTCTAGCAGCTCTTACACGTTGAATGGTGCTACACCAACAATTAATCAAAATGACCTTAACGGTCGTAATTCTGTAGAGATCAACAATAACGGATTAACTGGGAATGCATGGAAAGGGATTTCTTTTATTAGCTCTAAGAAAGAGTTTAAAAGAGGAGATAGAATTGTAATTAGATTACCTATCTACATATACAGTGATGTACCTGTAGATAACGGGATTCACTTAGCCTTAAAATCTCATGTAGGTAATAAGCAGATGACCGGATTTAATCTTGACAGCGGGACACCTAAAGATACGTGGATTATTAAAGAAATTACCTACACGGTACAGCAAGATTTTACTTCTCAAAGCGATAATTTATTTTACATCTTTTCTACTAAGAACGGACATTTCAAAGTCGCCGAGCCTTATATGTCAACAGGAGATACAGTGCCAAGTGAGTGGGTTCCTAATATAGAAGATTTAAAAGCCCACTCTTTAACCGCAAATGTAAGGATATCTGGAACTTATGAAGGTAAAAGAACTAATAACATTAGATTCTTTGTAGATGTTTACTACGACGGAGAAAAGATAAATAGTGGTTTTAACTTAACCGTTAAAGTATGGGGTGCGGGCCTTGATAAAACCCAAAATAACGCAACATATAACAGCGACGGAGAGCTTACTAACGTCTACTACTATAACGGAGATAAAGACGGAACAACGATTAACATAAAACTAGATGTAGAGTATAAATACTTAAAAACTACATGTTTTGCAAGGCTTGACAACCTCCCAGACCCTGAACTGGTAAAAGTGCTCACTAATAAATACAGAACGTTTGATAGCACTCTTGACCAATTTAGGTCACAAATTGGGGAGCTTAATGACAAACAATTTAAAGTTGCAATAAGAGGCGAAAACCTTTTAAATGCAGCTGAAAAGAAAATTGGTAATAACTTAACTTATACAACCGTTGAACCTATGAAGCCTGGTAATACTTACACGTTAGTTGCTGATATAAGGTATTTCCCTAACGGTCAAGAGTTAAGTGTGTTTAACGGAGAAAGGAAACGACTTGTTGCTGGTATTAACATTTTTACATTTACAGTACCTAGCGAAACAAGAACGATTAACTTAGCACCATTAGGAAACTTGACAGAAGTAAAAAATCTTGAAGTTTGGGAGGGCAATTATAACGAAGGACTAGAGAAAAATTCATTTGATGTAATATCCGGAGGGATAAATAAACTTGTCACGTTAAAACTAAAGAATGAATTTAAAGAGGGACGTTATTATAAAGTGATGTTTGACACATCAGCACCAAACAACAGTGTAATGTCAATAGACATTAGCGAATACGTCCTTGCAAGTAACGGCGGCAAGGATATTCCTAACACTAATTACAAACCTATGGTTGCAAAAGATAATGAGATATTCACAAGAATAACTAGTAAGTCTAACGACAATAAAGACGTTGCATATTTAGAATTTACAGGGGATTTTGATAAAACGAAAATTTCCAATATCCGATTTTATGAAATTAACTTAGGGTTTAGGTATGCTAGAAGAAATGAGACTGTAGATATCAACTCGTTAATCAACCAAGCTAAAAATGAAGTAAATCTAAGCGTTAAAGAAACGTTATCAACCAACTATTTGACAAAAGCACAAACCGAAGCGACTATCAAAGTAATGAAAGATAAGATTGAGAATGTTGTTACTACTGACAACTTCAGCACCACATTAACTCAAAACGCTCAAGCATTGAGAATTACATGGAATGAGATGTCCGATTATGTTCAATTTGAAAGTGCTGGGCTTTCTTTTTATGAGGGATCAGTAAATGAAAATAATTTAAGAGCTAGAATAGACGGGGATACATACTCTTTTTGGCGAGATGGTCGTCATTTGGGGTATATGGGAACTGCTTATTGGGCTGAGAATTCTAATGTAAAAGGAATTCAATTTAATTTGGTCGGAGGCGATAATGCCACTTATATGGGGTGGGGTTATAAAAGAGGGATCTATAGCCCGACTTTCGATTGGAAATGGCTTTACGTATCTGAGAAATTTGGCCCTTATAGCACTAATACTTTAAATGCTCATTGCCCTGTGGATTTTCATAATAATTATATTAGAAATTCCAAGACTACAGTCGAAGATTTAAATATTATTGATGGAATGACTGTCTCTATTCCCATTGTGCACTCTATAACAAGAAATGGCAATGGGTCTGTCGATTGGGTTTACGGATACATGCGATTCAAAAATGGTATTCTGGTTGATGCAACTAAACCCCGCTAAAAAAGGAGGATATTAATAATGACAATGCCAATAGAAGCTAAAATTTCAAATGTGAAAAGTGATATTTTAAAATTTGTAGAAATATCAGCTAGAGATTATGATTTACCACCATTTATTATTGTTGGGATATTATCCGACTTATTAAATGATTGGAAAACTAAGGAAATAGTTCAAATTAATGATAGTTACAATAGAATTATAACTACATTAAACGAACAACTTTCAAAAGAAAAAAAAGAAGATTAAGGGCGGTGTATAACCGCTCTTTTTTAAGGAGGTGCAAACATTGCACATAACATTGGCGGAACTTGCTAATCAATATTATGAATTATTTAACGACATTTACATTCACGCATTAGCTGGAATTATAGTATTTGATATTATTACAGGACTTGCTAAAGCGTGGGTAACAAAAACGGTTAATTCCACAATAGGAAGACGTGGATTAATTGAGCATCTGATAGTATTAGTGCTAGTTGTAACAGTATATCCCTATTTAATATATATAGGATTTGAAGAAGTCGCTACAGCCTTTATATTCTTCTTCATAGCAACCTATGGGGTGTCACTTATTGAGAACTTAGCCGCAATTGGTGTGCCATTCCCAAAGGGGATAAAAAAGAGGTTGGAAAAGCTAAGAGATGCATTAAACGAAAAGGAGTGATTCTATCTTGGAAAAAATAATTAGATTAAGCATAGAAAACACAACAAAAATAAGACAAGTAGAAGATAGTTTTTGTGAGCTGTATTCACACGATAAGAATAACGGTGCTTTTGAGTTTGAGATTACAAAAGGTACATTAACTAATGAAAATGTAGTAGCTCTTTTTAAATTCTTGAGAAGTGGTAGCTACTGGAAAACTAACGGAACTGTAGAAGATAATAAAATCAAATTTAACTTTGACACCTCTCTAATCACTCAAAACGAGGAAGTTGTTTGCTATATCTACCTCGATAAAGAAGAACGCAACAGCGACATATTCAGATTTAAATTCAAAGTTAACCTATCTGAGATAGATAAAGCTAGTCAACTACCGGAAAAAGAACGCTTTTTTGCTAATAGCATGATAGTAGATAGAGTAGATGTACTTACTAAAGAAGACTTTGACAAAGCTATCAAGGAGATTGAAAAAGGTAGTAAATTCTTAACAGAAACTCAAGCAAATGAAAAGTATGCTCTAAAAGGAGATATCCCTAACGTATCGGATTTTGTATCAAGTGAACATTTATCAGATTATGCTTTGAAGACTGAAATTCCGGATAGTGAAACTATTGTAAATAAGGCTGTAGAAGAAGTTGAGAAAAAGGGATATTTAACTGAACATCAATCACTAGCTAATTATGTCACTGAAACACAGCTGGAAGGTAAGAATTACTTAACACAGCACCAGGATATTAGTAAATTAGCTACAAAACAAGCTGTTGATGATGTTGCTGCTAAAGTTACACAATTAGAAAGTAGACCTGTTACATCAAGTTATGATGATAGTGAGATTAAAAGGAAAATCAAAGAACTAGAAGATAGACCAACAACAGCTAACATTGACACTAGTAATTTTGTAACAACTACACAATTAGAAGATAAGCATTATCTAACGGAACATCAACCGTTAACTGATTATGCTACTAAAGAAGAACTTAAAAAAGCTTTCTTAGATGATGAAGAACATGAAAAATATGCGAAAAAGTCAGAATTACCACAACCATATAACGACACGGATATTAAGAATAGGTTAACTACTCTTGAGAATAAACCAAGTGGGAATGTTGATACGAGTAATTTTGTGACTAAATCAGAAGCACCATATGTAGCAACTGGCAACTTACCTCTTGTAGGATATTTCAGTCAAAATTCGACAACAAGAAACACGAGCAATTTTGGTAAATTATATTCAGATAATTACGGTAAACATTTAGTTATTAGTGGTCGTGAAAAAACAACTAAATTTGAAGCTATATTATATACAGCCGCTAGTTCATTACCTGATTATTACGAGCCAGACTTTGAGTTTTCAGAGAGCGAGAACATTAAGTTCATCACAACACGAAATATTCACGATTATATCCCAGCTAACACTGG
>FLSG01585628.1_pt1 | contig 24646 bp, 27 predicted proteins | sample 1550511 | NCBI WGS metagenome assembly FLSG01 (sample SAMEA4031768, study PRJEB14383) | metagenome | biome: human; feature: oral; material: saliva | place: Philippines | collected 2014
GTGTAAACCGAGCAAAGTTAGTAAAACGAAGCTCTATGACAAAGTCAAAGTCGTCCTTAAAAGGAAACACGCCGTGTCGCGACCTCTAGCTGTGACATTTACAAAACTAAACCAAACCATAATAGGATGGATTAATTACTATCGTATTGGTAATATGAAAACTTACCTAGCGAAGTTTGGCCAATGGTTACGACATAAAGTCCGTGTCATTATCATTAAACAGTGGAAACTTCCGCAACGAATCTATACGAATTTACAACGATTGAACCGGCTTTTCAAGTGTCATTTCAAGAAAGAAGACATTTATAAGGTCGCTAACTCTAGGTTAGGCTGGTATAGAAAATGCGGCATGGACGTTGTCAATTTTACACTAAGCCCGAGAGTTTTAGCCATCAAGAAAAAGGATCGACCTGGCTTGGTCAATCCTTTAACTTACTATCTAAATAAAGCGTGAATAATACAAACGTAGCGCCGTATACGAGAACCGTACGTACGGTGCGAAGGGAGGGGCGGAATTTATTTCCCCTCTACCCTATTCTTATTTATCATTGTAAATCTATCCCATCAAAGGAATTAGCCATGTTGTCCAGAAATAACTAAACGGCATTACTAATACCATGGCGGGAATCATATCCGCAACTGGAAACTCGATTAATTTTACCATTCTAAAACCAGTAGCAATCATTAAAAAACCACCGGCAGCTCTAAAGTCTGAAATCATAGTTGGTGTTGTCATTGGAATAATCACTTGTGCTAACATAAAAAGAATTATAAAAATAATGAACTGTGGAATAGCAATAGTAGAAATAATATAACCGATATTAGCTGCAAAGATAGCTGCAGTAAATAAATCTAAAATCGATTTAGAAATTAAAATAGTGTGATCGCCGGTCATTCCTGAATCAAGAGCGCCATAAATTCCTGTACCGCTTGCACAAAATAAGACAATCGCAGTGACTAACATTGAAATATATTCATCATTTGTCATGCCATGATCAATTTGGGTTTTAAACAAGCTTTCTACAGGTTTTCCCATCTTCATTCCTGCTTTATCGATCCATTTTCCTAATTTAAATACTAAACCTATGACGGTTCCTAAAACCACCGCAAATACTACTGCTGGCATATTTTGCATCTCATCAAGAGTAAAAATTCCCATTGCCATGGAACAAAGACCAAAAACATAAGTGATTTGAGTTTTAAATTCCACACTAAGATACTTTCCAGCTACAGCACCAGCGATTCCTCCAATTAATACGGATAAAGTGTTAATAATAATTCCATAGGGCATATGGCATCTCCTATCTTTGTGTTAAATTGTATTATTCTTCAATATTAGGGGTTCCATAAGTATGGAAAGTAGATACAGTTTTGTTGCCCCATGCTTGTCCTTTAGCTCTATCTACTTCGTCCCAGGAAATTACTTCCCAATCGGGTTCTAAAACAGTATAGCCGCCAGCTGCTAATTCAACACGTGTTCCGCCAGGTTCATAAACATAAACAAAATAAGTTTGGTTAATTGTATGTTTACTTGGTGCAAATTCAATATATATCCCATAGTCATTAAATATATCTGCAGCATGCGCAATGTCTTGAAAGTTTTCTACTTCAAAAGCTAAGTGGTGGAAGCGTCCTTGTGCACCCGTTTCATCCTTTGTATAAACTACTTCGTACGATTTAGTATTTGGACTATACCACACGCCTGGGCGTGAACCATCTGTGAACTGCAGTTGTTCAGTTAATCGCATACCGAGTGTGTTCTCCATCATATCTCCGTCGGCAGGCGGGTTTGATGATAAGAAATTAACATGGTCTAATTTCTTTGTTTCAATAGCTGTATTAGGATGTTTCTGTGGTTGATTTTTATAAAGAGGTTTTTGGTCATCTGAAGGTACAAATCGTGATGTTTCATAATATAATTCTTGCAAATGTCCATCAGGCCCTCGAAATTGATAAGTTTTGCCATGACCATAATCACCGTCAGTCCAACCAATACCATAGCCAGCCTCTTCTAAAGCATTTGCTCGGCGTTCTAATGCTTCAAAACTTGAGGTACGCCAAGCCACATGACCAACGCCAGCTTTTTCTGATGCTGTTAGAATTAATGAGTATAATTGGTATTCATGGTAACAACGTAAATATACTGATTTTTCAGTGCGATGAACTTCGCTAAGGCCTAATAGTTCTTTGAAAAATTTCGTACTTTCTTCTAATTTAGGCGTTAAGATCTCTGTGTGCCCTAAATGCGCAATTTCATTCGTCGTATAACTTTTCATAATATTATTCCTTTCTTTTATAAAATGTAATGATAACTTTTTACAACAGTATTTGCTTCTAAAGCTTATTTTTTATAACTAATGACTAACGAAACTATTAAATAACGTTATGTTTTCTTAGCAATTCATCGATGTCTGGTTTTGTAATTTTTCCATCTGCGATATCTTGTTTGCGTTGTTCTTCATATGCTAGCTTTTGCCTTGTTCCTTCTATAATTTCACTTGATATTTCTGGTGGGATGACGACAACACCGTTTTGATCTCCGACAATATAATCACCTGGCATTACCACGACACCGCCACAGCTTATTGGATAATTAATCTCTCCAGGCCCATCCTTATCACCTACTGAAGGTGAGATCGCTTTAGCAAAAACTGGATATTTTTTTTCTTTGAGCTCTTCAATATCTCGAATAGCTCCATCAATAACGATTCCGCCTATTTTTTTCTTAAAAGCAGAACTTGACATTAAATCGCCTAATATAGAATACTCTGTTGTCCCCCCAGTATCAACAATGATAATATCTCCTTCTTGAGCTAAATCTATTGCTTTATGCAACATTAGATTGTCAGCGGGTCGTAATTTTACCGTAATAGCTGGTCCTGCTAAAACAGCTTCGTTTACAACAGGCTTAATAGCCGGATCTAAAGTATTAAACTTACGAAGACCGTCGCTTAATGGGGGCGTCCCATAGCTTTTTAACTTATCAAAGATTTGTCTATCACTAGGACGCTTAATATCCTCACCAATTCTAAAGCCAAATGTACCTTTACTCATTTTTCCCACTCTCCTATTTTAACTTTAAACCAGTTCATCTCCTGCGACAGGATAGAAACTTGCAAAGCTTTCCGCATATTTATAATGGCTATTACCAGAGATTCTTCTTAAATGGTTACCACGCATACTGCCACGATCAGTATAATAGCTGATTAAATGTTTTTGTCCCTTAAAGCATTGCATTGCCTCGGCTTTTTTATCAAAAACATCAGTAATATCGATAATTTGATCTGGCACATAACCACTAATTTCAGTTTGGTGTGGTTCAAAACCAAAAATACGCATTTGTTTGGTAGCTGCTAAATCATCTAATTCAACACCTGCTGAAGTTGCCTGCACGCTAGCTTGCCATACGAGCTGAGAGATATTATTGTGGTCGGGATTCAAAACATCATTTTTATCATGAGTAATAATGATGTCTGGAGCTGTACGACGGATGGTTGCTACAATATTATTTTCTAATTCACGTGTGATTTCAATTGGATAATCAACTAAATCCCAGAATTCAATATTTTTAATGCCTAATATGCTCGCTGCTTTTTCCGTCTCTGCTCGTCGTTTTTCTTTTACTGAATCATAAGTTTGTTCCCCTTGCTTCCAAATATCATTTGATTCACCACGTACGCCAAAGGTCAGTACAACCACTGATACTTCTGCGCCATTTTCGATATACTTTGCGATAGTTCCTCCTGAACGCCATACGTAATCTGCAGCATGTGCACTAAAAACAAGTAATTTTTTTCCTTTGATCATTTTTTTCTCCTATCTGTCTGTTTAATAATTATCATTTTTTAATTGACTAAGTGATTTTAATAGAAATTATCCACATCCCTTAAAAATTACCAATATTGTTGAACAATAATGATTACAAAACCATAGTAAACGATTTCAAAATTATTGTCAATAACTTATTATATATTTATTGTAAGTAGTTTATATTGACAGAAGTAATGGAGTGAATTAGTCTGTAATTGTTGAACAATAAAGATGAACGAAAAAATACAAACTATTTTAAAAAATTAGGAGGAAGAAAAATGTCAAAAAGAAAGGTAATTAAGATTAATGGTTCTGATCATGAAAATCCAATTCCTGCAGCAGTAAAAATTGGAAATATGGTATATACATCTGCGATTATAGGGAATGATCCAGAAAATGGTGAGATACCTGAAACTGTGGAAGAAGAAATCTCCTTTGTTTTTCAATTTATAAAAGAAATTATGGGCAATACGGGAGGCTCGATAGATGATATTGCTCATTTATCAGTGTATGTTGTTGATCGAAAATTAAAAGAAAAAGTTAATGTTGAATGGCTTAAAATGTTTCCAGACCCTGATGATAGACCCGCCAGACATACGACGGTTAAAGACTTAAAACCAGGTGTACATGTACAAGTTGAAATGGTTGCTGTACTCTAGCTACTGTAAAAAAATTAAATCTAGAGCAAAAAGAACCTCAAAAAAAGGTTCTTTTTTATTAAGTATTTATTAGTAAACGACTGTAATTACTAATCGTATCACGTACGCTGTAAATATGTTCTTTTACTTTTTTTGAAGCAAGTTCGCCATCGTGTTTTGTTACAGCGTCTAGAATAGCTTTATGTTCTTGTAAAGTTTCTTCCGTTCTTCCTGGGATTAAAATCGTTTTGAAGTTATAACTTGAAAGTCGGTTTTTTAAGTCTCTTACTGTATCTACAGCAAGTGTGTTATCACATTTTCTATAGATTACTTCGTGAAACGCTGTATTCAATTGAGGATGCGCTTGATAGGAGTCTTCTTCAAGATTTTCTCTCATCTTTGTATAAATATTATTCATTTCATTAAGGTCTTTTTTTGATAAATTTGGTGTGACCTTTTTAAAAATATACCCTTCGATTTCTGCTCTTAGATCAAGAATATTAATAATATCATTAAGTACTAAAGCTGTGACTTTTGCTCCTTTATGTGGCTCTATGGTAACTAAGTTTTCTTTTTCTAAAAGAGATAAGACACTTCTTATAGTATTTCTACTTGTTTTATACTTTTCAGCTAGGTCAGTTTCGATAAGTTTTTCATTAGGGAAATATTTACCTTTTTGGATTGCATCTTTTAATTGATTGTATATTGTAGTTGTTTTCGTTTCTTTCATTTTTACCTCCATGTTTTTATAATAAACAATGATTTTTTCTGTATATATTTAGCATTATTTATTATTGGGTTACTATCTTAAAATACTGATAATTTAGTAATAAAGCTTATTATTTGAAACTTGCTTCTAAATGAAACTAGGAGCATTATAGTTATAGCTTGTAATTTTTAGCCAGCTGTAAAAAAGATAATACATTTTAGTGATAAGCTTATGAGAAAGACAGCGCTTTAACTTAAAGTTCTTTGCATGTATTATAATACAATAATACATGATATCAAAACCTTTATCTTGCATAAAAGCGCTCTTTTGTATAACAACTTCTTACCAAATCCCAATCACTTTCGTCCAAATCGTTCCTACGCCAAGCCAGATAAGGATGTAGACAATTCCTAAAACAAAGTTCATTTTCCACCATTCAGATTGTGTTACAAATTTTGAATCGAAGTAAATTGGTGCAGGTCCTGATGAGTAATGGGTTGTGGAACTTACCAGGCTACCAAAGAATCCAAGCATTAGTGCTGCTAGTTGGCCGGGAACATCAGCTGCTAAAGCTACAGCTAGTAATGCTGCATACATCGCACTGACATGGGCTGTTGCGCTAGCAAATAAGTAATGGCTATAAAAATAAATCACGCACAATAAACATAAAACAAGAAACCAGTTCATATTACCTAGATTAGAAACGATTAAGTTACTAAACCAGGGGATAAATCCTAACTCATTCAATTGGGTAGCCATCATTACTAAAACAGAGAACCAGGTTAGGGTGTTCCATGCACCCGTTTCTTTTAAAACATCTTGCCAGTTCAAAACACCTGTGAGTAACAATAAAGCTAACGCAGTAAAGGCTGTTAAGGTAGCGTCTATGCCAGTTAGACTACTTGTCATCCATGAGATAAGCGCTAAGATAAAAATTGCGCTCATAATTTTTTCTGGAAGAGAAAACTTTCCCATATCTTTTAATCGTTTATCTGCCCATTGTTTAGCGTTAGGGGTTTCTTTGATTTTTGGCGGGTATATTTTATAAATTAAAAAAGGAATAATGATTAGCGAGATAACTCCTGGAAGTAAAGCAGCTAAAAACCAAGTGATCCAACTGATATCAATATTAGCATCGCTGGCAAACGCTTGTGCCAATGGATTTCCAGCCATAGCAGTTAAAAACATAGCTGAAGTGATGGTATCACCATGAAATTCTGCAAACATCAAAAAAGCCCCAATGTCTTTGCGGCTTTCATCGTTTGGACTCGAATGAAATGCGTCGGCTAAAGATTTAATGATTGGGAAAACAACACCACCAGCACGGGCCGTATTACTTGGTGTTGCTGGTGCTAAAACTAAATCAACGCCAATAATTGAATAAGCTAGTCGCAGCGTTCTTTTACCAAACAAGGAGACAAAATTAAGCGCGATTCTTTTCCCAAGCCCTGTTTTAATAAATCCTCGTGAAATAAAAAAAGCCATAGCAATTAACCAAATGCTGCTATTACCAAAACCGGCAACCGCTGTATCAATATCAATTACCTTTGTCAAAGTAGCAGCGACAAAACCGATGATAGAAACTGCGCCGATAGGTAAAGGCTGTGTAATACAACCGACAATCGTAGCGACAAATATTGCAAACATTTGCCATGCTGAAGCAGTTAAAGCTTCTGGACGTAAGGGGGTACAAAACCATAAGACTAACCCTGCCAATACTGGCCACAAAAACTTCTTATACTGCTCTTTACTTAGTAACACCTAGGGTCATCCTTTCTTATCTACAAATGTTCTTATTTTTTAAATCGATTTTTTTAGTCTTTGAATTAAATATAACACTTTTTAATGTTATATTTAATTATATACACGGTTTAAATTTTATATTTGCGAAGAAAATACAAATTAATTTTGTGAGACACTGTTTTTTGTGCACCATTTTAATAAAACATTCGTTCTCAATTAGAAGAGGTGAAAGAATGAAGAATACGCGTTGGATTAAATTTCTTGGCGGAAGCAATCTTCTTTATACCGTTACGGTTGGATTATTGTTATGTATTTTTATTATTACCATGACAAAACTGGATTTTATTTTTGGTACGTTGGCAGTGATTATATCTAATATTTTAATGCCGATAATTATTGCTGTGTTACTATATTATCTGTTTAATCCTGTGATTGACTTTATGGAAAGACATAAAATCAAAAGGGTTTGGGGGATAGCGATACTATTTGCAACGGTACTTTTGCTTCTAGCAGGTGGCATTGTGCTTGTCATACCACTTTTAGAAAACCAAATTACAACATTAGCAGAAACCTTTCCCGTGTTTATAGATAATTTGGTACATACTGTCATTACTTTTATAGATGATTTTTCAGGGAATGAATTAGCTGATCAAATTATTTCGCAAGTAGAAGGCTTTATGAATAGTATTAGCTCTGACATAGGAAATTATGTCTCTGAAGGACTTACTCGCTTTTCCTCGGTTGTTACAGGGATTACAAGCGTAGTTATGACTATTGTCATTGCACCGATCATTTTATTTTTCTTATTAAAAGATGCAGAAAAATTTGCGAATGGTGTATTAGCAGTAACACCGCCCAAATGGCGCGCTGATTTGATACGTATAGCAACTGAGATCGATATTCAAGTAGGTTCATATATCAAAGGTCAACTGGCGATTGCAGTAGCCAATGGTGTGATGATATTTTTAGGTTTTACTATTATAGGATTGGATTACAGCGGGATTTTAGGACTTGCTGGAGGGATACTGTCACTTATTCCTTACATTGGGCCTACCTTAACGTTTATTCCGGCACTTATTGTCGCACTATTTACTTCATGGACAGAAGTATTTTTACTAATTTTAGTATGGATAGTGATTCAATTTGTGGAAGGTAATTTTGTTGAACCTAATATTATGGGAAGACAGTTAAACATTCATCCGCTGACAATCATTATTATTTTATTGATTATGGGAGATCTTTTAGGTTTATTTGGTCTTATTTTTGCTGTACCGATTTATGCCATTCTTAGAGTCATCGTTAGCTATGTTTTTCAAAAATTTAAATTACGGTATAACAAATATTATGGTGATATAGCCGGGAAATATAATACTGGAGATACTGGAATGACTGATTTTGGAGACGATAATATAGATAATGCCAAAAATAAGTTGGTAGAAGAACTCGTAGAAAAAAGAAAAGTCGATACAAAAAAGAGCAAGAAATAGCTATATAAATATAATGGATTGTGGAATAGCTTTAATGTTATATTTAAATAAATATGCCATTTAAAATTTTATATATAAAGGAGAAAGAGTTGTGAAATTAATTTCGTGGAATATTGATTCTTTAAATGCTGCTTTAACCAGTGATTCAAATCGCGCCCAATTAACAAGGATGGTCTTAGATACGATCGCTGAGTATGACGCAGATGTAATCGCCATTCAAGAAACTAAATTATCTGCAAAAGGCCCTACGCAAAAACATATAGATGCTTTAGCTGAGGAATTACCAGGCTATGAGATCGCTTGGCGAAGCTCAGAAGAACCTGCCCGTAAATCTTACGCTGGAACGATGTTTTTATACAAAAATAACCTTCAGCCAACAGTCACTTTTCCTGAAATTGGTGCACCAGAAACGATGGATCAAGAAGGCCGGATTATTACATTGGAATTTGAAAACTGTTTTGTTACACAGGTTTATACCCCTAACGCTGGTGGTAATTTAGATCGATTAGAAAAACGGCAAGTTTGGGACGAAAAATATAGACAATATTTAACTGCTTTAGATAAGCAAAAACCAATCATTGCTTCAGGGGACTACAATGTTGCACATCAAGAGATTGATTTGGCGCATCCAGATAGAAATCACTTTTCAGCTGGTTTTACCGACGAAGAACGTGCTGGTTTTACTGAACTTTTAAATAATGGCTTTTCTGATACTTTCAGATATCTTCATGGTAATGTTGAAGGAGTTTATTCTTGGTGGGGACAACGAGTTAAGACAAGTAAAATCAACAATTCTGGTTGGAGAATTGACTACTTTTTAGTTAGCGATCGGATAGCTGATCAAGTGATGACTTCAAAGATGATTGATTCGGGAAAAAGACAAGACCATACACCGATATTTTTAGAAATCAATATATAAATTGATTATATTGTTATTCAAAAAAGTAAAAATATAATTTAATGTTTTTTTTAAGCTCATGTTATATAAGAAAAACATGAGCTTATTTGTTTTTGATATAAATACTAAAAATAATATATGACAGGCTTTATATATTTTAATAGTATTTAAAAAACATTAGCAAAATACGGCTTCGTTATTTATTGAATGAAAAAAATATTTTTTAGAGAACAAAATGTTGTTATAAAATAATAAGGAATGATAAAATTATGTTATTAAAAACGCTTTTTCGTTTTTAAATAAATTTTAGGAGGATTTTATCATGACCGAAAGAATTTCTCTGGAAAAAGCTGCCATTGATTTTAGCAAAGATAATGTAGAACACCCACGTATTTATGAGCTACCCCCTAAAAAAGGACGTGACTTATTAGAACAAGTTCAAGAATCTTCCGTAAAAAAATTGGAAATTGACATAGAAGATCAAAAAATTGATACAGGTGATTGGGGCAAAATCAACGTACGATTTCTAAGACCTAAAGGTAATACAGAAGTGCTGCCTGTCATCTATTATATCCATGGTGCTGGCTGGGTATTTGGCAGTGCGGCTACGCATGATAAATTAATTCGTGAACTGGCTGTACGTACAAATTCTATTGTTGTTTTTCCAGAGTACAGTCGTTCTCCTGAAGCAAAATATCCAACCGCTATTGAACAAAACTATGCTGTCTTACAGCAGTTACCAGATTTAGCCAAAGAAAAAGGAATGGATTTAGATCGACTGAGTGTAGCAGGAGACTCTGTTGGTGGGAATATGGCGACTATTATGACCATTATGAGTAAAAAGCGCCAAGGAATCCCGATTAAACAGCAACTTTTGTATTATCCGGTGACAGATGCAAATTTTGATACTGAATCTTATAAGCAATTTGCAGAAGGTTATTACTTAACTAAAGAAGGGATGCAGTGGTTTTGGGATCAATATACGACTGACGAATCAGAGAGAAATGAAATTACAGCTTCACCTTTAAGAGCTTCAGAAGAAGAACTTAAGGACCTGCCTGCAGCTATGATTTTAACGGCAGAAGCGGATGTTTTACGTGATGAAGGTGAAGCTTATGCACGCAAATTACGTGAAGCTAATGTAGAAGTGACACAAGTACGATTTCAAGGAACGATCCATGATTTTGTTATGGTAAATTTACTAGATCAGACCAACGCCGCGCGAGCAGCCATGGATCTATCTACAGATTGGATAAATAAAAAGAATAAGTAACTCGTATAGGAAGCACTGCAAATTATAAAAATAAAGTAATAAAACTAGCATTCAACAGGAAATTGAGTGCTAGTTTTAATGTTTTTAGAAGTTATACATTGTATTTATCTAAGGAAAGTTGAACGATTTTCTCACATAAATCAGGAAAATCGATACCTTGAGCTGCGGCTTCTTGTGGCAGTAAACTGGTAGGTGTCATCCCAGGTAAACTGTTGGCTTCAATGCAATAGATCTTAAAATCAGAAGTCACCATAAAATCGATTCTAGAATAAACGGACAAGCCTAAAGTATTATGAACTAAAAGGGCTAGTTCGCTCAATTTTTTTGTTAAATCCTCAGAAATTTCTGCTGGAGCAATTTCGATAGTTGCACCTTCTTGATACTTGTTTTCATAATTATAAAAACCATGTTTAGGGATGATTTCAATGACGGGTAAAATAGTATCACCTAAAATACCTACTGAAAATTCTCTTCCGGCGACTTTTTCCTCAACCATTATTTTACTTTGAAACTTTGCAGCTGTTTTTACTGCTTTATCTAAATCAGTATCTTTTTCTACCATTTCTACGCCAATACTTGAACCATTATCAATCGGCTTTACTACGCAAGGAGCAGAAATTTTTCTTTGATAAAATGAATCGATCATTTCCCATTTAGGCGTTAAGATATGATTGGTTACCATCAATTTTTTGGAAACTTCTTTGTCCATCGCTAACAAACTACTCTTATAATCACTACCAGAGTACTTAATATTATAGATATCAAAAAGAGCTTGTAATTTTCCATCTTCGCCAATACCACCGTGTAATGCTAAAAAGCAAAAATCAGCACTTTTACAAATAGAAATGACATTATTTCCAACCAGATCGTTTTGTTGTTGACTTAACTTAGCTAAATTTTCTAAAGCTGATTCTTCTTTACCAATAGAATAATCTCTGTTTTTACTATTTTCTGTTTGCTTTTGCAAAGCTTCTGCGAAATTATTTGCATTCATGCCTAAATAAATATCTAACAGTAAAACGCTATGACCTTTTTCTTCTAAAGCTGTTGCTATTTTTCCACCTGAAGATAAAGACACGTCTCTTTCATAACTCAAACCGCCTGCAAGTACCACGATATCCATCTTTTCTATCTCCTCTTTAGCTTGATATAAACTGTATTTTATACTTTTTAATCAATCAGGGCAAACGAAAGCGAAGCGTAGTGACCAAAATGCTTCTATTTTTTTAAGGTAATAAATTGACAAAACGGTAAATTAACGATACTATTTAGAAAAGAATCTAATTAGATGTTTTTCTAAATAGTTGATTGGAGCTAAATAAATGAGTTTTGAAGCTAGTTTTAAGGCGCTTTCAGTCCCAGTGAGAAGAGAAATTCTACAAATATTAAAAGATGGACGTTTATCGGCTGGAGAAATTTCCCATCATTTTGATATGACAGCTGCTACTGTTTCTTATCATTTGAATATTTTAAAAAAAGCAGGTCTTATTTGGGAAGAAAAAGAGAAAAATTTTATATATTACGATTTAAACACTTCTATTTTGGAAGAATTAATGTCGTGGTTGATCGAGTTAGAGGGGAGTCGAAAAAATGAAGAGTGAATACAAAAGTACAATGGTTGTTACAAGTTTGGTTCTTTTATTTCCGATGCTCATCGGATTAATACTGTGGGCAGAGCTACCGGATCAAATAGCGACTCATTTTGGCGCGAACAATAACCATGATGGTTGGAGCAGCAAAGCTATGACTGTTTTTGGTTTACCCTTTTTAATGTTTTTTATTCAATGGGTAGTTTTTTTACTGACAAGTTATGAACCTAAGAAAAAGAATATTAATGACAAAATATTTAGGGCGGTATTGTGGATTATTCCACTAGTTTCCTCTGTTGTCTTTTTGGCAACATATATGACTGCATTGGGTTATAGTTTAAATGTCGGATTACTGGTTAATTTACTTGTGGGTCTTGTATTTATAGTTTTAGGAAATTATCTACACAAGGTAAAACAAAATTATACCGTAGGAATCAAACTTGCTTGGACGTTAAATAGTAAAGAAAATTGGAATCGTACGAATCGAATGGGTGGTTGGATATATATTCTGGGTGGTTTATTATTCATTTTAAATGCATTTTTACAACAGATTTGGTTATTAATAGCGATTATCGCTATGGTTATTATCCTACCGGTTTTATATTCTTTTGTGTTATTTAAAAAAGAAAACTATGAATAAAAGTTAAAAAATCCCCGTATGTTTGTTGTTACCAAATTCAAACATACGCGGATTTTTATTATTATTTACGCCTTTGGTCAATTGTATCCATACCTTGTTTGGTAAGTTTATAGCTACTCTTGCTACCGCTTATAGGCATTAAGTCGCCGCTTTTTACTAGCTTATTTAAATTATCTGAAGTATTAGGTTTCTTTTGGCGAGCTTCGTCAAATAATGCATTAATCTTTCCCGTAATAACTGGAGGGTCTTGTTGCACGCAATCAATGAAATACGCTATTCCTAAGACCGTTTCTTTTTGAGTAGAGAAGTCATGAGCGTTTAGGAATTCTACAATTGATTCATATTCAGAGTCGTTTTCTTTTTCTTCAAAAGAAATTTCCTCATTGGCTTTTATTTCGGTATCAGAGACGGATGTATCAGAATCAATCGGTTGAGCTGTTTGTAGCTCAATTAGCTCAGGCAATTTTTGTAAAAAAGCTTCCTTTTCTTTATCAATAAATTCTTGAGACCCCTTTAACTTTAACTCCAAGTCGCCAATTTTATACTTTAATTTAAACTCTTCCATAATTCAGTCCTCCTTATTTAAGTAATTTTGTTCATTATAATTCCTCGAAAATATAACTATAAAAATCCTGTTCAAAACTAAATCTGATTATAATGTAATCGATTACAAACAACGGAACCTGAGTAACGTTAAGACGTATTATATCGGTTTAGCAGGAATACAAAATTTTACTACATAAAGAGACTGACTTTAGAAAAAAGTAGTATCTTATACTAAGAGTATACCATAGTATTCACTAAAAGATGCATATATTAACTTTGTAATATCACAGGCAATATCACCAGGTGAACGAATAATAATTTCTTATTTTATTGTTTATTCAGCTATCGAACAAACAATACTTTCTCCATTGATTCCTTGTTCAACTAGTGAACAAACAAAATTTTTTCTTTTTACTAGTCGTTCGACCCATGAACAAACAGTATTTTTTTCATTATTTGTTCAATGACTCAATAGGAAAATCGCCAGTCTTTCATCATATTTTTTGAAATGTGTTAAAATTATTGGTGAAACTTAAAAGAAGGATCTGATGATATGAATAATAATGATACAGTAAAACTGACAGCTTTGTCTTCTAAAGGAGGGTGTGGTTGTAAGATCGGGCCAGCGGATTTGCGCCAAGTGCTACAGTCGCTTTCTCCAGCTACAGCCAACCCTAATTTATTAGTAGGCTTGGAAACAAACGATGATGCTGGAATTTATAAACTTAACGATAGTACTGCGCTTGTTCAAACACTTGATTTTTTCACCCCAATCGTGGATGACCCTTATTCTTTTGGACAGATTGCTGCGGCAAATGCCATCAGTGATGTTTATGCAATGGGTGGGACACCGATTACTGCGCTAAATGTTGTCGCTTTTCCGATTGCTGATTTAGACAAAGAGATACTTGCAGCAATTTTAGAAGGTGCAAGTAATAAATTAGAAGAAGCCGGCGTGGCACTGGTTGGCGGTCATTCTATTGATGACAAAGAACCCAAATTTGGCCTGGCAGTTACAGGGACGATTCATCCGGATAAAATCCGTACAAATAGTGGCGCACAAGCAGGAGATGTGTTGATTTTAACTAAACCGATTGGTGTGGGTGTTTTGACGACCTCTATTAAAAGAGGATTATTGGATGAAACAGAAATTGAGCGTGTAACTGAAGTGATGGCTACTTTAAATAAAACAGCTGCCGAAACTTTTGATAATTACGAGGTCCACGCTTGTACGGATGTGACTGGCTTTGGTTTACTCGGACATACTTTAGAAATGGCACAAGCTAGTAAGATGAACATTCGTATTTCAGCACAACAAGTGCCTGTTTTGCCAAGAGTAAAACAACTTGCTGAAAAAGGTGCTGTTCCAGGCGGTACGAAGAATAATTTTAATTATCTAAAAGAGGATGTGACTTTTGCAAGTTCGTTAGATCAGATCGATCAATGGATATTATGCGATGCGGTCACTTCAGGTGGACTACTAGCAGCTGTGAATAAATCAGATGCTAAGCCACTACTTGCAGAACTTAAAGATAAAAATATTGATGCAGCAATTATCGGTAGTGTTGAAGAAGATGAAAAAGGCCATATCAATGTTGAGGAATAAATTATATAGTAGGGCGTGAAAGTATGTTTCAAGATATGGAATTACTTGATTTATTGAAAAAACATAAAGAAGGGGAGATTACCTTAGTAGATGTTCGTTCTCCCAAGGAGTTTGCTGAATTTCACATTCCCGGAAGTATAAACATTCCTCTTTTGAACAATGAAGAGCGGGCAGAAGTAGGCACGATCTATACTCAATTTGGTCCTAAAGAAGCTAAGAAAAAAGGCTTAGATCTTTTTTCCGTGAAATTACCGAAATTTATTGAACAATTTCAATCTTTAGAAAAAGAAGGGGGTCGTTTATTGCTCACGTGGCGGTATGCGTAGTAAAACTGCAGCGACCGTGGTCGATTTAATGGGGATAAAAGTTGAAAGATTAGATGGAGGCATACGTTCGTATAGAAAATGGGTGATGCAGCAGTTAGAAACGCAGACGTTTACTAAAAAGATGTATGTGCTAAATGGTTATACAGGTAGCGGGAAAACGATTTTGCTACGACGTTTAAAAAAAGCGGGTTATCCGGTTCTTGATTTGGAAAAGATGGCAAATCATCGCGGGTCGATTTTTGGACAGATCGGTTTGCGGCCTAATAAACAAAAGGCATTTGACTCTTTACTAGTACAAGAGCTGATACATTATGAAGATAGCCCGTTTTTGTTAATGGAAGGAGAAAGCAAGCGTATTGGTAAAGCAACACTTCCTGCTAATTTACACGAGAAAAAAGAAAACAGTATGCAACTATTCATCCATCTTCCCTTAGAAAGACGTGTGGAAATTATTCTGCAAGAATACCACCCTGAAGAGTACCCAGAGGAGATCAAAGAAGCTTTTCAAAGGATTAGAAAGCATGTGCATACGCCAGTTGCTAAAGAGATTGCGCAAAATTTGTCAGAAGAAAATTTTTCTTCTGCAGTCGCTCTTTTATTGCAATATTATTATGATCCAATGTATGAAAAAACACTCAAACGTTACGCAGAAAATGAACAAAAGCATATTTATGCTGCCAATTTAGATGAAGCTTTAGAAAGTGTTATACGTTTTATCGACGATAATGAAAATTAGATTCTAGACTTCAAATTTATTTACCTTTAACAGTTGCGAAATATAGAGAAAGGGAAACATACTATAATGGTTTATTTAGATTACAATGCAACAACGCCAGTGGATGAAACGGTTCTGCAAGCTATGCTGCCTTTTTTAAAGCAAGAATTTGGTAATCCATCCAATCGCTATCCTATTGGCAATACCGCAAAACAAGCAGTAGAAAAAGGCCGACAACAAGTAGCGGCTCTTTTAAATGCTAAAGCACAGGAAATCACTTTTACTGCGAGTGGAAGTGAATCAAATAATACCGTTTTAAAAGGCGTTGCTTATAGCTATAAAAATAAAGGAAAGCATATCATCACCTCAGAAATTGAGCATCCAGCGATTTTAGAACCTTTGGCATTTTTAGAAAAAAACGGTTATGAAGTGACATATGTACCTGTAGATGAAAAAGGTGCAGTAAATCCTATTGATGTAAAAGATGCGATTCGTAAAGATACGGTTTTAGTTACGATCATGCATTCTAATAATGAGGTTGGAACACTTCAACCCATTGAAGAAATTGCTGAAATTTGTCAAAAAGAAAATGTGTTTTTCCATACGGATGCCTCTCAATCTGTGGGAAAAGTAGCGATTGATCTGGAAAAAACAAAAATAGACTTTTTAACAGTTGCAGGTCATAAACTCTATGCTCCTAAAGGTATTGGTGCATTGTTTATACGCGAAGGGATAAAAATCGAACCGTTGATCCATGGTGCAAGTCAAGAAAATGGACAACGTGCTAGTACTGAAAATGTTCCTTATATTGCAGCGCTTGGACAAGCAGCTGTTCAAGCTGCTCATCACTTGCCAAACAACGATTTAAAAGATATTCGTGATTATTTTTATGAACAATTAAAAAAAGAATTCAAAGATAATATTCATCTAAATGGAGCCCCGACAAACCGTCTACCCAATACTTTAAATATTAGTTTTATTGGATACAACGGTGCCAAAATTCTAGAAGATATCCCTGATATTTGGGCTGCGACAGGTTCGGCTTGTCATACAACATCTACTGTCATTTCTCCTGTTTTAAAAGCGATGGGAGTTGACGAAAAAGTGGCTTTAGGCGCCATTCGTTTTAGTGTAGGAAGATACACGACAAAAGAAGAAATCGATGAAACTGTGGCGTTGTTGAAAGCATATTTTGATAGAGATCTTTTCAAATAAATACAGTCGGTTATTTAATGAGTAAAGAATGGGCGGGGTGAGTAATTGGAAGATACGAAAATTGTTATTGGAAACCAAACTTGGCAACAAGCTGCAAGTATTTTCATTCGTATGAAAGTATTTGTGCTGGAAGGTCAAATTTCATTGCAAAATGAATTTGATTTGAATGATAACAACAATGCAGTTTATACAGTAGCATACCATGAGGATTTGCCTGTTTCTACCGCTCGTTTACTGAAAATAGATGATGAGAGCGTAAAAATCACACGTGTAGCAACGTTGAAAGAATATAGAGGAAATCACCTTTCGTCTGAAATTCTTAAACAATTAGAAGATTACTCGAGAACAAGAGGTTACAAAAAAGTTATTATCCATTCAGAGGCTGTTGCATTAGTATTTTATTTAAAATGTGGGTATGAGATTTCTTCAGATGTCTATTATGAAGATGGTAAAAGCTGTCAATCTGTTGAAAAATATTTATAAATTAAAGGAGAGACTATTATGCAACGAATTAACCACTCGATACGGTAAAAAGCGGCAGCGTATCGAGTAACTTTGTCGCAGTTTATCGTATCGTACTTATTCAATAAAGACTACGAAAGGATAAACATTATGAAAATATTAGTAGAACAATGGAAACAAGAAGCTGCACGTTCTTTTGAAGGTTGGGATTTTTCTTATTTAGATGATAGTGGCAGATGGGAAATGGAAGCTTTGCCTTGGGATTATTTAGAAATTGTCAAACAGCATGTAAAAGAAAATGATGATTTATTAGACATGGGAACTGGTGGTGGAGAAGTCCTTTTGAGTCTTGAACATCCTTATAATAAAACTTCCGTGACAGAAAGTTATCCACCCAATTACCAATTGTGTAAAAAGGATTTAGAGCTATTAGGTATTACTGTCAAATTTGTGGAAGAAGATGATCTCCTCCCCTATCCAGACTGTTCCTTTGATATTATAATTAATCGGCATGAAGCTTTCCGATTGGATGAAGCAATGCGTACGCTAAAAAAGCCGGGTATATTTATTACACAACAAGTAGGCTGTGAAAATAGTCGAACGCTTTCCAGACGACTCTTGAAAAAAGAACTAGAAGTTGATTCTCGTAACCAGTTGAGTTATCAGTTAGAACAAGCAAAAAAGCTCGGGTTCGACATACTTGTAAAAGATGAATTTTACGCCCAGCTTAAATTTTTTGATGCGGGTGCTATTGCCTATTACGCGTCAATTGTCGAGTGGGAATTTCCTGATTTTTCCGTTGATAAATGTTTGGATAGTTTAATGGAGTTGCACCATGAAATTGAAAATAAGGGGTTCATAAGTTCAGTTGAACATCGTTATATGATGACGCTAAGCGTGTCATGGTAATTTATTGTAGCTAGAAAGTTTTGTTAATGAAAGGAGTAAATTGCTTTTTTTGCATTTTGTAACTGATGCATGACCAAGGTTGGAATTTTGAAGACGGTGTTGGCGTAACACCTGATCCAGTGATAAACGCTGATTATTTACGAGAAATTTATACTTTTTCTGACCCGAAATTTACAGGAAAAGTGTCTATTCCTGCTTTATTTGATAAAAAACTAAGCAAATTGTTAATAACGAATCACCTGATATTATCCGTATGCTAAACAGTACTTTTGATTACGCTGATGCAAATGGGAATAACTTCGTTCCTAAAGGACCAGAAATTGATCTTAGAACGGATGAAATGAGTTAGTCTTCGGGTAAAGAAAATATAGTATAGCAAAAAAAGTTACAAAATTTTTGGTAGTTTTTTTTGCTGTGAATCACAGTGATTCAGCGACTAAAAGAAGCTGAGAGCTGATCCTTCAAGGCCTTAGCGACTTGTCGCTTAGATCTTGATGAGATCGAAGCTTAAGCGAAATGATGAACAGTACTAGGGCGAGCGAAAGCGAGGCGTAGTGTCAGAATTCCTCCATTTTTCAAGTATTTAGTAAAAGACCCCATATTATTAGTTATAAAGCACTTTATACAAAAAAGTGCTTGTTTTTTTACTCCTTAAATAGAAAGAAGTTCAATACTTTTAGCTCCTGTTAAAAAACGTATATTTAAACATCATGTTTGTTTATTATTTATCTTGTTATTTTAATGAGATATCTTTGCTTGTTATTTAAAATATAATGACTTTGCGTCAGTCTTTTCATGTGGTAAGTTAGTATTATTGTTCTAAATTACGTTAAAAAGATATTCTGTCGATAAATGTTCAGAAAATAAAAATAATTCTTAAAAACTATAAATGGAAGGATTTTTAAATAACAAATGAAAAAATTTATAAAAATTTTCCCCATACTCTTAGGCGCGATTTTCTTTCTAGCGCTGGGTTTTTGGTTGGGAGAACATTCGACAACTCAGCAAGAAGAAACAACGATAAGCAAAAACATAGAAGAACAAGATACAGTGGAAAAATCGCAAGAAGATTCTAAGGAACTTAAAAATAAATTACAACAAAAAGGGGATCAGTGGGCTGAAGATTACCCTAATTCATTGGAATTTAGAGTATATGATTTGGAAACAGAAGAAAGTTATACCTATACAAATGATGAAGAAAACAAACAGTATGTGACAGCAAGTATTGCAAAAGTAGCTATAGCGATGTTACTGCTGCATGAAAAAGAAGAAAATAAGGAAGATTTGACTGATGAAGAAAATGAACTTCTAACTCAAATGATCAAGCATAGTGATAATGAGGCAGCAACAACTCTTTTAGATTCATTAGGAGGTTATACTTCCTTACAGCAAATTTTTGATGAATTAGATATGAATGATACAAAAGCAGATAAAGAAACATGGGGAAAAACTACCACGACAACAAAGGACCAAATCAAGTTACTCCAAGAACTATATACGCCTTCGCAATACCTAAATGAAAACTCACAAGAACAGATTATTGACTTGATGGACCATATTGACCCTGATCAAAGTTGGGGAGTCTATGCAGGATCAAGTGATGTTACTTTTAAAAACGGTTGGTTACCTAATGATATAAATGATGAATGGGTTGTTACAAGTATTGGTAAAGTAACGCGTGGGGATAATAGCTATCTTGCAGTGGCCCTGTCCGATAAAAATCCGACAGTTGAAGAAGGCAGCCAAGTCATTGAAGATTTAGTGCGTATTTCAAGTGATTATTTGTTGTAGTCATAAAAATACACAATAACTAGCTAAACAAGAGCATTTGCTTTTTCAAAAGAAATAAATAGATGAAGGTGCAGAAATGATAAATAAAAGCGATAAAATCACTTCCAGACAGATTTTTTTCATCGGGCTTATGGTTTTCTCTCTTTTCTTTGGTGCGGGAAATTTAATTTTTCCAGCAGGTTTAGGAAGCGAAGCAGGAGAAAATTTATGGCACGCTATGGCTGGCTTTTTAATTACAGGAGTGGCTCTACCCGTTTTAGGCTTAGTAGCTATTGCTAATGTTAGTGAAGATGGAAATACCGAAAGTTTAGCAACAAAAGTCCACCCGACTTTTGCTAAAGTTCTAACCATTATTACTTATTTATCGATTGGACCGTTGATGGCGGCTCCCAGAACAGGGCTTGTTTCCTTTGAAATTGGCGTATCTCCTTTTTTGAGCCAAACCAATTCACAGATAGGGTTGCTAATTTATAGTATTGCATTTTTTGGATTGGTCTATTATTTGGCCTTATACCCTAGTAAATTTATGGATCGCTTTGGTAGAATAGTAACGCCTGTTTTGTTGCTTATTTTAGGCGTTTTTATTGTGACAACTATCTTTAACCCAATTAGTGATTTTCAATTGCCTCAAGGACAATATGCGCAAGCGCCGTTTTCTAGCGGAGTAAAAGAAGGCTATTTAACAATGGATACTATTGTGTCGATCGTTTTTGCAACAATTATTGTTAATACGACTAAAGATTTAGGAGAGTTCAATCAGACTGTTAGAAAAAATGTTATTTTAAAAGCAGGAACTATTTCTGCGATTTTATTAGCTTTTATTTACTTAGGAATTGCGTATATTGGAGCAAGCAGTTCTACACTGAGTTTTTCTTCCGGAGCAGATATACTAGCAGGAGTTGCTAACAATTATTTTGGAAGCATAGGAAACTTTCTTTTTGGTGTGGTTGTTATATTTGCTTGTCTTCCAACAGGCGTAGGCTTATTGTCCTCATGTGCATGGTATTTTAACAAACGATTCCCACGTATAACTTATAAAAAGTTTTTATTATTTTTTGTCTTATTTAGCGCTACTGTAGCTAATATCGGATTAGAAAAATTGATCAAGTTTTCAGTTCCTGTTTTAAATGTTGTCTATCCTGTAATTATTGCATTGATTCTATTGAGTTTTGTCAATAAGTATATATCGTGTGACACCATCGTTTACCGTAGTGTTGTTGGAATAATATTGTTTGTTAGTTTAAACGATGGATTGAAAGAATTTAATTCAAGCTGGGATTATATTACACCTTTTGTCACTCTTCCTTTTTCCGATCTAGGCTTTTCTTGGATCATCCCTGCAGTTGTAGTAGGTGTTATTGCTAAAGGTGTTTCTTTTGTATTGAAGAAATAGCCTGCAGTAATAAGGACGCGAAAGAAAACAAAATTGCTCCATTGAAAAGGTGCCTTACTCCAATAGGGCACCTTTTCTTTAGGTATTGTATTTCTGATCTTAATAGTATATTAAAATGTTTAAAAAAGTTAGCAACAATATTAATGAAATATAGAAGTGTTTATTTCTTTTGTTATTAACGGACTTGGAACATACAAAAAACTGAAAAATATTAATTCTGTATCTTTTCTCGACTTCGTAATTCTTCAAGCTGACTTTCTAAAATATTAGTATTAACGAGAAAATCGTCAAGAAAAACTTCAAAAATTTTCGCGTTAGCATGATATTCTTGAATAATTTTCTTTTTGTTTAACGGTTCGTTTTCGCACTTGAAGAATTTATCAAGTAATTCTAAAACTCTTATCCATGATTGGAGCTTTCCCAAGGTATTTTTTAGTTCGTGAATATCTTGCTGAGTAATTGCTTTAACAGGTTGATTCTTCTTTGTTACAAGTTCTTTCTTTTCTGTCATTATAATCATCTTCCTTTTTGAAATATAGTATATTTCAAGTGTATCTGTATTACAGATAAAAGGCAATATCTTTATGACAGATATTTATAATAGATATAGGTGATGAAAATGAGTTATAAAAATATCCGTTCTATTAGAGAAGATCATGACGTAACTCAAAAAGAAGTAGCTGAGTTATTAAATGTTTCGCAAAATACTTATTCGCAATACGAGACTGGAAAAATAGAATGGACAGCAAGTACTTTAATTAAATTGGCGGATTATTTTGGTGTTAGTGTAGATTATTTGCTTGATAGAACGAAGGTTAAAAACTGGAATAAATAGAAATGTAGTAAAGTAAAAACATTATTTTACAATTTGCTGATCGGATAAAAATAAAAGCTTTGTGTCGTTGTTAACTTAACTGTGGAACAGGTTGTTTTTGAAGTAGCAGCATGCGCGTGTCTTTAGTTCATTCTTAAAGAAAAAATGAACATATTCGCACATGTTTGGTGTTAATGTGCTATAATAAGAGTGCGAAGTGAGATGCAGTCATAGCATGACAGCACAAAAGCTGTCCCCCTATTGCGAGTAGGGTGGTTTTTTCACTGCGCGGATTCAGTGTGTGAGTTAGCAGGCAACCAGCTTTTAGTTATCTACTAATCATCTAACCAATGATTCACTATTGTAATGACTAGACCCATAAAAAGTGGGGGGTGATGACAACCAATGATGTTAAGTCTTTCAAAGTTGCCTCCCCTCTCATTTTTTGGCAAGTTACCAAATAAGCGAACAGAATTTTGAATTTACCTAATTTACATTGAGAAAGTAAAAAAGGACGTTATTTTTTCATTTTAATGTAGGATTTACCTTTTTTGAACTTGCTAAGCTGTTTGCGGACACGCAAATAGCACGCATGTATGACATGCGTTTTTTAAAATATACTATTCCCTGTTCACACAGCTAAAGTAAGTTGTCGACAAGGCGGCCGTCGCTTAACTTTTTTATAGGCATAGATTCCGGCGCGATCATATTTTAAGATTTCGGCCAGTCCTCGGATCAAACGGTATAACTTAAAACGAATCTTTGTTTCATCAAAAAGCGCTTTCGATCGATGAAGCACTTGCTTGGTATAGGCATGTTCTTTTTCCAATAAAAGCGTATGATGTCCGATTAAATAATTCACTAGTCGATAGATGAAACGCAAACTATTGAAATTTAATGTTCGCACCTGTTCCAAGTGATATTCCTGTTTTTGTACACGAAAAAGTTCTTCTATTCGCCAGCGTGTAATATACCCTTTGACAATGGATAAAACATCTTCTTTGCTTTCGATGGGTCGGTTGGTCAATAGTTTCATAGGTTTTTGACCGTAGCCATAAACCACCACCATTCGAAGAGGGACTTTGGGTAAACAAGGCAATGTTACGTTGATATGAGAAATTTTCAACTGATATTTTTCACCTTTAATCGTGGATGTCATGGCAATTTTTCCTTTACGACGGTGCGCAAGTTCCGGCACAAGGAAGTTTTTATTTTGATATTTTAGATAACGTTGATCTTGGAGTCGAACAATAAATTGCCTCTGTTGCTTATGCATAAATTTAAAAATGTCATTACTATCGTAGCCGCGATCCATGACAAGCGTATAAGTTTTGTCTCCAAAGAGCCTCTGCACTTTATTGAGCCCTTTGTAGGTTTCGACATTGGTACTGTCAAAGTATTCTTCAGCCGCGGAAAACAAATGAGAGTAAACGGGAATGGGGTGCTTCGTTTTTGTAGAAGCAATAGCCATATTGGCCGACATGTACCCTTTTTCGGTGCCCCCGCGAGAACCATCATAAACCCGCTGTAAGTATTCAAACTGTTGACCATAGGGTTTCGTAATGTCGGAGTTATCTACGATCACGTACATGTCGTCACGAAGTTGTGGTTGGATCGCGTTTAAATAATTTTGTTCCAAACGAGAAAAATCCGAAAAAATAGCGGCACGATTGGACAGACGTTTTACGGTATAAAGCAGGCGCGTGCTTTCTTCCAAAGCACGTGCAATTTCGGTGAGAATAGGAGAACGACTTTTGATGAGCCCATAGATCATATCTAACAAAAATTTTCGATCAGGTTGGGACAACCCCACCGCTAATTTTTCTGTAAATTGAACGAGGTCTCGTTTCGTTTGATAGATGTCTGTTTTATCTGTTGTGTTCATGATATAATAAACCCAGCCTTTCGTTATTTATGTTTTGTTTTTGTCGACTTCATCATAACATAGCTTAAGGCTATTTTTATCCACAGATTTCAATCTGTGGATACCCAAAAACCGCGTCCGTTCCCAGTTTTCCACTGGGGATAACGACGCGGTTTTATCTTTAACTGACATACTTAAATTTTTTGGGTAAATTCAAG
>FLSG01000001.1_pt2 | contig 24616 bp, 19 predicted proteins | sample 1550511 | NCBI WGS metagenome assembly FLSG01 (sample SAMEA4031768, study PRJEB14383) | metagenome | biome: human; feature: oral; material: saliva | place: Philippines | collected 2014
ATAAAAGAAAAGATACAAAAGTTCATTGAAGGTGACCCTGAGAAAAAAGCGCAAAAGCAAGCAGATAGAAAAGCAAAGAAACAAGCAAAAAGGGAACAAAAAGAACAAAAACAGGCAGAAGAAAGAGAAGCTGCTTTACAGCAAGTAAAAGAGCAGGAAAAAAACCAAGTTCGCTCTTTATCTGAGGCAGAAAAATTAGCTCAAGAGCAAAAAGATGAGGCTAGCGGTGAAGCAGAACAGTTAAGTTTTGTTCCTATTGATAGCTATCAACAAAGTCAGTCGACAAACAAAAAAGCAGAAAATGAAAAAAAAGACGAAGCTTTAGCAGAAGAAGCAGAAGATGATGGTAAACCCCTTGAATTTGAAATCTCTCAAGAAGTTGAGGATGAAGATTATGAATTACCGCCTTCCTCTCTTTTAACTGAAGTGAAATCGACAGATCAAAGCGATGAATATAAAAAAATTGAAAAAAATATCACGATTTTGGAAAAAACATTCAAAAGCTTTGGTGTGAACGCTAAGGTCGTTAAAGCTAGTTTAGGACCTTCTGTAACAAAATTTGAAATAGAACCAGCGATCGGAGTTAAAGTTAGTAAAATTGTTAACCTTTCAGATGATATTGCTCTAGCTCTTGCTGCTAAAGACATTCGTATGGAAGCGCCTATTCCTGGTAAATCTCTCATAGGTATCGAGGTCCCTAATGAAACTGTTAGCACCGTAGCCTTTAAGGAAATGATCGATGAAACGCCCGCTCATCCTGACCACTTACTTGAAGTGCCATTAGGACGAGATATTTCGGGGAAAATACAGACAGTTGATTTGACGAAGATGCCCCATCTACTTGTTGCAGGTTCTACTGGTAGTGGGAAGTCGGTGTCTATTAATGGCATTATTACTAGTATTTTAATGCAGGCCAAACCTCATGAAGTCAAATTGATGATGGTCGATCCAAAGATGGTAGAATTAAATGTTTATAACGGCATTCCTCATCTTTTAACACCTGTGGTAACCAATCCTAAAAAAGCAGCACAAGCTTTACAAAAAGTCGTGAAAGAAATGGAAGAACGTTATGAAAAATTTGCGGCAACAGGGGTACGTAATATTACTGGTTATAATGAAATGATTAAACAAAAAAATCAAACGGAAGACCAGAAGTACCCGACAATGCCATTTATCGTGGTTATTGTAGATGAGTTGGCTGACTTGATGATGGTAGCTAGTAACGAGGTAGAAGATGCTATTACCCGTTTAGCACAGATGGCCCGTGCGGCCGGGATTCATATGATTTTAGCAACACAACGCCCAAGTGTGGATGTCATTACAGGGATTATCAAAGCTAATGTTCCTTCGCGAGTTGCTTTTGCGGTATCCAGCGGTACGGACTCACGTACTATTATTGATTCCAATGGCGCGGAAAAATTACTTGGACGTGGTGATATGTTATTTCTACCAATGGGTGAGAATAAAGGGATCCGTGTCCAAGGCGCCTTTATCTCTGACCACGAAGTAGAAGAAGTTGTTAAATTTGTGACTGACCAACAGGGGGCAAATTACGAAGAGAAAATGATGGTAAGTGACGAAGAAATCGCCAAAGATAATAAAAAAGAAGAATCCGAAGATGAGTTATATGATCAAGCCAAAGAATTAGTCGTGGACATGCAAACAGCCAGTGTTTCCTTGCTTCAACGACGCTTTAGGATTGGTTATAATAGAGCGGCTCGCTTAGTGGATGAACTAGAAGCCAATCATGTTGTAGGAGCTTCAGAAGGTAGTAAACCACGTAAAGTTTTAGTAGACAAAGCTCAAGATACGGTAGATGATAATTATCAAGATGAAGCTCAGGAATAAAAGTAATTACTAAAACTGTACTGAAAATCGTTATTCTAATAAAATACCTAACAGTTTCACAGATAAGTGTGGAATGTTAGGTATTTTTGTTAGCTAAAAATAATGTATTATTTGTTACTCAAAAATAAGCTCAATAGAATCAATTTGTTGACATATGTAAACTAAAAGACTATCATTTTAACAAATGAAAAGGAAAGGAGGATACAATATGGGACGCCAAATTATCGGCATTTCCGCAAATGATTTACAGGATTCTGGAGAAGTCCTACATCATCTGCCTATCAGTTATACACCTGATGGTTATGTTAAGGCAGTACAAAAAGCCGGTGGTCTCCCTCTTGTTTTACCTGTTGGTACAAAAGATTTAGCCCAAGATTATATTTCTCAAATTGACAAATTAATTTTAACTGGCGGCCAAGATGTTTTACCAAAGTTTTATAAACAGGCAAAGACGGTCCAAGGTAATTATTCTGAAGCGCGTGATCATTTTGAACTAGCGTTATTAGAAGAAGCACTATTACAAAAAAAGCCGGTATTTGCGGTTTGTCGCGGAATGCAGTTAATGAATGTATTTTTCGGTGGCGATTTAAAACAAGAATTATCTTCTTTTACTAAAATTTTACATATGCAAGAACCAATTCCTAGAGAGCAACCAACACATCAATTACTCACAAAAGGTAGTAGCATTTTGCAAGAAATTTATGGAGAAAAGGCCAGGGTTAATTCTTTTCATAATCAAGCGTTGAATCGCATTTCTAGCAATCTTACAGAAACAGCTTTTTGTCCTGATGGCGTGATTGAAGCGGTTGAAAATAAAAATCAGCGACTACTAGGTGTTCAATGGCACCCGGACTTTGCTTTTGAAGCTCAACCTAACGAGATGAAGATATTTGATTATGTGGTAAAAAGCTTGTAGAAAAATATATAAACAAAAAATCTCAGATGAAATACCTGAGATTTTTTTGTCTAAAAAGCCGTTAAATAGCACTTTTCAAATAAATGATAAGTATTTCCTCATTTAAATTTCAATTTTCTCTTGCTTTTTTAATAATTAATAATTACAATCTTATATAACTTCAGAAAAAGAAAATAATTCTGAAAATTCTCAATAAAAAAGGGGCAAGTGATGTGAAAAAGAAACATGTTTATAGTTTGTTTGCAATGAGTGCCTTGGTTCTTGCGGGATGTACAACAGGACAAACGCAAGGTTCAGGTGAAGATGGAGGCGAAGGTGCTTCTGGTACTTCAGGAAATGAGTTTACTTTTATTGAAAGACAAGAAATGCCAACAGCGGATATATCGCAAGCAACCGATACGGTTAGTTTTTCAGCTTTAAACAATGTAAATGAAGGAATTTATCGTTTGGATGAAAATGATGAACCTCAACCTGCAGGTGCAGCAGAAGAAGCAGAAATTTCCGATGATGGTTTAACCTACACTATCCAATTACGTGAAGATGCAACTTGGTCAAATGGGGATCCGGTAACGGCAGATGATTATGTTTATGGTTGGCAGCGTACGGTCGATCCAGAGACAGCTTCAGAATTTGCCTACATGTTTGAACCTGTAGAAAATGCGGAAGATGTAAGTAATGGAGATGCAGACCTGGACGAGTTAGGCATTGAAGCTGTTGATGATCATGAATTAGAAATCACATTAGAAAGACCGACAGAATACTTTGACAATCTGTTAGCTTTTCCATCTTTCTTCCCACAAAATGAAGAAGTTGTAGAGGAAAATGGCGATGATTACGCACAGACAAGTGACAACCTGGTTTACAATGGACCATTTGTCTTGGCTGACTTTGACGGTCCTGGTTCAGATACTGAATGGGCTTATGAAAAAAATGAGGATTACTGGGATGCAGACAATGTCTCTTTAGATAAAGTGAATGTTAACGTTGTAAAAGAAGCATCAACAGCTTTGAACTTATTCCAAGATGGTCAAGCGGATGAGATTACATTAAGTGGTGAACTTGCACAACAAATGGCTAATGACCCTGACTATCTTTCAATTCCTATGGCATCTACTTTTTATATGGAAATGAATCAAGATGATGAGGATTCACCATTTAATAATGAAAACTTCCGTAAGGCGATTTCTTATTCCATTGATCGTGAAGCTTTAGTTAACTCAGTTTTAGCTGATGGATCGATTGAACCTTCTGGCTTAGTACCAAGTGATATGAGTGAAAATCCAGAAACCGGAGATGACTTTACTGAAGATGCTGGTAGTCAGGTCAAATATGATCAAGAACAAGCGCAAGAATATTGGGAACAAGCGCAAGAAGAACTAGGTGAAGAGTCGCTAGAAATAGACCTATTGGCAGATGATACCGATGGTTCTAGAAGAGCGCAAGAATTCTTACAAGAATCTATTCAAGACAGCTTAGACGGTGTCACTGTTACGTTAAGCCCGGTACCTTTCTCTGTTCGTTTAGATCGTTCAACTTCGGGTGATTTTGATATGGCGTTAGGTGGTTGGTCTGCTGACTATGCTGATCCAAGTGCTTTTCTTGATTTATTCCAAACAGATACATCAAATAACCACGGACTTTATAGTAATGAAGATTATGATCAGCAAATGGATGAAGCAACCGGCGAAAACGCTAATGATCCTGAAGCACGTTGGGATAACTTGGTAGAAGCTGAAAAAATCATTATGGAAGACCAAGGGGTTGTTCCATTGTACCAAAATGCTGAAGCACACTTAAGAGCAGATCGAGTGAATGGTCTTGTTTCCCATTCTACTGGTGCTCAGTATGATTACAAATGGGTAACTGTCGACGAATAGTTTGTACGGTAACTTGAAGATAAAAATAGACTGAGACAACCAACTGCTTTATTGCAGTGTCTCAGTCTTTATTGTTAGAAAATTGCCAATAGTAAAGTCAACAGGCTTAATAAAAGTAGTATTCCGGCAGGTTCTAGCCAGAAACGAAAGCTGGAGCGACCGACTTCTGACAATTTCATACCTTCTGTTTTTGTTTTTTTATTTCTTCTCTTGAAAGATCGTTGAAAATTATCAAAAAATCCGGAAGAAAATACCCAAAGAAAACCGCCAATGATCAGAAAAAATAAGGTAAATAAAAATAAATTATCTGATAAAGCAGTAAGGGAAAAATCTTTTTGGATGATCGTGAGTAATATACTAACTAACAAACTTGTTAGGCTGATGATCCAAGAACTTTTTTTAAATCTCATAAGGAGGTACCTCTCTTAGCTATAAAAATAAAGATAGATTTAATGTATAAAAATATTGTTTAGAAGTCAAAGAAATAGGAGGAAAAAACGTGAACGATTTTATAAAATATTTATTGCAGCGTGTGTTTTTTATGGCAATTACATTGTGGTTGATTGCAACGATCACTTTTTTCATGATGCAGTTCTTGCCAGGAACACCTTATACCAATGCTGAAAAATTAAGTCCGGAACAAATCGCTCTATTAAATAAACAAATGGGCTTGGACCAACCAATGATCGTTCAGTACGGTAATTATTTGGTAAATATTATGCAAGGCGATTTTGGTATCTCTTTCCAATTTAAAAACCAAGCAGTGTCTAGCTTACTAGGTGGACGTATTGGTCCATCTCTCCAATTAGGGATTCAAGCTATTGGGCTTGGAACGATTTTTGGGATTGTTTTAGGAACGATTTCTGCAATGAAGCAAAATACTTGGGTGGATACTTTAAGTACATTAGTTGCCATCTTAGGACGTTCTATTCCTAACTTTGTATTTGCTGTATTATTGCAATACGTTTTTGCGATTAAACTAGAAATTCTACCGATTGCAAGATGGGATAGTTTTGCTTATACGATTTTACCAACGTTAGCATTAGCGATGGCGCCACTAGCGGACTCAGCTCGTTTTATACGTACTGAAATGGTCGAAGTATTACATAGTGACCAAGTTGAATTAGCGAAATCAAAAGGTCTAAGTCGCTGGGAGCGAGCGTTCAAACACGGTTTACGTAATAGCTTAATTCCAATTTTGACTTTATTAGGACCACTAGCGGTTGCGCTAATGACTGGATCACTTGTTGTAGAAAATATTTTTGCGATACCAGGTATTGGAGAGCAATTTGTTAAATCAATTATGACCAATGATTATCCGACAATTATGGCAGTAACGATTCTTTATTCTACGATGTTAGTGTCCATTATCTTTGTTGTTGACGTATTATACGGTATTGTTGATCCTCGTATTCGTATTTCAGAAGGGAGTCGTGGATAATGGAAGATAAAAATTATACAAACGACCAAATCACACAAATTCCAGCTTCTGAGTTTGAACCCTTGGAAAAAAGTACAAAGGTTGAACGTGAAGCGATTACAGCTCCCTCGCTAAACTTTTTACAAGACTCATGGCGTCGGTTAAAGAAAAATAAAGCGGCTGTTTTTTCTTCTGTTTTTCTTATCATTGTGTTGCTCATATCGGTCGTAACTATTTTTGCTACACCACATGATCCAACCGAACAAAATTCTAGTTATATCAATTTGCCACCTAAGATACCTGGTATTGATATTAATGGCTTAAACGGCATATCTGAAGTTGGCGGAGAAATGGTGGATCGCTATGAAGCTGCTGATGTACCAGAAGATGTTCATTTTTATCTAGGAACAGACGGTTTAGGACGGGACTTACTAAGTCGTTTATTTATGGGCGTTCGTATTTCCTTAATGATCGCTTTTATTGCTGCAGCGCTAGATATTTTCTTTGGGGTAAGCTATGGGGTTATTTCGGGACTACTAGGTGGTCGAGTCGATAACTATATGCAGCGAATCATCGAAGTTTTAGCCGGGATTCCTAACCTCGTTGTAATGATCTTGATGTTAGTGGTGTTTAATCCTGGGATTTTCTCAATTGTTGCGGCAATGGCGATTACCAACTGGATACCGATGGCCAGGATTGCGCGAGCCCAGACGCTTAAATTAAAAGACCAGGAATTTGTCTTAGCAGCCACAACTCTAGGAGAAAGTAGGACTAAAATTGCTTTTAAACATATTTTACCTAATATTTCTAGCGTCATTATTGTACAAATGATGTTTAGTATTCCAGAAGCCATTTTCTTTGAAGCCTTCTTAAGTTTTATCGGGATCGGTTTAACGCCTCCTACTGCATCACTTGGTACATTGCTTAATGAAGGATATAAGACTTTCTTATTCTTACCTTATCAAATGGCCATACCTGCAGCTGTTTTGTCCGTTATTATGATCGGATTTAATTTACTAGCAGATGGCTTGCGAGATGCGTTTGATCCGAAGATGAAGGAGTGATTATGGTGAAAAAAGTTTTAGAAGTCAAAGATTTAGAAATTTCATTTACCACCTATGCTGGAAAGGTTCAAGCGATTCGAGATGTAAGTTTTGATTTATATGAAGGTGAAACATTAGCGATCGTTGGTGAATCAGGTAGTGGAAAATCAGTAACGACTCGAAGTATCATGGGTCTATTAGCTGAAAATGCGGTGGTCGAAAATGGCCAAATTTTATTTAATGATGAAGATATTTTAAAAAATTCGGAAAAAAGGATGCAAAAAATTCGAGGTAAAGATATCTCGATGATTTTCCAAGATCCCATGACTTCCTTGGATCCGACAATGAAGATTGGAAAACAAGTCGCTGAATCATTACTAAAACATACCAAAGTATCAAAAAAAGATGCTTTACAGAAAGCTTTAGAGTTATTAGAACTTGTAGGTATCCCTAATGCTAAAAAAAGATTAAAGAATTATCCCCATCAATTTTCCGGTGGGCAACGTCAACGGATTGTTATTGCTGTAGCCTTGATTTGTTATCCGGAAATATTAATAGCTGACGAACCTACTACTGCTTTGGACGTGACGATTCAAGCGCAAATTTTAGAACTATTAAAAGATATCCAACAAAAAGTTAATTCTTCGATTATCTTTATTACTCACGATTTGGGCGTAGTAGCGAATGTGGCAGATCGTGTGGCTGTGATGTATGCAGGTAAAATTGTAGAAATTGGGACAGCTGCTGAAATCTTTTATAATCCGCAACATCCATATACTTGGGGGCTTTTAGGTTCTATGCCAACCTTGGAAGGTATAGACGATCGGTTGTATGCCATCCCAGGAACACCGCCAGACTTGTTAGAGCCACCTACCGGGGATGCTTTTTATCCTAGAAATGAATATGCGATGAAAATCGATACGCAAAAACAACCGCCCTTTTTTGAATTATCTAAAACCCATAAAGCAGCTACTTGGTTGTTAGCGCCGCAAGCGCCGAAGGTAGAGCCGCCTAAAGAAATTTTGATGCGTTGGGAAGCATTTAAGAAGAAACAACAGCCGGAAACGGAGGAAAGTAAATGAAGAACGTTTTATTAGATGTAAAAAATTTAAAACAATACTTTAATGAAGGTAGCAAAAATGAAGTCAAAGCGGTCGATGACATTACTTTCCATATCTATGAAGGCGAAACCTTTGGCTTAGTGGGAGAATCTGGTAGTGGGAAATCTACTACTGGACGTACGATTATTCGTTTGAACCAAGCAACTGGAGGTACTATTGAATTTGACGGCAAAGATGTAATGAAATTACATCGGAAAAAAACGATGAATACTTTTCGCCGTGATGTACAAATGATTTTTCAAGACCCTTATGCATCTTTGAACGGAAGAATGAAAGTCCAAGATATTATTGCTGAGGGAATCGATATTAACGGCTTGGCAAAGTCAGAAACAGAACGGAATGAACGAGTAGACGAGTTATTAAGAACTGTGGGGTTAAATCCAAATCATGCAACGCGCTATCCGCACGAATTTTCTGGTGGACAACGTCAACGTATCGGTGTCGCTCGTGCTTTAGCAGTAGATCCTAGATTTATTATTTGTGATGAGCCTATTTCGGCCTTGGATGTATCTATCCAAGCGCAAGTAGTCAACTTGTTACAAGACTTGCAAAAAGAGAATAATTTAACTTACTTATTTATTGCTCATGATTTGTCTATGGTTAAGCATATCAGCGATCGGATCGGTGTAATGCATGATGGGAAGTTACTAGAAGTAGGGACAAGCGATGATATTTATTATTATGGTGTTCATCCTTATACTGAAAGTTTACTTTCAGCTATTCCTATGCCTGATCCAGAGTATGAACAGACAAGAACACGTATTAAGTATACAGGAGAACAAGATAATCCGGATACAGCACGTGAAATGGTAGAAATTGAATCAGGACATTATGTTTATGCGACTGAAGAGGAAAAAACACAGTACCAAGAAAAACTTGCAGATAAAAAAGCGGCGAAGGAAAAACAAGCTGTCTAAGTTTATTTATACTCAAGTTGGGAAGGCGAAACTTATTTTAAAGGCCTTATAAATAAGGGGGACCTAGTGAAAGTATTAAAAGCTTATAAATTTCGTATTTATCCAAATGAAGAACAAATACAATATTTTATACAGACTTTCGGTTGTGTACGTTTTACCTATAATCAGTTATTGTATGCTCGAAAAAAATCCCTACAAGAGGGAGATTATGAGACAAGGCTGACTCCTGCTCAATTAAAAAAAGACTATCCGTTTTTAAAACAAACGGATAGTCTAGCTTTAGCTAATGCCCAGCGTAATTTAGATCGAGCGTTTAAAAATTATTTCAGTAAAAGAGCAGGCTATCCTAAATGGAAGTCAAAAAAAAGTAATTGGCAATCTTATACAACAAATAATCAAAAACATACAATTTATTTCATTGGGGAAGAATTAAAGTTACCTAAACTTAAGTCTTTAGTAAAAGCAAATTTGCATAGAGAAATTTTGGGCGAAATAAAATCAGCGACGATTTCGGCTAAAAACAATCAATTGTTTTTTGTTTCAATTCTGTGTTTAGAAAATGTGATGTCTTTACCCAAAACGGGTGAGTCTATAGGAGTCGCTTATTGTCCTGAAAACTTAGTTCAAATGTCATCTACGAATGTTTTTCTTAGTCGTAAAAGTAATTCTTACTATCAGTTGCAAACAGCTAAGAAGAAATTGGAACTTCGAGCAAAGATAGCTAAAAAGAGAAAAGTGTTGTTGAGTCAGGCAAAAAATTATCAAAAGCAAAAAAGAAAAGTCCAGAAATTGTATATGAAAATAGATAATCAAAAAAACGATTATATGAATCAATTAACTTATTTTTTAGTTAAAAACTATGATTATATCTATTTGGAAAAACAGCCAAAATTCAGTAAAAATGCAAAATTTTCGGAAACTGACTGGCAACATCTTTTAAGAAAAATACAGTATAAAGTAAGTTGGTATAATAAGCAGCTGGTATTTGTTGCCCCTGACACAAAGGAAAGTGAAGAGAAGTGCTTTGCTATTGAGCAGCTGGGTAAGCAGATAACTACTAGCTAAAACTAGAACTGGAAGGAGCGCCAGGGATCGCCTAGGGTATAGAAAAAATCTTTATGATTTTTGTTTCTAGGAATATTGTTCACTAATTATAAAAAGCCATGAAAAGACTGCCTCAGGATAAGGGAGCAGTCTTTTTGCTGTGAATCACTGCGACTTAGCGACCAAAGGGAGCTGAGAGTAGCTGATGAACAGTACTAGAGCGAGCGCAAGCGAGGTGTAGTGTCCGGATTATTTAGAGTGGGTTTATAATCACAGAAAAAATAGAAATATAAGATTACTGTTAGTTGGAACTTTATATGGATTATATATTAACTGAAAAATAAAGAGCTTCAAATCGTTGACATTAACGCAAATAAAGGTTATATTGGAGCCGGTAAAATAAAATTAGCCTGTTAGGTGAGGTTACTATACAGAGGAATGCTACTGCCCGGAAATATCGAAAGATGCCAACGTGGTTAACAAAAATGTCCGACCTAAGGAGTTTTTAACGTAGCTGGGTTAAATCCCTAGGCTGTATTGAGCCAAAACTCAACGAAGAGGTGTGCTTTGCAAATATATACAATTATCGTAAGGTGAACACGCTCTTAGTAGCGTGTTTTTTATTATGTGACATAGAAAAGGAGGTAAATACTTTTGTAGAATGCATAGCATAATATTGAGTTTTTAGCTGATAGTCAAGCACTGTAACTTCTCCTTAGCTTAGAGGAGGAATAGAAATGGAAAAACTTAAGTTAAATAAAAACCAATACTATGACGCAATTTATCGCGCTGCAAAAAAAAATGATCGTAAATCATTTCGTAAGTTATTTTTACGCTTACATGATCGAGATCAACATGAGGTATTTCATCTATTATATCCTGAGAAGAAACAAAAGATCGCTAATTTTTTGAGCCCGGAAGAATTTTCCGATCTTTTTGAATGGATGACGATTGAAGATCAAGAATATGTTGTTAACTATTTTCCAAAGTCATTTTTAGCAAAATTATTTAACACCATGCCTACAGATGATGTGGTGAAGTTTTTAAAACAGTCTTCTAATATCGATCAAAGCTATCCATTGGGTTTGATGAATGAAAACAAGCGCTCGAGAGTAGAAGAGTTGTTGTCCTATCAGTTTGAAACTGCTGGATCGATAATGACGAAAGAATTCGTTTCAGTTAATCAAAATCAAAAAGCAAGTGAAGTGATTACTTTTCTTCGACAAATAGGGAATAAAGCAGAAACAATCTACTATATTTATGTACTGGACAATCAAGCTGATTTAGTGGGTGTTTTGTCTTTACGTGATTTGATTTTGTCACCGGAAAATGAAATCATGCAAAATGTTATGTCTAGGCAAGTGGTTTCTGTTCCAGTCGATATGGACCAAGAAGAGGTTGCACGAGTGATCCAAGATTACGATTTATTAGCAGCACCTGTGGTTGAAGACAATGATACTATGATAGGGATTGTTACCGTAGATGATGTTATGGATATACTCGAAAACGAGGTTACAGAAGACTTTAGAGATATTGCAGCAATTCGTCGCAGTGATAAACCTAAGGAAGAAAGCGCGCTACAAACGGCTAAAGAACGTGCCCCTTGGATTGTTATTTTGATTTTTTTAGGTATGCTTAATGGCGGATTGATCAGTTCTTTTGAAGAGACATTAGAATCGGTTGTCTTACTTGCTGCATTTATCCCTGTGATGATGGATACAGCAGGCAATGTAGGTACCCAGTCATTGGCTGTTTCTGTGCGTAACTTAAATGTTGAAAAAGACGAAAAACAAAGCCTTTGGAAGACAATTAGGAAAGAATTTGGGGCAGGAATATTAATAGGAATTGTCGCAGCGATTGTTATTTTTCTTGTGATAGCAATTTTTTATCAAAACGTAACTTTAGCATTTATTGTTGGTGTTTCTTTGTGGTTTACTATATCTTTTTCAACTGTAGTAGGCGCTGTTATTCCTGCGATTGCTGATAAGCTACATGTAGATCCTGCTGTAGCTAGTGGTCCCTTTATTACCACCATAAATGATGCTTTAGGATTAATGCTTTATTTCAGTATCGCGACTAGTTTAATACATGTTCTTTAATTTAGTTTGTTCTATATTGTCTTAAATAAGTCTGCAAGAAAGCGCTATCCCTTATTTTGGAAGCTAAAAATAAGGGATAGCGCGTTTTTATTTTTCATGAAAATTTTCTTTTAACTGATAAAGTTTTGACGGACGTCCGATGCTGGCTGGTCGTTCTCCTACTTCGTCTAAAAATCCGGTTAAACTTTTTTTGAAATTTGAATGATCAATAGCGTGATAGTCTATCCCTAGAAATTTAGCGAAAACCTTACGTGCTTCTGTGATTGTGAAGGTATCCCCTAAAACTTGTAAAACTTGTGGTTCATGATCCATTTTATTTACGATGCGGTTAAAAGCTTTGGTGATAATTTGGCTATGGTCAAAGGCTAATGTATCTTTGCCTAAAGATGCTTGAGTTTTTAGGTCAAGGATAATTTCCGTATCGTCGTTTGTAAGGTAGAGGCAATTATTTTTTCGTTCTAAAGAAAACCAACGTGCTTGACTTGCATTATCGCCAGCTGAAAGTATCGCTTCTCCGATAAAAGCCAGGTAGCTGACGGTGATTACCCAACCTCGGGGGTCGCGGTCCGGTGTACTAAAAGTATGTAGTTGTTCAATGTTTTTTTCCGAAATCGTAACGCCGGTTTCTTCTTTTGTTTCACGAATAACGCTATCGTCTGTTGATTCATTTGGTGTCATAAATCCGCCTGGTAAAGCCCAAGAATTACGATAGGGATTTTTGCGCCGCTGGATTAATAACACTTTGATCTGATCGGTATCTTTGTTATAACAGAGTAAAACCATATCGACAGTAACAGAAGGTTTTTGATACATTGGATGGTCTTGGTTTTTATGCCATGCTAAAAACTCTTGTTCACTTGCGATATGCTGGTAATAATGTTTTTCTTCTTGTTTAGAAGAGAATTCCATAGCTTTCCCTCACTTTAGCAAATACACAGCTATAATGTTTTGCGTTAATTTCGTTAGTATTGTAGCATATAAAAAAGTAACTTTAATAAAAAATAAAAGACATGACTAAGTTAAAGAAAAATAAGAGTATATAGAACAAAGCGATCTTTTTATTTTTTTGTATTGAGCGCAAACCTAGCCAAAATAAAGCAATCAATAGTAACAATCGTAAAATGAGTGTAAGGGCTATAAATAGTGAAAGCCAATTTTGTATATTCATGAAAGCATAGATTTGCGTGTAAAAGTTACAAAATACAGTATGCAAGATAGTAAGTATAAAACTGATAATAACAGATTTTTTTTGTTTTGTGGTCATAAGATCTCCTTAAAAATTAGGCTAGATACATTATAGCAAAAGTTGTTTTTAACTCAAAAAATATTTTTAATCATAAGAAAATAGGAAATCAGCATAGAAAAAATAAAACAAGGCAAGTAAAATTATGTTATACTATCAAAAGTATGAACGTGTTTTTTAAAGGAGGAACTTTTACCCATGGGGGAAAAAGAAACATTTTATATTACTACACCGATTTATTATCCTAGTGGTAAATTACATATTGGAAATTCTTATACAACGATCGCCTGTGATGCGATGGCTCGTTATAAACGATTAATGGGGTTTGATGTATTTTATTTGACGGGTGTAGATGAACATGGAGAAAAAATTGAACAAAAAGCTGAAGAATTAGGCGTAGCGCCACAAGATTATGTTGATAAAATGGCAGCAGACGTTAAAAAGCTATGGAAGACTTTAGGGATTAGTTATGACAAGTTTATCCGTACAACTGATGATTACCATGAAAAGGCTGTGCAAAAAATCTTCCAACAGTTACTGGACCAAGGCGATATCTATTTAGGTGAATATGAAGGTTGGTATTCTGTTTCAGATGAAGAATTTTTCACTGAAAAACAATTGGAAGAAGTTTATCGCGATGAACAAGGAAACGTCATTGGTGGGAAAGCCCCTAGTGGTCATGAAGTCGAATTGATTCAAGAAGAATCCTATTTTTTCCGTATGAGTAAATATGCGGATCGCTTGGTGCAATATTATGAAGAACACCCTGAATTTATTCGTCCAGAGTCACGAAAAAATGAAATGCTTAAAAACTTTATTGAGCCAGGATTAGAAGATCTAGCGGTTTCAAGGACTACATTTGATTGGGGCATTCCAGTAAGTTCAGACCCTAAGCATGTGGTTTATGTTTGGATCGATGCTTTAACGAATTATATCACTGCTTTAGGTTATGGTTCAGCAGACGAAACAAACTTTGAAAAATTTTGGCCAGCTGATGTTCACATGGTAGGAAAGGAAATTGTACGTTTCCATACGATTTATTGGCCAATCATGTTAATGGCACTAGATCTTCCTTTGCCTAAACAAGTTTTTGCTCATGGTTGGTTGTTAATGAAAGACGGTAAAATGTCTAAATCAAAAGGTAATGTTGTTTACCCTGAAATGTTAGTAGAACGTTATGGGCTAGACGCTTTACGCTACTATCTTTTACGTTCTGTGCCTTTTGGTAGCGATGGTATTTTCACGCCAGAAGATTTTATTTCACGAATGAACTATGATTTAGCCAACGATTTAGGTAATTTGTTAAATCGGACGGTAGCTATGGTCAACAAATACTGTGAAGGTGTTGTACCAGACTATGCTTCTAAGGTAACGCCATATGATAGCGAACTATCAACGACTGCTGCTAACGTAGTTGGTCGTTATCGTGAAGCTATGGATGATATGGAATTTAGCACGGCGCTTTCTGAAGTCTGGGTTTTAATTTCACGTGCGAATAAATATATTGATGAAACAGAACCTTGGAAATTAGCCAAAGAAGAGGATAAAAAAGCAGAATTAAACAGCGTGATGGTTCATCTGGCTGAAAGTCTTCGAATCACGGCTATTCTTTTACAGCCTATCATGATTGAAACGTCAACGAAAATCTTCAAACAATTAGGGTTAGATGAAGAACCTAAAGGCTTGCAAGAATTACGCTTTGGTGAATTTCCTCATGATACTAAGGTAGTCAGCAAAGGTTCGCCGATCTTTCCACGACTGGATGCCGAGGCTGAAGTAGCTTATATCCAAAATAAAATGGCAGAAGGTAAGCAAACAAACGATGAGTCCGTCAAATGGAATCCTGAAGAAACTGAACTTGCTTCAGAAAAAAGTAAACAAATTAAGTACGAGGATTTCGATAAAGTTGAATTAAAAGTAGCAGAAGTCATTGATTGTAAAAAAGTGGAAGATGCTGATAAACTATTACAATTCCGCTTGGCTTGTGGTGACAATCAAGATCGGCAAATTTTGTCAGGCATTGCCGAATTCTACCCTGATCCAAACGCATTAATTGGCAGTAAAGTAGTGATTGTTGCTAACTTAAAACCACGGAAAATGCGAGGACAAATCAGCCAAGGGATGATTCTTTCAGCAGAAGATCCAGAAACTGGCAGATTAAAAATTGTTGAAGCGCCTAAAGGAATGCCTAATGGCGCGATTATTGCTTAAATTTTGATACTAAAAGAGCTTGTGAAATGAGAGTAAATTCATTTCACAAGCTCTTTTTTAGTATCATAAAAAGTTAGAAAGTTAGTAAAGATGAATCCAAGCTGAGCAATGGGAAGAAGACAGATAGCATAAAAAAGCTCCCAATAAAAGCTTTTAGCAATTTATTGGGAGTTGTAATCTAACAAAACTGTTTATTTTACGATAAACTTACGATAAATTGTTTTGACAATTTCCATCAGGAGAATAGCTGCTACTGCAAGCCCTGCTGCTATCGCCCACAATGCTATTCCAAATTCATTTGGAATAGAAAAGATTGTTCGCAGACCTGGTAAAATGGTTATAGAGTAAAGAACTAAACAGAAAGCAACAGCTGCCAGTACGTATTTATTTGTAGTAAAACCGACGCCAAAAATGGTCTGCTGATTTGAACGTGCTGCAAAAGTTTGTAAAGTCCTAGATAATATTAGCGTTGTAAATGCCATGGCGACCCCAGTTTCAACGTTATACTGTAATCCGACTTGGTGGGATACAATAACAGCAAGTCCAATAATGGTACCACGCATAATTACGGAACGTAACGTTTCACCAGCAAAAATACCTTCGTCAATGGAGCGCGGTTTTCTGTCCATAATCCCTGGCTCAGCTTTTTCCATGCCAAGAGCAATAGCAGGTAGCGAATCATTCACTAAATTAATGAAAAGTAACTGTAAAGCAGTAAATGGATTCGGCAGACCTAATATTACAGCGAATAAAATGCCAATAATTGCTCCCAAATTTCCGCTAAACAAGTAAGCAATTGCCTTTTTTATATTGTCAAAAACAGTTCGACCAACTTCTACCGCTTTTATAATTGAAACGAAATTATCATCTGTTAAAATCATCGCAGCAGCATCTTTGCTGACATCTGTTCCGCTCCCCATTGCAATTCCAATATCCGCCTGTTTAAGAGCAGGTGCATCATTTACCCCATCACCAGTCATCGCTGAAATCTGATCTTTGGCTTGCCATGCTTTTACAATACGAATTTTATTTTCAGGGGAAACACGAGCATAAACAGAAATATGTTCAAGATTATTATTAAGCTCTTGTTCACTCATTTCATCAAGTTCTTGCCCTGTAACAGCAAAGTCGCTTTCTTCCATCAAACCAATGTTACGTCCAATCGCTTCAGCAGTTGTTTTATGGTCACCGGTAATCATGATTGTTTTCATCCCAGCTACCTTGGTTTCTTCAACAGCACTATAAACAGCTTCACGAGGAGGATCAATCATTGCAATTAATCCAGCTAAAACAAGGTCATCTTCGTCTTCAAAACTTATCGTTTCTTTTGAAGAACCTATTTTTTTATAAGCAAATGCAAGTACGCGTAATGCTTGGTTTGAAAAATTTTCATTTTGCTTTACCAGTTGGTCATACCAACTTTGGTCTAATGGAAGTTCTTCTCCATTGACTAAAATATATTTAGCACGTTTAAACAGGACATCTGGGCCACCTTTAGTCAACATGAATCGTTCGCCATCAAGCTCGTTTAACGTTGACATTAATTTACGGTCAGAATCAAAGGGTAATTCATTCAACCGTGGATGGGTTTTACGTATTTCCTGACTTTCTTTACCTTGTTTATTCGAAAAATTAACTAGAGCAACCTCGGTAGGATCACCGACTTCACTTCCATCTGTACTTATATAACTGTCGTTACACAAAACTGAAATATCCATTAGGCGTTTTTTTGAAAATGACCATTCGGCTGTCATATCGTCATTATTTTGTTCTTTTTGACCAGGAACAAAGTAATCAACGACAGTCATTTTATTTTGAGTTAATGTTCCTGTTTTATCCGTACAGATGATACTTGCTGATCCTAATGTTTCTACAGCTGGCAGTTTTCGAATGATGGCGTTTTGTTTAGCCATCTTATTTGTTCCAACGGAAAGAACGATAGTAACAATTGACTGTAGTGCTTCTGGAACAGCAGCAACAGCGACAGCAACAGCAAACACTAAGGCTTCTAATAATTCTTCTGTTAGATCAGCTGGCTGACCGCCAAACCAAATGCGCGCAGCCTGCACAATAAAAATCCCGATGGATAATAATATAATCCCAATACCCAGCTTTTTACTAAAGGCGTCAAGTTTACGTTGCAGTGGCGTCTGTTTCTGTTCAGCTGTATTAAGCATATTAGCAATTTTACCAATTTCTGTGTCTTTACCAGTTTTTGTTACAACAAAAGTTGCGCGACCATTTGTGACCAATGAACTGCTAAAAACAAGGTTTATTCGATCGCCAAGAGAAACTTCCTGTTCAATTACAGCATCTGTTTTATCTACAACTTGTGATTCACCGGTTAACATCCCTTCGTTTACTTGCAGAGAACCACTTTCTAGAATCCGTCCATCAGCTGGGATATAATCGCCAGCTTCAAGGAAAACAATGTCACCAGGAACCAGTTCACGTGCGGGGATCGACTGTTTTTTATCCTCGCGAATGACTTTTGCAACAGGTGCTGACATTTGTCTTAATGCCTCTAGTGAACTTTCAGCTTTTTTCGTTTGTACGACACTTATGACAGCATTCATCACTAAGACAATCATGATTACGATCGTTTCAATATAATCACCTAACAAAATTTGAACCATTGCAGCGATTAAAAGAACAACAACCATCGCATCTTTAAAAGAATCGAAAAATAACGCTACTACTGAACGCTTCTTTTCTTTTTCAATCTCGTTAAAGCCATCTGTTTCTTGACGACTTTGTGCTTCTTGTGTTGATAAACCATTTTGATCAGCCTTTAATTGCTCCAAAACAGTTTCTTTTTCCTGTTGATAGTAGTTCATTTGCTACCTCTCCTAATCATACTTTTCTTTTTAAGCTTCTAAGGAAATTTGCTCTACTGACTTGTCTAAGTGCATAGAAAAGACCCTTACCTAATATTTTCTGAAATTTTGTGTTCAGAAACTATTAGGTAAAGGTCTTGCTAACAACGACAATTCACATTGCCAATAATGCCGGAGATATTGTTCTCGTAATGACGACATTATTGCCAGAGCTACTCCCCTTATGTACTTTAGTTTATGTTCCATTGGGAAAAAAGTCAATTAAAATTTTTTAAGTTAACAATTTTATAGACATTATTGTAAAAAGAAAGATTCAGATAATGCCATAGCACAGAGGCAGGCTAAGTAAATGAAGGTAATTTTCTCTTTTCTAACAAGGAAAAACAAGGTAAAATAAAGATATTGAATAATAAAGAAAGAAGGACAGACTTTTGAAACCAAATCCGAATTTTTACCTGCAAAAAATTAATCAGATTGTTAAAGATACAGAAAAAGTTGGGGAGGATATGAACCCTAACTATGAAGAAATACGCACGCTTATTGATGAAGATAATATTGCTGAATTAACCGAAGAAAGACAATTAGAAGCAGTCGAAGTGTTTAAGGAAGGTACGGCAAAATATCGTGACTTCCTTAAAACTTTATCAAGTTTACGCGCTCCAGCTCGTGTCATGGGCGCTCATAAAAAGTTTGAACGGTCTTACCAAAATTATGTAGATGGCTGTGAGGACATGATTGAAAGTATTTCTAATGAAGTTGACGTTAAAGCTTTTGATGCTGCTGAACAAAAACAAGATGAAGCAACAGATGGAATTTCTTCTGCTTTACAAAAGATTACCAGTCTTTTAATGTAAGTTTCGATTTAAAACTTATTATACAAATAAAATGTATAAAACTCTTTGCTTACTATCTACTTAGCGATGTGGGGAAAGAGTTTTTTATTTTTTAACAAAGCACTAATCACATTAAAACAAGGAAGCCATGAACTTAACAATAAATAATCCTATAAGTCTGAATTCATTTGTGGAAACTTAGTCAAAATTTCTCCTTCTTAAAATTAAATGCTTACCCTTTTATCCTAGCAGAATAATCCAAGAGAATAGAAAAGATGAATAAAGAAACGCTGAAACGTTATTCGTAAATGCAAAGATGAATAAAGAAACGCTAAAACGTTGTTCGAAAATGCAAAGATGGATAAAGAAACGCTGAAACCTTATTCGAAAACGCAGAGATAGATAATGAAAAAGCAAAACAGTGTCCTTTATATACTTCGGTTTGTCAAGTTTAGGCATATGTGTTAAGTTAACATTAATAAATACAAAAGTGAGGGATCTTCTATTGAAAAACTAAGTCGATTTGTCGAAAGCTGCATGAAGGCTGTACCTTTTACAAAGGGGACAGTGTGCAGATTTTTACGGTCGGCTGGTTTTCTTTGAAGGTCTTTTTGTGTACCTTTTTTGAAAGTGCCGGCCTGAAAATTGGTCAGGCATTTTTTCTTGCTTAAAAAAGCAAACTGAGGTGAGTATAATGAGTAAAATTGAAATCAAAAATTTAACTTTTGGCTTTGATACCCTAGCCGAACCATTGTTTGAGCACACTAATTTGACCATAGATAGCCAGTGGAAATTAGGCTTGATTGGAAGAAATGGACGAGGCAAAACCACATTACTTCAATTACTATTAGGAAAATACGCTTATAGCGGAACAATTAAACATCAATTGGAATTTACTTATTTTCCGCAAAAGATTTCAGATAAGACGCAATTAACTTATGATTGTTTACAAGCACTAGCTGTTTTTGATCTATGGGAAATCGAACGTGAACTAAATTTATTACAAACAGACCCGGAAATTTTATGGCGGCCTTTTGATAGTTTATCTGGAGGCGAGCAGACAAAAGTATTGTTAGCCTTATTATTTATTGATGATCACCAATTTCCGTTAATTGATGAACCCACGAATCATTTAGACATTACAGCTCGACAACAAGTAGCAAATTATTTACAGGCAAAAAGAAATGGCTTTATTGTAGTCAGTCATGATCGTAGTTTTGTAAATGAAGTAGTAGATCACGTTCTTTCCATTGAAAAAAGTCAGTTAGTTTTATACCAAGGAAACTTCAGTACCTATGAAGAACAAAAAGAACAACGCGATCGCTATGAGCAGGAAGAAAATCGTAAGCTGAAAAAAGAAATCGGTCGTCTAAAACAATCAGCGGCAGAGAAAGCGGAATGGTCGCGCGGTAGAGAAAAGGATAAACAAGGTAACCCGAATAAAAAAGGTAGTGGGGCGATTTTTGATACAGGAGCTATCGGTGCAAGAGCTGCACGTACTATGAAAAGATCTAAAGCCATTGTTAATCGCATGGAAGAAAAAGCTGAGGAAAAAGAAGGTTTGCTACATGATATCGAAGACACTGATTTATTAACAATCAATTATCAACCTTCTTATCATAAACAGTTACTTAAAGTAGAAGAGCTGCAGTTAAGCTATACTGATGCGCCATTGTTTGAACCACTGTCTTTTGAAATAGAGCAAGGACAGCGTTTAGCAATCCAAGGAGCGAATGGTTCAGGAAAGTCTTCGATTATTCAATTTTTATTAGGGGAGTTTCAAGGCCAAGCCAGAGGGAATATATCGCTTGCTCATGGTTTAGATATTAGTTATGTAAGGCAAAATTATGAAGATAATACAGGAACACTGCAAGAATTCGCGCAAGCACATCATCTGTCTTATGAAGAATTATTAAATAATTTGCACAAACTAGGGCTAGAACGGAAAGTATTTACAAATCGAATTGAAGATATGAGTTTAGGGCAACGTAAAAGAGTTGAATTAGCCAAGTCATTAGCGACACCAGCTGAGCTATTTATTTGGGATGAACCACTTAATTATTTAGATGTTTTTAACCATAAGCAATTAGAAGAAGTTATCCAGAGAGTACAACCTAGTATGCTGGTTGTTGAACATGAAGCAACTTTTCTGCAAAATATCGCAACGAAAATGATTTACTTATAAGGCGTAGTTGCTTTAGATTTAAAAAGAACCAAACGTCCTCTTAATGAAAAAAGAGATCGTTTGGTTCGATTTTTTTATACTATCCTTCAAACAATACACAGACGCATTCAGGAGTATAGAAATCTTTACTGATAAGGGTCAGTTCTCCTGTTTGATTGTTGCGTTCAAATAAAGAAAGATGATCAGATTTTTGATGACCGCAGACAATGAATTGTTCTGTCGGATCAAGGTTAAAATCGCGGGGGAAATCACCTTCAGTTGAAATGTTTTGCACAAATCCTAAGTTTTCACCGTTATCTTTAACAGCAAAAACAGTGATCGAATTATGGCCACGATTTGAAACATAAAGGAACTTTCCATCTGTCGTAATGCGAATGGCTGCCCCGCCATTAAAGTCGTGATAGTCTTCTGGAATAGTTGATATTTTGTTTTCTTGCGTGAATTCACCTGTACTTGCGTCATAAGATAATACTGTGACTGTACTGTCTAGTTCACCAAAAAGATAGGCATATTTTTCATTTGGATGAAAAACAAGGTGACGTGGCCCCGTTCCTGCTGGTGCTTCAAATACAGCAACTTCAGTTAGCTTCCCCGCATCAGACACATCATAGGTGTATACACGGTCTGTACCTAAATCACAAACAGCTAAGCGTTTGTCAGGAGTTAAATTTGCATAGTGAGCGTGCGCATGATCTTGATTTTCATGAGGGCCAGTTGGTTCGTCGTGATATATTGCATCACTAGCTTTTAATGAACCATCTGCTAAAATTTGATAGACATTTACTTCACCTTTGTGATAATTTGCTCCGTAAACGAGTTGGCGGTCATTATCCACTGCTACATAACATAAAGGTGCGCCTTCTTCTGTGACAGCATTTAAATAATTAAAAGATGAATCGTAAGCTGCAACCCCGCCCTTATCATCAACAGTAGTTACACTATAAAGGTTTTTAGCTTTACTTAGGGCTAAATAAGTAGGACTAGTTTCTTTAGCAGCTAGTGTTAGATCCGTTAATTTTTTATTTTCCGTATCTAACTGCGCTGAATAAACTCCTTGGCTTTCACCTCTGGTATAAGTTCCTAGTAAAATTTTTTCAAGCATTGTATTCCTCCTTGTCTTGTAAGTTGACTCCACTTTATTTTATCATAGAATAATAAGAAAAAAATCTGTTTTATTTGTTAAAAAGCATTCTTTTAAAACAGAAACCCTTTGGCTGGTGGATGAATGTGGTATAATTTTAATTATAAAAGAAACTAGGAGGAACATATGCATGCAACAAGGTAAAATTTTAAGCATCGGCGATCAAGCAGTTGATGAAAATGAAAAAATGCTGATCTTTTTCGGAAAAAACGTGACAAAAGGGTTGGCACCTTATTCGATCATCCAAGAGATCAATGAGCCAGAAAAAATCGAACTCACTGTAGGAGATAAGATTCTTTTTGGTCAGCAAGAATATCAGGTTACTTATGTAGGTCATCTGGTGAACCAAAATTTACAAACGATACAACATAGCTCATTTGTATTTTCCGATGACACACAAGATAAATTATCCAGCAGTGTTTATTTAACACCAGCAAAAGTACCTGACATTTCCGAAGGGATGACGATTACTTATTGCTAGAGGGGGAAGTTTGTTATGGATAAAAAAGGAAAGCGATCATTTTCTTGGTTTTGGAAATGGTTTTTAAATAATCAGTTTGTAACAGGATTGCTGATTGTTTTATTGATTTTATTAATTATCAATCTTTTTACAAAAGTTTCTTATCTTTTTTTTCCTGTAGGACAATTTTTGGCTATTGTCGCTTTGCCGATTATACTAGCTGGGATTTTATTTTATTTGCTAAATCCAATTGTTGATTTTTTCGAAAGAAAGGGCATAAACCGATATTACAGTATTATTGGTTTATTTATCCTTGTTGCAGGTTTAATCGCCTGGGGTATCATTGTAATCATTCCAGAAATACGTGAGCAGACCACTACTTTTGTTGACCGTTTACCTGGCTATATCGATACTGTTCAGGTATCTTTGGCGAACTTTTTTTCTGATCCTATTTTTGATAAGGTGCAAGATCAAATTGCTATTTCTGGTGAAAGAATTATGTCATCTATTACTGGAATGGTACAAAACATTTCGAAGACGACAGTGCAAAGTATTGGAAACTTTTTCGGCGCAGTTGCCTCAATTTTTATTGCGATTGTTACAATGCCAGTAATTTTATTTTATTTATTAAAAGATGGAAAAAAAATTGCACCTTATTTTGTGCAATTTTTACCTACAAAAATGCGACAGCCGACTTTAAGAGTGCTAAAAGAAATGAATCAGCAAGTATCTTCTTATATTAGAGGACAGTTAGCTGTTGCTTTTGCCGTAGCTATTTTATTTATGATAGGTTTTTCGATTATTGGTTTGGATTATGCGATCACTTTAGGTGTTATTGCTGGTTTTTTGAATCTAGTTCCTTATATTGGTTCATTTTTAGCGATGATACCAGCAATTTTTTTGGGGATCGTAGGAGGACCTGTACTGTTAGTTAAAGTGATTATTGTTTTTTCTATTGAGCAGCTCATTGAGGGACGATTGATCTCGCCTTTGGTTTTAGGAAATCAGCTAGCTGTTCATCCAGTAACGATTTTGTTTGTACTGCTGACTGCAGGTAAATTATTTGGCTTTTTTGGGGTTGTGTTAGGAGTTCCCGCTTATGCAGCTATCAAAGTAGTGATAACAAATATCTTCAATTGGTATAAAACAGTCTCAGGATTATATACAGAAGACGAGGACCAAAAACCAGCAACAGAGGAAAAAAATAAATAAAAAAAGCGTTGCAGTTTAATTTCTGCAACGCTTTTTTGGCTACTAAGTTTAAGCAGCAGCTTTTTTCAATGCTTTCATTCCGCCAATGACATGAATTGCTTGAAATCCATTGTTGTTTAAAAACTCAGCGATAATTTCAGAGCGACGTCCAGAATGACTAAGGACGTAATAAGTTGTATTTTTATCTAATTCGCTCAAACGATTAGGCA
>FLSG01003621.1_pt1 | contig 23904 bp, 25 predicted proteins | sample 1550511 | NCBI WGS metagenome assembly FLSG01 (sample SAMEA4031768, study PRJEB14383) | metagenome | biome: human; feature: oral; material: saliva | place: Philippines | collected 2014
TCTAGTTTACTTTTCCCCTTTTCCTCTTGATAAAAAAGGCTTGGCTTTCATTCTCTAGGAAGAATTTTATCTTTTTTTAGCGTCGTTCGATCATCCCTTTCTATTCTTTATTCAAAAGCGGCGATAAAAAGGGAAAATAACATAAAAGTCACCTCGTTGAACAGTCGAATGCGTTATCCACAAATTTTTATAAATCATTCAGGATATATAATATATGTTAAAATTTAATTAACAACAAAGAAATCGCTATCATTTTATAATTTAGAGAGGAGGTACAGTAATGAACAAAAAGCAAGCTGCGCTGTTTTTATATCTTTTGGAAGACTTAGTTTTTGATAGAAAGTTTCATCTTCAACAAAGTGTAGTGTTTGAAACTAAAGAGAGTCTAGTCACCGGAATGTTCTATCCTGGTGACGCCTATTTTGCGCCCTTTACAAGTCCTGAAGCTGCCTATACATTCAAAGAAACATTTGTTAACAGAACATTGAAAAGTGGAATTAGTGAGTATAATAAGGCACAGATACAGCAAGATTTACAAAAAGACATGCCTGCAACCTTTGAAAAACTTAAAGATTTTGTTTTACATTACGAAGAGTACGAAGAAGTAAAGGATATAAAAACAATCGTCACTGATGATACAGTAATCAAAAATGTAAATTTTATGAATATCCCAAATAAAATTTTTCCATTTTTTATTTTCCCTAAAGATGTCACATTTAATCCTGTATCATTGCTTTTTGGAAGTTAGTAATCTACAAAAGAAGCACTTCACTGTCATCATAACAGTAAAGTGCTTCTTTTGTACGCATTTAAATTAAAAATAACTCTATCCTAATTCCACGTTATGGTAAATGTTTTGTACATCTTCCAAATCATCTAATACATCAACAATTTTTTCAAAAACAGCTTTGTCTTCATCATCAAGTGCCACTTCACTTTGTGGAAGCATCTGCATTTCTGCAATATCGTATTTTTCAATGCCATAATTATTTAATGCTTCTTGAATAAGATGGAAATCTTCTGGCTCACCATAAACTACGATTTGACCTTCATCAATTTCAACGTCTCGTATATCAATTTCTACATCCATTAAAAATTCAAAAATTTCATCAGCGTCATCTCCGGCAAAACTAAACAAAGCGGTGTTATCAAACATATAAGATACCGCACCGTTTACGCCCATATTCCCGCCATTTTTACTAAAAGCGGCACGTACTTCACTTGCTGTTCGATTTACGTTATTTGTCAAAGCATCTACAATAAGCATCGAACCAGCAGGACCGAATCCTTCATAACGCAATTCTGAGTATACTTCATCGCTAGCACCTTGGGCTTTTTCCAGCGCACGATCAATGACATGTTTGGGCACATCATAAGTCTTTGCCCGGTCAATGACAAACTTTAATTTTTGGTTTGTATGCGGATCAGGCTCTCCAGATTTGGCAGCAGCATAAATTTCTATCCCAAATTTGGCATAAACCTTACTATTATTTTTATCCTTTGCGGTCTTTTTTGCGACGATATTTGCCCATTTGCGTCCCATTTCTTCACTTCTCTTTCAGTTATTTTATTTTTTTATAATAGTTTTTTAACTTCAACAACATGTTAAGTTAAAGACGAATCGGAAACTGTCCAAAGTTTTGTTCTTTTATCTTGGCGTTTGCCAGCTGATAAATGTTATCGGTTTGAATACCTAGTGTCATCATTTCTTCTTCTGTTTGGCCGACCTTGGAAATAATAGGCCAGGAAATTGTTTTTTTCTCTTGTTGTAAATATTCTTGTCCCTTTTGGGTAAAGCCTAAAATGTGTAAGTAATTATAATCCCAAGCTTTTTTTACATCTTTATCTTTTAGATTCAATAAACAATAACAAAACAGTCTCTGAATCCTTGCCCGTGTGTATCTTTTAGATTTAACAAGCTGTACATATTCCTCAAAATTACTTGCTTGTCTAATCTTACTTTTTAAACGATACTCTAAGCCTTCAACCATTTGATAGATTTCACGTAATTCAGTTAACGAACTTGCTAATATTTTATAACGTAAAAATGGCCAGTAATCTTCCCAGCTCACTTGATAGTCAGCGAGATCTTTTGCTGTTTTTTCAGGAACGAGATTTTCCACATTTTTTTGCGCAAAAATCGCTTGACGAATGGCCGTAGCGCTTGCGATTTCTCCTGTTAGCTCAGCAGAATGATGACTTGCTTGTTTGCGCTTCACTGGATAGATATCCATCACTTGCTTAAATCGAGCATTTTCTTTGGCATAAGTCAATCCTAGCACATGATTTGGTTGTTCTTTTAACAAGGCAAGCGAGGGAAAATCATCAGCTAACACAGCCGCCATTTTTTGTGCGTAAGTTAAAGTAGGATCATCATATTTCTGATAAGCTTCGTCGATCTCTTTTTGATGCATCCTAGTAAAGCGGCCAAAAGAAGAATAGTCAAAATCTGTCGTATAATCGGTCCCAAATGAAAGATTCTTACAATGTAGTGCATGTAAAAGTTGCACACCACCTTTAGCAAAATAATCCGCTGATTGTAAGGACCATTGAATAGGTAGTTCGACCACTAAATCTGCACCTTGTTTTAAAGCTTGTTCAGCGCGCTGCCATTTATCAATGATAGCCGGCTCTCCCCGTTGTAAAAAATTACCGCTCATCACAACCACCATCACATCGGCTTGCGTTTGTTCTCTGGCCTTTTGTAACTGATATTTATGACCGTTATGAAATGGATTGTATTCAGCAATAATCCCGCAAGTATTCATCTTTATCTCCTTTTATGTAAAACTCAAATCGTATTAAAATCCCACGAAACCAAAAGATTTCATGGGAAATACACTTATTTATAGCAAACAAAAAACCAGCGTTGACTATTGTTTGTCGGTTGACTATCTTTAAAATCAGCACATACTTTAATATCTTTAAAACCCGCTTGTCTCAACAAACTTTGATAAGTTTCTATAGGATAAGTACGTTCTAAATGCAACTCATCTTCTCGGCTAAAAGTTTCCTCATGATTTTTAATAAAAAACGTTAGAAAGTGTTCGATACTATGAGGAAATTCTCCTGGATAACTTTCCCATAAAAAGGCAAAGTCTTCTGTTTGATAATGATAATTATAATCAGGAAAAATTTCATCTATCTGATAAAGTGAGTGAACATCAAACAAGAAAATACCGTCTTTTTTAAGTACTTGATAGACCTGCTTAAAAGCTGTCTGGACCTCTAATTCATCAGCTAAATAACAGATAGAATCAGAATAGCAAGTGACCACTTCATAAGTTCCCATATCTGTTAAATCTAGCATATCTGCTTGCACAAATTGTACATCTGCTTGTTCCTCTTCTGCCCTTTGGTTGGCTACCGTTAACATCTCTTCTGATAAATCTAAAGCTGTAACATCATACCCTTGTTGCGAAAACTGAATGGCTAATTCACCAGTGCCACAGGCTAGTTCTAAAAGTTGCTTTTCTTTTTTTAAATGACGCAAAGTAAAAGCTAACCAGTCATCGTATAACTGTTCATCCATTATTTGATCATAAATAAGGGCAAAACTTTCAAATGCACTCATTATTCTGTAACCCACTCTGAAATATCAACAATAGGCGCATCTGCCCACAGTTTTTCTAGTTGATAAAAATCACGTTCATCTTGATTAAACACATGCACGATCACATCACCTAGATCAATTAAGGTCCATTTCGCACTGTCTCTTCCTTCGACACTTTTTACTTCAATTTGTGCTTTTTGTGCAGCTTCAACAATGTCATTGACGATCGTTTGAATTTGGCGATTGTTTCTTCCAGAACAAATCATAAAGTAATCCGCCAGCAAAGACACCTCACGCATATCTAAAACGACAATATCTTGCGCACTTTTTGCATCGGCTGTTTGTACAGCTGTTTGTAAAATTTGTTGACTATCTATTTTCCTTCACCTCTGATTTATTTTAGTTATTTTTTAGCAACCCAACGATTATAGGTCTCTATAGTTTTAGGATAAATCGGCGCATTAATATCTATTAAATGAGCCAATGTATGTTTGGTTTCATAAGCGACGGCTTCATCCAAATCTTTTTTAGCAATCGCACGTGCTTTTTCTACACCAGGGATATCTCTTCCAGCTTCAATATAATCTGCTACATAAATGATTTTATCTAACAAGCTCATTTGAGAAGCCCCAGTTGTATGTAAACGGATCGCTTGTAAAATGGACTCATCAGTAATACCAAGTTCTTTTTCGACTAACTGCGCACCTACGAAACCGTGCCAAATCGCATTGTTCCAATTCAATAAATCTAAGTCATAGCCATAATCGCGAATGATTTGCTTAAATTCACTGTCTGGGCGTTCCTTGGCATAATCATGAGTCAATGCAGCAATACTTGCTTTTTCCTTGGATGCTCCATATCTTTCAGCTAAAGATAGCGCAGCTTCTTCTACACCTAATACATGCTTAAAACGTTTTTCACTCATCGCTGCTTTGATTTTTTCTAACAAGGTTGCTCGAGTATTTTCATTATATTTCATCAAGATACAACCCCTTTTCTTGAATATAGTGTAACACATTTTCAGGCAGGAGATAGTTCACCGAACAACCTTGTGCAATTTTTTTCCGTAAATCTGTAGAACTGATATTCATATCAGGTACATCGATCCAAATAATCGGATAAGAAGTTTCAGTCGGATAATTAGGCCGTTTGACACCTACAAATTGAACCATTTGCATTAACTCATCAACTTTATACCATTTAGGTAGATACTCCACCATATCTCCACCGATAATAAAATAAAAATCAGTATCAGGATATTTTTCTGTTAAGATTTTCATGGTTTCATAAGTATAACTTTTACCTGGACGATTGATTTCAGTCTTCTCTATATCAAGTAAAGGATTATCAGCAATTGCTAACTCTAACATCTTTAATCGATCTGAAACATCGATCGTTTCTTTAGGGTCCACATGCGGTGGTTCATTAGACGGCATCAAATAAACCTTATCTAAACCTAATGATCTGCCGACTTGATCTGCCATTATCAAATGCGCTATATGAACAGGGTTAAAGTTTCCTCCTAAAATTCCTACTTGTTTTTTCTTTGAATTCCTTTGTTCTTTAACTTCTACAAATGTCTCTACATTGCTCATCACTTGCTGTTTCAACTTCTCATGCGCCTCCAATAACTACACTTTCTTTACAGCAGCAGAAATTTTTTGATTTTTTTCTTTACTTGAAGTTTTAAAAATCACTAGCACACGTCCGATGATTTGTACTACTTGGCAGTCCAATTTTTCTTCTAAAATCGCCGCTACCTCACTAGCTTCTTCATCGGTATTTTGTAGTAAACTTACCTTAATCAATTCTCGTTTTTCTAAAGCTTCGCCGATTTGCACGATCAGTTGATCGTTTAATCCACCTTTTCCAATTTGAAAAATCGGTTGTAAATGGTGCGCTTGGCTCTTCAAAAAACTTTTTTGCTTTCCTCTTAATTTCATAACGTCCTCCTAAATCAGCGCCTGACGTGTGATAACATCGACGCCCTTGGGTGCCCAACCACTAACTACAGCTGGATCTTTCACAGTAACCCAGCCCAAGCCAGCAAAAACAATGTCAGTTTTTTCTTTAATGGAAAATTCAAAACGTTCCAGTTCAGGAAAGTCTTCTTTTTCTTCTTTACGTGGCGGTTGTAATAGTTCACCTAAATGTTTTTCATAAAATTTATCCGCGTTTTCTAATTTGGTTCGATGAATCATTAAATCATTTGAAACAAAAACAGTAAAAGAACTTTTTTCTCCTTTAATAAAATCAAAACGCGCTAAGCCACCTAAAAACAATGTTTGTCCAGCGTTTAATTGGTAAATTTTAGGCTTGATTTCTTTTTGCGGCGCGATAATTTTAAGATCTTTTTCCCCTAAAAAATGCGCCATTTGATGATGATGAATAATTCCTGGTGTATCTATTAAAAATTGACCATCATCTAAAGGAATTTCAATTTTATCTAATGTGGTGCCCGGAAATTTTGAAGTAGTGATCAAGTCCTTAACATCCGCTGTTTTTTGCACGATCTGATTAATCAATGTAGATTTACCGACATTTGTTACACCTACGATATAGACATCACGACCTGCACGATACTTTTCTATCATGTCGAGTAAAGCATCTAACTCATCGTTTCTTTTAGCACTAGTCAATAATACATCCACTGGACGTAAGCCTTTATCGTGGGCCTGTTTTTTCATCCATTGTTTTAATTTAGTCTTTTTCAAAGACTTAGGTAACACGTCTACTTTATTACCTACCAATAATACAGGGTTGTCTCCCACAAAGCGATGCAAGCCAGGTATTATTGAACCGTTGAAATCAAAAATATCTACCACATTGACAATCAGCGCATCTTTTTGCCCGATTTCATTTAATAATCGTAAAAAGTCATCGTCGGTCAATGAGACATCTTGAATCTCATTATAATGGCGCAGACGAAAACAACGTTGACAATAGACTTCGCCGGATTCCAGTCCTTTTTCTAAAACTGATTTTGGTGTATAACCTATTTTATTTTTATCTTCTGTTTGAATAACAGCTCCACAGCCTATACATTGAAGGGCTTCTGTCATTTTATTTCACCTTGCCATTTCATATCAGAATGTTTTCTTTGTAAATACTTCATGATTTTACGTTCAAAAAAACGGTTAAAACGCGTTTTCCAACCATCAGTGTTTACTACTGGTTTAACCAAAACGCTCCATACACCAGCGCTGTTTGCTGCTTTTATATCAGTCATAAGCTGGTCTCCTAGCATAACTACTTCCTCTTTATTCACATTTAGCTGTCTACATGCCCTATTGATTCCAACAGGGAGCGGTTTGAGTGCCCGTGCAACATAAGACAGTCCCAGTTTATCTGTTACCCTACTAACGCGTTGCGCGCTGTTGTTTGATACAACCACGACAGAAATGCCAGCGCCTTTCATTTCTTCCAACCATTTTCTTAATTCATCTGTACCATCTGGATGATCCCAAGCAATTAAAGTATTATCAAGATCAGTTAAAACAACCCTTATACCAACATTTTTTAACTGCTCTGGTGTAATTTTATAAATTGACTCAATCATCCAACTTGGTTTATAACTTGAAAACATCAATCATTTTTCTCCTCAAATGAACCAACTCATGATAACGATCACGAGCGTTCTTATCTAACTTTCAAAAATAAACTTCTTTTTAACTCTTCACAAATGTTGATTATACAATAAATTTTCATAAAGGAAAAGTATTCTTCATATCGCCTTTCTTATACTTCTTCCCAATAAATATAGGATAATGCCAAACAACAAAATAATATAAAAAGGTAACTCAACTTTTGGTCCCACATCAGGTACAATAAAAGCGATCAAAAAAAAGATACCCACTGCAAAAATACCAAAAAGGCCCGATAAAAAAAGAAATCTTTTGTTATTGATCTCTTTAAAACAAGTCCAGCGAATATATTTAAGCGCCAAATACATGACTAAAAAGGCAAACGGAATATCTAATAAAGCTTTAAGAGCTAAAGTTTCTAGATAATAAGCGTTACTTATTGAACTTAGGTCAAATATAAAAGGACCTAAGTAGTTAATAACTCCTGTAGTAAGGCTAAGAGCTGCCACAAAATAGCATATGATCATAAAGAAAAACTGTATGTGTTTTTTGGTTACTTCTTTGGGAAGCTCTCCAAGAATTTCATTGGCATATTTTTTTGGGTTGTCTCCAAAAACCTCTTTAGCTGTTTTTCCTTCTGCCTGTGCATCTATTAGATGATCGAGTAGCTCAACTAAGATTTTTTCCATTTCTTGGTCAGACTTATTATATGATGTACGTATATAAATCAACATATCTTCATAATATTTTTTATTTTCTTGCGACAGTCGTTTGCGCTTTTCATTGTTCAATTCAATGAGTTCTTTTTCACCCATGCTAATCCTCCTTATGTAATAATTGTTCCACTGGCTGTTTAATAGCTTCCCAATTTACTTTAAAATCATCCAGAGCTTTGGCCCCCGCTTTTGTTAAATAATAATATTTTCTATTAGGGCCTGTTGGTGATGCTTTCATCTGACCTTCAAGCAGTTTTTCTTTTTGCAAGCGCAGTAAAATAGGGTAAATCGATCCTTCGCTAACAAAAAGTCCATAGCCTTGGAGCTTCAGCGACAATTCATATCCATATACCGCTTGGTGATCAACTACAGCAAGAATACAACCCTCTAAAATTCCTTTTAATAATTGAGTGCGTATCGACAATGATCTCACCTACTTCGTATTCAAAGTCTTTAATTCATGTTTAACAGGTCTACCTTGTACTACCATATAGTTTAGTAAAAATATAACTATCTTGCAATGCAACTTAGTAGGTTTCTTACTAAATTATTGCAGGTGAAATAACTATTAGAATAATCAGATTTTTCGGACGATTCCTCGCTTTAGCTGCTAAGATATGTTAATATATTCAAAAAGGAAGTCGATCATATGAAACAGCCTAAAAATTTCATTATTATTTCGCCTCATTTTCCCGAGAATTTTTCCACATTTGCTGTTTGTTTACGAGAAAGAGGTTTTAATACCCTAGGAATTGCTGATATCGCTTATGATCAACTAAGCGATACTTTAAAAAACGCCCTAACTGAATATTACCGTGTAAATGATATGAATGATTACGATCAAATGTACCGTGCGGTTGCTTTTTTCGCTCATAAATATGGTAAGATCGATAGAATTGAATCCCATAACGAACATTGGTTGGAATTAGACGCGCAATTGCGAACAGATTTCAATGTAGTTGGCTATACCCTTACAGACCTTGAGCCAATCAAAAAGAAATCTAGTATGAAGAAACAATTCCGATCGTTAGATCTTCCTGTAGCAGAAGGTCGTGTATTTTCTGATGAAGAAGATGCTTTTTTCCTAGCAAAAGAACTGGGTTATCCAGTGATCGTAAAGCCTGATAGCGGAGTGGGCGCAGGCGATACTTACAAAATCAAGAGTCCAGATGAGCTAGCTACATTTTTTAATGAAAATGATATGATGAATGATTTTATTATGGAAGAATTTATTCCTGGAGATGTTGTTACCTTTGATGGATTATGTGATCAAGAAGGTCAGATTGTCTTTTATTCTAGCTTAGACTATAATATTGCGGTTTTAGAGACGGTGGAAAATGATAGCGATATGTATTTTTACTTACCACGTGAAATCCCAGAAGACTTAATCGAGATGGGCACAAAAATTGCAGAAGGATTTCAGGTAAAGGAACGTTTCTTTCATTTTGAATTTTTCCGTACCTATCCAAACGGTGAGTTATTGCCGCTTGAAGTGAATATGCGCCCGCCAGGCGGACCAACAATTGATATGTTTAATTACGTTAACGAGTTCAATATTTTTGCTGAATATGCCAATATCGTCAAAGAAAATCAATTTAAAGCGCCTATTGATCGTCTTTACAACTGTGCCTATATTTCTCGAAAGGCCAATAAAATTTTTAACTATACACATGATAATGAAGCGATTCGACAAAAATTAGGAGCATCCCTCGTAGGTATTCAGTCGATCCCTGATATTTTTTCAACGATTTTAGGCACAGAAGGCTATATTGTTCGTTCTCCGGACTTGGAGAAATTATTTGATCATATAAACTATATCAGTCAAAAACAAGAAGCAGTAGGCTAAGAAGAGGAGGAAGTTCAATGCATTTTGAACAACGCAGTTTTTACAGTAACCAACTAGAAAAAGAAATGCCTTTTAATATTTATGGACATGCTGGTAAAGCTGTCCTTGTCTTCCCTTCATCTGGCGGAAGCCAAAATGAATACGCTGATTTTGGGATGATCGCTTCTTGTAGTTCATTTATTGAAAAAGGTCTTTTACGATTTTATACAGCTGCTTCTTATGATAATGAGTCTTGGTTGGCCAACAATAAATCGCCTCATGAAATGGCCGAAGCGCATAGACGTTACGAAAATTACATTATACAAGAACTCATTCCGTTAATTACTTACGAAACAAATTCACCTCATGTAATTGCAACTGGCTGTAGTATGGGCGGATTTCATACGATGAATTTTGCTTTAAAACATCCAGATATTTTTACAACAGCTATTGCTTTAAGCGGTGTTTATGATATTCGTTTCTTTACTGGAGATTACTATAATGATCTAGCTGTTTATTTTAATTCCCCTATTGATTACTTGCCTAGTCTGGAAGACCCTTGGTTTATTGACCGCTATCGGCAAAATACTTATATTACTTGTGTCGGACAAGGAGATTGGGAACTTCCTCATCTTTTACAAACGCAAAATCTGCAACAGATATTTGAAGAAAAAGAGCTGCCTGCTTGGTTTGACTATTGGGGTGAAGATAGTGCCCACGACTGGGAATGGTGGTCTAAACAGATCGCTTACTTTATGAATGAATTGAATAAACAAAAAGCGCTAATTTAAAAGAAAAACCTTCCTAACAGGCAAAAACTTGTTAGGAAGGTTTTTGCTTAATCTACATTAAAAGCAAAAGCTAAAAACTCACCAAAATGGTCGGCCCAGTATTTTTCAAAATGGTATTCTCCAGAAAAAATCCGCAAGCTAAGACATTCAAGGTCATGACCGTTTGCTAGTAAGGTATTATAATAACGAATAGAACTATCGATGTAAGCTTGATCCGTATCTTTAGTTGTTAACATCTGATCTTCTTCATTTCCCTCATTGGTTCCTGATTGAATATAAACCTTGCTTTTAGAGTTTATAGGATTTACGGACAAATGATTGATAAAAGCCTCTTCACATAGCCAAGAAGCAAGAGAAAAAATACCTAAAGCACCAAAAGTATCGGGATAAGCAGCGCCCGTATAAGCAGTGATTACTGCTCCTAGCGAACTACCGGCTAAAATGGTCTCTTTACGCCCTTTTTTTGTGCGATAATGTGTATCAATAAACGGTTTGACGGTTTCAACCAGCCACTTTGCATAATCTTTTCCCATGCCACCAGCTGAAATGGTTTGATCCTCACCTTCAATGTTTATTTCCCAAGGCATATATTCATCAAAACGTTTTTCCTCACTATTATCAATCCCGACAATAATTACTGGAGGTAAAATTTCCGACTTTTTTAATAAAGGAATTAATTTCCAAGAATAGCCCGAATATGACTCTCGACTGAAAAAAATATTCTGACCATCATGCATGTATACCACTGGATAGTGTGTAGTCTCTGATTCATAATTACTGGGTAATAAAACACGTACCCTTCGTTTTTCTTTCATATAAGGAACTTCCAAAAAATGCTCATGAAGCGCTAAATAATCTGAATTCATCTTCTATCCTTTCCTTGCTGACTATGAAAACTGCAACAAAATTTTTAATGAAACGATCAAAAGCTATTGATAATAAGCAGGTAAGTGAAAGCGTTGATTGTTTTCAAATATCTCTCCAACTTCAAAAAGCAAATCCTCACGACCTTTAGCTGCCATAAATTGAATTCCCAAAGGAAGCCCTTCATTAGTTAAATGAGTAGGCAAACTGATCGCTGGTTGTCCAGTTAAGTTTGCTAATTGAGTGAATGGCGAAAATCGTAAGCTTTTATCAAACATTTCATAAACCAAATCACCTGCTTGTTTTAAGGAATAACTTTGTATTTGTGCTAATTGCGTGCGAATAGTATCACTCTGCAAATCATCAGTGATTTTAGGGGCTGAATAAGCGGTGGTCGGCGTTAACAACAAATCATAATTTCCAAATAGCTCTTCCATCTGCGCTGCTGCTTGATCCCAAGCATTAAGATTATGGATGTAACTTGCTGCTGATTGTTTCAAACCATATTGATATAAACCCCAAGACATCAATTCCATATCTTCTTTTTCAATCGGACGAGCTAAAGTATAAGAAAGTTCTTCCATCATAGCAGCTGTTTCTGCGCCATTCATATGATAATAAGACTGCATTAGTTTTTTTCCTTCGATCGGTAAAGAAATTTCTTCTATCCTATGCCCCTCTTTTGTTAGAAAAGAAGCTGCATTTTTTACTGCTGTCATCGCCTCTTCTGATACTTCACTACCCACTGGCGAAGTTGTGACAAAAGCTATTTTGAGTTCTTTTTTATTAGCACTTCTGCTATGCTCCCATTCCACTTTTGGCGCTTGATAAGGCGCTGCGTTTTCCGTACCTCTTATCGCATAAAAAAGCGTCTTTGTATCCCGCATCGAAACGGTTAAAGCAAAAGAAATCGAAGCTCCTTGCCAAGCACGAAATCCTGCAGGACCAACAGGCATCGTTCCGCGAGTGGGTTTTAATCCAATTAAACCACTAAAAGATGCCGGAATACGAATCGAGCCGCCACCATCACTGGCTGCAGCAAGCGGGAACATACCAGAAGCCACACTAGCTGCTGCTCCTCCACTTGAACCTCCTGGAGAATAATTAAGATTCCAAGGATTTAAAGTATTGCCATAAAGTGTCGGATCAGTAACATTTTTAAACCCGAATTCTGGAGCATTTGTTTGCCCCAAAGGAATCAATCCTGCTGTTTCCAAAGCCTGTACAAAATGATTGCTGGCTGATGCACGATTTGTTTTTAATAAACGACTGCCAGCAGTGGACAACCATCCCTTTTTATCCTGACCTAACATTTTTAAAGGTAAAGGCAAACCAGCAAAAGGGGTTTTTTCTATATTTTTACTAGCTTCATACTGTTTTTTAGCATCTTCTTTAGCAAAAGTTACCAGTGCATTTATTTGTGGATTTTCTTTTTCTACTTTATTTTCTATTAAAGCCAGTAATTCTTCAAAAGAAATTTTTTGTTTTTTTAATCGGTCTGCCCAATACAAAGCATCATGTATCATCACACTCACCTCTTCTTTTCTTTTATTTTACTATATAAATAAAAAAGTGTCGCATGTAATTTTTTTGCTAGCTATTGCTAAAAATAGTTATGACCATTATACTAAGTTATACAATATATCGGATGGAAATACAACGAAAGCACAATATATAGTGTTTCCAAATGGTTGTCTTAAAGGAGTTTTTAGCATGAGCGTACAAATAAAAGAACCAGAACTTGATACTAAAAAGTTAAATCAAGACATTAAACAATTTCCACAAGTTTACCCTATTACAGATGATATGCATACAACAAGAGAAGGCGTTTCGCGTTTAGTCATGCTTGATCGTTACGCTTATAAAGATGTAGAACAACGTACACTTGCAGTAGGAGATTTAGTTGTTTTAACAGTTAAAAGTGATCCTAATTACCCAGCACGTGGTGTAGGGATCGTTCAAAAAATCGACGATCAACAGCAAGAAGCAGATATTCTAGTAGAAGAAGCTTACCGTTTTTCAATTGAAGATCCCGATGAACAAGCTTCAGGTATCGTTACTCGTAATTTAAACGAAATCGATAAACCCTTAGAAGTTTTTTATGAACAAATCACAAAACGTGTTGCTCACGCTCTAGCAAGTGTAGACCAAACTATCGGTAGCAAGATCATGATTGAAGAAGGATTTTATCAACAATTAAAAGAAATGAACTTTGTTCCTGCGGGTCGAGTACTCTATGGAGCTGGTTCTGGCGCTAATGTCACCTATTTCAATTGTTACGTTATGCCTTTTGTTCCAGATTCAAGAAGTGGAATCGCCGAGCATCGTAAAAAAGTAATGGAAATTATGAGTCGCGGAGGCGGCGTTGGTAGTAATGGTTCTTCTTTACGTCCTAGAAATGCAATCGTACGAGGTGTCAATGGTAAATCTTCCGGCTCTGTTTCATGGCTAGATGATATCGCCAAATTAACGCATCTAGTTGAACAAGGTGGCAGTCGACGTGGCGCTCAAATGATCATGTTAGCCGATTGGCATCCAGATATTATTGAATTTATCGTGTCAAAAATGCAAAATGCGCGTATTTTACGCTATTTATTAGAAAATACAAATGACAGTCAAATCAAGCAAGCTGTTCATGAAAAATTGAATTTCATTCCTCTTTCGCAAAGTGAACGTGAAATGTATCAATTTATTGTTAATCAAAAAAATAATGTAGGATCAGTTTCGCCTGCCATGATCAAAGACGCTCAAACAAAGTTAAATGACGGCGGTACTTATAGTGTAAATAATCCTGAATTCTTGTCAGGTGCCAACATTTCTTTAACACTAACAGATGATTTCATGCAAGCTGTTAAAAACAATGAAGAATGGCCCCTTCGCTTCCCTGATTTATTTAGTTATAACTCAGAAGAAATGGATGATTATGATAGAAAATGGGCAGAAATTGGCGATGTACGCCAGTGGGAAGCCCTAGGCTATCAAGTAACAACTTATCGAACAATCAAGGCGCGTGAATTATGGAAATTGATCAATATCTGCGCAACTTATTCTGCAGAGCCTGGAATCTTTTTTATCGATAATGCAAATAACAAGACAAACGCTATCGCTTACGGTCAAAAAGTTGTTGCAACCAACCCATGTGGCGAACAACCTTTAGCGCCTAATTCAGTTTGTAACTTAGGTGCCATTAATTTAGCAAATATGGCAAATAAAGAAACTGCCGAAGTGGACTATGACAAATTAATGGAAACGGTCAAGATCGCTGTACAAATGCAAGATGACGTCATTGACTCAACACCTTATTTCTTAGAAGAAAACAAAAAACAAGCTTTAGGTGAACGTCGTGTCGGACTTGGCGTCATGGGACTTGCCGATTTACTTATTTATACTCATCATCGATACGGTTCTCAAGAAGGAAACCAAGTTGTTGACAAGATTTTCGAAACAATCGCAACCACAGCTTACCGGGAGTCCATTCGTTTAGCAAAATTAAAGGGCAGTTTCCCATTTTTAATTGGAGAAACCGAAGAAGAAACACAAGAACTAAGACAACGTTTCATTCAAACTGGCTACATGACAGATATGCCGCAAGATATTCGAGAAAATATTTTAGCTCATGGTATCCGTAATTCTCATCTATTAACTGTGGCTCCTACCGGTAGTACTGGTACTATGGTAGGCGTTGCCACTGGTTTAGAGCCTTATTTTGCCTTTAAATATTATCGTAGTGGACGTTTGGGTAAATTTATGGAAGTAAATGCTGAAATTGTGCAAGAATACTTAGATGAACATCCAGAATCTGATGCTAGTCACTTGCCTGAATTTTTCGTTTCTTCTATGGAATTAGCACCCGAAGAACATGTTGATGTGCAAACAACCATTCAACGTTGGGTCGACAGTTCGATCTCTAAAACTGTAAATGCGCCTAAAGGCTACACCGTCGAACAAGTAGCAACTATTTACGAACGTCTATATGATGGTAATGCTAAAGGTGGTACGGTTTATGTAGACGGCTCACGTGATTCTCAAGTATTAACACTACAATCAGAAGAAGAAACGGAAAAACAAACCTCTTTGTTTGAAACAGAAGATATCCGTATTGTAGATGATTCTGACGAATTAGAACAACTAGTAGAACAAGCAGAAAATGATCATATTCAACAAGAAGGACATACAGATGATGTAATTTACGGTTCTGATGTTGGTAATACTTGTCCGATTTGTCGACAAGGAATCGTTAAAGATATAGGTGGTTGTAACACTTGTACAAATTGTCAAGCACAATTACGTTGCGGTTTGTAAGCTAAGGAGGAAAAATAATGCAAATTTATACTCGTACGGGCGATCAAGGAACGACCAAACTTATCGGTGGTCCTGAAGTAGCAAAAGATGATCCTCGTATTCAAGCTTATGGAACGATCGATGAATTAAATAGTTTAGTTGGATATATTGCCAGCCTGCCTGAGTTGGCAACTAACTTCAAAGAAGAACTCATTCAAATCCAACATTATTTATTTGATTGTGGCAACGATCTTGCCACGCCCACATTTAAAGAGATAGGAAAAATTTCGCCTAGGGCTAGAAAGGCAAGTGATCCACTCTTTCCTTACGTAGTCAAAAAAGAAGACATAGAGTGGTTGGAAGCACGGATAGACTTTTATGCAGGCATCCCTCCTGAAATCGATTATTTCATCCTCCCAGGTGGTACGCCAGAAAGTGCGCAACTGCATATGGCTCGTACCGTTGCAAGACGAGCTGAAAGAGAAATCGTTAGCTTTCAAAACCAAGGCCAGGTAAATCCTTTTGCTTTGAAATTTGTCAATCGGTTATCAGATTATTTCTTTGCCTTAGCCCGTGTGGTTAATAGCCAAGCAGGAAAAGAAGATGTCCGTTATGAACGTAGCAAAAAAGTCTTTCATAATGACCTCACAAAAGACGATATTCAATAAAAAAGCACGACAAGAGCTAATAATTGAAGCGGCTCTTGTCGTGTTTTTTTGTTCATCTTTGCAATTTCGGAGAACGTTTGTATTCGTTATATGACCTTAATGTCTGTTACCATCATAATCAATAGATCTTGGAGAGTTGTACTTTGATAACATAATAATGACCTACTAAGCTTGCGTTAAAGACCTTTCTCATACTTTAACGGCTAAACAAAATTAAGACTCATTTAAATCAGCAATCGTACTGTTTGCGCCAAAAACATTCTCCCAATCTTTAGTGAAATCATCCACCGCTTGAGCAATTGACGGCATCGCTAAAGCTTGACCAATAATATCTGGTGCCACAGTTACCGCTTGGGCGCCTTGTTCTAAAGCAGTAGTCACTTGTCCCACGTTTTTAAAACTAGCGGCTACGATTTTAGTTTGACTATTACTCATTTGTATTTCATTCGCCATAGCTTTCATAGCTTTTCTAGCATCAATATTTAAATTTTCCATACGGTTAAAATAAGGCGCGATATAATCTGCACCCGCTGCGATTGCTAAATAAGCCTGGAATTTAGTATAAATAGCTGTAGCCGTTACGTTTAGCCCCTCTTTTTTTAAGGCCTTAATTACTTTTAACCCTTCACTACTTACAGGAACTTTGAAATAGATTTCTCTTCCCAATTGCTCCAATATAGCTTCTACATCTTTTAACATCCCTACTTTATCTTTTGCCACCACTTGTATATGCAATGAACGTTTTTCTCCGATTACTTCCCTGATTGCTTTCATATGCGCAAAAAAATCGATTTTTCCTTCTTTTTTTATGATCGAAGGATTAGTCGTTACACCTGCTAGCGGAAGAATGGCCTCATACTTTTTGATCGTTTCAATATTTGCAGTATCTAATAAAATTTCCATTATAATTTGCTCCTTTGCTTAAAAACGATCGAAACCGCTTTCTTTGAATTTTAAAAAACAACTTTCATTCAAAAACTTTTTTATCATCTTACGAAATAAACATAGCACAAGTAGCAGAAAATCGTCAATAAATATTGTATAAATCATCACAAATTTATTTTTAATACAATGGTTAAAGTTTCATACATTATACTTGCATAAATACAATTATAATTTATGAAATAATGAATATTTATTCGAAAATCTATTGATTAAACAAAATTGTTTTGCTAATATATAGTTCAAATTCAATTTAGGGGATGCATAATTATGAAAGAAAAAGTTGTTTTAGCTTATTCAGGTGGTTTAGATACTTCAGTTTCAGTTCGATGGTTGACCGATCAAGGATATGATGTTATTGCATGTTGTCTGGATATTGGTGAAGGAAAAGATATCCAAGCGATCCGGGATAAGGCATTAACGGTCGGAGCAAGTCAGTCTTACGCTATTGACGCAAAAGAAGAATTTTTACAAGACTTTGCTTTAATCGCTTTACAAGGAAACACCTTCTATGAAAATTCTTATCCATTAGTTTCAGCTTTGTCACGTCCTTTAATTGCCAAAAAGTTAGTTGAATTAGCTCAGCAAACAAATGCGAAAACTATCGCTCATGGTTGTACTGGAAAAGGAAATGATCAAGTTCGTTTTGAAGTTGCGATTGCGGCTCTAGACCCTACATTGAAAGTAATTGCACCTGTACGACAGTGGCAATGGTCACGAGAAGAAGAAATCAATTATGCACAAGCAAATAATATTCCGATTCCTGCTGATTTAGACAATCCCTACTCCATTGATCAAAATTTATGGGGACGAGCTTGCGAATGCGGGGTTCTTGAAGATCCATGGGCTACACCGCCAGAAGGAGCTTACGAATTAACAAATGAATTGTCTAATACACCTGACGATCCTGATATCATTGAATTGACCTTTGAAGAAGGCGTGCCTACTGCAATCAATGAGGAAAAAATGAATTTAACAGCCATCACCTCTACCCTTAATACTTTAGCAGGAAAACATGGTATCGGACGGATTGACCATGTAGAGAATCGTTTAGTGGGTATAAAATCAAGGGAAGTTTATGAGTGTCCAGCTGCATTAACAATGATGCATGCACATAAAGAACTAGAAGATTTAGTATTTGTAAAAGAGCTGGCCCATGTCAAACCATCGATTGAAAATCAACTAGCCCAAACGATCTATGACGGACTATGGTTTAATCCACTAAATGAGGCGCTAATTGCATTTGTTAAAAGTACACAAAAAGATGTAAATGGTATCGTTCGTTTGAAATTATTTAAAGGAAACATTATTTGTGAAGGTAAAAAATCATCCAATAGTTTATATGATGAAAACTTGGCAACTTATACTTCTGCTGACACTTTTGACCAAGAAGCAGCTGTTGGTTTTATCAAATTGTGGGGCCTTCCTTCCAAGGTTTATGCTGAAGTGCAAGCACAAGAAAATAAGGAGGCGACGGAATGAAAAAGCTCTGGGGAGGACGTTTTACTGGTGAAAATGAAGATTGGGTAGATACTTTCGGTGCCTCCATCTCTTTTGACTACCAAATGGCTAAACAAGATATCTTAGGCAGTTTAGCACACGTAAAAATGTTAGCTAATTGTGGAATCATTACAGAAGATGAAATGCAACAAATTAAAGCGGGCCTAGAAAGTTTACAAGAAAAATTGGACCGCAATGAATTGGCTTTTACTATACAAAATGAAGATATCCATCTAAATATTGAATCTCTTTTATACGAAGAAATTGGTCCAGTTGCCGGCAAGCTTCATACTGCACGCAGTCGTAATGATCAAGTGGCAACAGACTTGCATTTGTATTTAAAAGAAACACTTACAACTGTGATTGAAAAGATTTATCAATTACGCAGTGTATTAGTGAACAAAGCAGCAGAAAATATTGCAACGATCATACCAGGTTATACACACATGCAACACGCCCAGCCCATCTCTTTTGGTCATCATTTGCTTGCTTATTACCAAATGTTTGTACGCGATCAAAAACGTATGGAAGAAAATTTACAACACACTGATATTTCTCCATTGGGGGCTGCTGCTTTAGCAGGCACCACTTTTCCTATTGATCGCCAGCTAACGGCTGATGAACTAGGCTTTTCTTATTTATATGATAATAGCTTAGATGCAGTTAGTGATCGTGATTTTATTATAGAATATTTAAGTAACGCGTCTATGCTGATGATGCATCTTTCTCGCTTTTGTGAAGAACTCATCCTATGGTCTGCTCACGAATTTCAGTTTGTTGAAATATCAGATACTTTCTCTACTGGAAGTTCAATTATGCCGCAAAAAAAGAATCCAGACATGGCGGAACTGATACGCGGAAAAACAGGACGTGTCTATGGCAATTTATTGCAATTACTGACAGTTATGAAAGGACTGCCTCTTGCTTATAATAAAGACTTACAAGAGGATAAAGAAGGCATGTTTGATACTTCTGAAACTATGATTTCCAGTTTAGAAATCATGACAAAAATGATTGAAACATTGACAGTCAATCAGACCAACATGCAAAAAGCAACAGAAAAAGATTTTTCTAATGCAACTGAATTAGCTGACTATTTAGCCAATAAAGGTATTCCTTTTCGACAAGCACACGAAATTGTAGGTAAATTAGTTTTAGAATGTATTCAACAAGGAATCTATCTGCAAGATATTCCCTTAACAAAATACCAGGATGTCTCTCCTGTTATTGAAGCAGACGTTTACGATAAATTAAGGGCAACAACCGCCGTAAAAAGTCGCAATTCAACAGGCGGCACTGGTTTTTATCAAGTAAAAGCTCAAATTGAAAAAGCTCGAGAAGAACTACAAAAAAATGAACATGGACCACATTAGAATATATCTTTTGTGGTCCATTGAACTTTTCTATATTAATATAGTTTGTCTCTAGAATCTACAAAACTAGAGTTAGTCCGCTAAAGTAACCCTAAAATTTTTAAATCTAGAGTGCTTCTGCTTGTTTTTCTAGTTTTGCGAAACTTTAGTAAGTTGCTTTTTATATTTCTTCTAACTTTTCAGAATCGAGAATTTGAACCGTTTGTTTATCTCTTTTAATCAGTTGATCTTTTTCCAAAGATTTCAATTTGCGCGACAATGTTTCTGGTGTCGTACCTAGAAAACCAGCTAGTTCTTTCATTTTCATAGGAATTTTTATTTGAGAACTTTCCGCAGCTTTCGCTAAATCTAATAAATAAGTTGCCAATCGTTCTTCAATTCTCTCCATCGTTAGAAATTGCGTCTGTTCCTCAACTTTAGCGTTTTTTTCAGCATTAATTGTTAAAAGTTTGATACTTAATTGTGGATAATCTTTTAAAAGTTTTTGAAAATCACTTTGTTTTAGTAAACAGATCTCGGTATTTTGTAAAGCTTCGCCAAATAAGTTATTATTTTTTACACCAAATAACGCATCTTCGCCTTCATAGCCGCCGGGTTCTACCACACGTAGTAACTGTTCTTTTCCGCTTGAGGAAAGTTGATAAACTTTTAAAAGACCTTTTGCTAGAATAACCAACTGTGGATCATCATAAGGCGAGATCACTGTCTCTCCTTTTTTATAAGTGGTATGCTTAACTAATTGATGAATTCTTTTTTGATCTTCCAAATCCAAATGATTAAATAAAGGAACCAGCGTGACGCATAAATGTTCTTCGTGATTCATAATCAACCTCTTTTTTACTATTCTTCGTCTTCTTCCAAGCCTTCAGAAACTTCGTGTCCTAAATAACTTTGTATACTATAAATTTGATGTTTTATCCAAGCGTATAACTGTTTTAAAAATTCTGCAAGACCAAATTTATTTTCATTTTCTGCTAGTGTAATCCCTCGGGTAATAAACAATAATTGAGTGTCAAAATCTTTTACTACATCCATTAGCAAATAATCACACGTTTCATATTTGAAACGTCCATTTTCTTCTAGCATACTATATTGGGTGAATTCTTCTGTAGTTGTTGGGATAACCTCATCTTCATCTAACATCAAATAGTTTAACTCGTCAAATAACTGATTTTCTTTAGTAACCAATTTGGGAAATTTTTCTTGAACAAAGCTTCGCTCCGTCCCTTTTACATAATAAACGATTTGTCTTAATTTATTTTGATGGATAACCAAATTGGCTAGAATATGTCCAATCATCGCACCTGCTGTAGGTGTATGATGATCTTTTTCACTTTGGATTAGTTCTTGTTGGTATTTTTCTTCCGGACTCATTAAGGCAACTCCTTTGTCTTCGTATTTTCTACAGTATAACCTAGCTTTTCAATCGTTTTTTTGATCGTTTCTGCATTTGTTGTAGCTGGATCAATTTCAACTTTTACTTTACTTGCGTTGAATAATACTTTCACCTTAGCTACACCCTCTTCTTTTTTGACTGCTTGTTCGATTTTTTGCATACATGAAGGGCATGTAAGCGTCCCTAATTGAATGATTACTTTTGCCATAATAAAATTCCTCCTCTTTTATTTTCAAATTCACCTTATATTATTTTATGAAAGAAAAAATTGATACTTATCAAGTTTTCGTTTTTTCTTATAATTTAGTAATAATCGCATCCCATTAAAAATGACAATCAAAATACTTAGTTCGTGAATAAACATCCCACTGGCCATATAGATATAACCAAGAACCAAACCTAGTAGCAGAAGCAGTACTGTACCTAGTGAAATTAGGATATTTTCTTGCATATTACGCAATATTCTTTTCGTTAAACGATATGCATCCGCTAATTTTTCAAAGCTTGATTTCATCAAAACGATGTCTGATGTTTCAATAGCAATCTCTGTTCCACCTCCCATAGCAATTCCAATATCACTTAAAGCAAGTGAGGGGCTATCGTTAACACCATCACCGACAAAAGCTGTTTGATGACCTTCATTTTGTAATTTGCGGATATAATCAGCTTTATTTTCTGGCAATAAATTCCCATAGACCCTCGTTATCCCAAGTTCTTCTGCAATACTTTCTGCGGTTTCTTGATTATCGCCGGTTAGCATGATTAACTCTTTTGCGCCCATCTCTTTTAGACGGTCTAATGTTTCTTTTACTCCTGGCCGAATCTGATCTTTAATTCCAATCAATAAAGACAATTGACCATCAATTGCCACCATCACTAAAGAATGTCCGGCAGTCTGCAGCTTATGAATATCACTTTGCATTTTTTCCGTAAGTTCAACGCCATTTTCAGTCATCAAAGATTGATTACCAACAAGTACATTTTTATCATCCAATATTGCTTTAATTCCTTGGCCTTTAACTACGTTTGTTTGAGTAACCGGTAGATAACTAGACAGTTTTGCGTAGTCAATAATCGCTTGACCTAATGGATGATCAGATTCTCTTTCAATACTAGCAGCAATTTTCAAACTTTCAGCTAAATCAACGGAATAGTTTTTGACAGCAGCGACACTTGGCTTGCCTAATGTCAAAGTACCCGTTTTATCAAACACAAAGGTGTCAACTTTGCTAAAGCCATCAATGACTTCACCACCTTTAATCAGTATGCCGCTTCTGGCTCCGCTTCCGATACCTGCAACATTTGAAACGGGAACACCAATCACCAAAGCTCCCGGACAGCCTAAAACCAGAATAGTGATCGCCAAACGAACATTTTGGCTCAAAATACCGACAATCAAAGATAAAATAAGTACGGCTGGTGTGTAGTACTTGGCAAATTTGTCAATAAAACGTTCGGCACTAGATTTACTATCTTGCGCTTCTTCCACTAGCTCGATAATTTTACCAAAGGTGGTATCTTCCCCAACTCTTTTTGTTTTGATTTTTAAGGTTCCGTTATCTAAAAACGTTCCAGCAAAAACATCGTCACCTTTTCCCTTTCTTCTTTGTTTCGATTCACCAGTTACACTGGCTTCATCTAAGTAACCTTCGCCTTCATCAATAATCCCATCCACCGGTACTTGGCCACCCGTTTTTACTAATAAACGATCATCTTTAGTAATATCATCAATTTCAACGGATTCAGTTGAGCCATTAGAAGTTATTTTCAGAGCACTTTTAGGCGCCATTTTGGTCAAAGATTGAATCGCTGTACGCGTTTTTTCCAACGTTTTTTGTTCTAAAAAACTACCAAATAAAAACAGAAAAGTGACGATCGCTGACTCGTTATATTCCCCGATCAAAAAAGCGCCAAAAACTGCGATAGTTACTAACAAGTCAATACTGAGCACTCGCACTCGTAATGCTTGATATGCTTGCAGAAAAATCGGTAATACTCCGATGATTGAGGCAATAATCATTGCAATTTGATAACCAAGTAACCAAGTAAAGATAAATTTTGCGATGCCGGCAAAAATAATCAGTATACCAGTAATAAATGTCAATTGATTTTTATGCTGCATAATCCATTGCTGTATTTTCAATTTTAACTTCCTCCTTTTTACAACTACAGTGTACTAGGGGGAATGAACAAAAAAATTGATGGATATCAAGAAATGAGGCTTTTGTTAAAAATGGTATTCAAAAAGGTATTCAAATTGAAATGTAAAAATTAGAACACTTGAATTTACCCAAAAAATTTAAGTATGTCAGTTAAAGATAAAACCGCGTCGTTATCCCCAGTGGAAAACTGGGAACGGACGCGGTTTTTGGGTATCCACAGATTGAAATCTGTGGATAAAAATAGCCTTA
>FLSG01003604.1_pt1 | contig 23193 bp, 21 predicted proteins | sample 1550511 | NCBI WGS metagenome assembly FLSG01 (sample SAMEA4031768, study PRJEB14383) | metagenome | biome: human; feature: oral; material: saliva | place: Philippines | collected 2014
CTTGGTATTACGAAGGCTTCTCTGGAAACTAACAGCTTCTTATCAGCTGCTTCCTTCCAAGAAACAACTCGTGTACTAACAGATGCTGCAATTCGCGGTAAACAAGATCCACTTCTTGGTCTAAAAGAAAATGTTATTATTGGTAAGACTATCCCAGCTGGTACCGGGATGCCTCGTTACCGTAATATGGAACCTAAAGAAGTAAATACAGCTAGCGAAAATGTTTATAGTATTTCTGACATTGAAGCACAAATGGCTGCAGAAGATGCATTAAATGAGACACAAAGCTAATGAGAATAAAAGATACACTTTGCAAATATTGCAAAGTGTATCTTTTTTTTTTGGCAAATGATCGTTAAGAAGTTTTGACAAACAAAATTTAAACATGCTAGGATACTTTATAATTTCGATAAAGTAGTTTTTAAATAATAATAATTGAGGAGAAATTATGATGTGTGCTATTAATAAAAAAGATATTCCATTTACAGTAGATCATGTGGGAAGTTTTCTACGTCCAGAACGGGTGAAGACAGCTCGAAAAAATTTTTCTAATGGAGATATCACAAAAGAACGACTCCGTGTAATTGAAGATGAAGAAATAGAGAAATTAATCGAACAAGAAAAAAGAGTTGGTTTACATGGGATTACAGATGGAGAGTTCCGACGTACGTATTGGCATTGGGATTTTTTGGAAAATTTAAATGGTGTAGAAGGCTATACAGCTGAACATGGGCGTAATCAAAAACTACTTGCTAAAGCTGCTCCAGATTACCATATTCGTGTTGTCGGTCGGATTTCATTTAATGAGAATCATCCTTTTTTAGATGACTTTGCTTTTCTAAAAGATAAAGTAGAAAATGATGAAAATTTAGTAGCCAAAACTTCTGTGCCTAGCCCTAATATGATTTTACGTCAAGAGTTATTAGCAAATGACGATACTTCAAGAATACATGAAATATACCCGGACTTATCTGATTTTTATCATAATCTAGCACAGACTTACAAAGATGCTATTAAGGCTTACTATGAAAAAGGCTGTCGTTATTTACAATTTGATGATACAAATTGGGCATTTCTGGCAGATGCAGATAAAAGAAGAGAGATGCAAGAAAGAGGCATCGATCCTACAAGCGTAGCGCAAATTTGTACGGAAATTATTAACGAAGCTTTGAAGGATAAACCAGAAGATTTGGTAGTTACTACGCATATATGCAGAGGAAATCATGCATCTTCTTGGTTGTTTTCAGGTGGTTATGAGCCAATTGCTGAAGAATTGTTTGCCACAAATTATGATGGCTTTTTCCTAGAATATGATTCAGAGCGTGCCGGTGATTTTGCCCCTTTACGTTACTGGAATAACAAAGATAGTAAAATTGTTTTAGGATTAGTCACTTCAAAATTTCCAGAATTAGAAAACAAAGAAGAAATAAAGAAGAGAATTAAAGAAGCTACACAATATGTTCCATTAGAAAATTTAAGTATTAGTCCACAATGTGGTTTTGCTTCTTCTGAAAAAGGGAATCGTCTGTCTGAACAAGAACAATGGGAAAAAATTAAATTGTTAGAAGAAGTCGCTGCAGATGTTTGGAAGATATAAAAATTAGTAAGGGGTGCAAAAAAGCAAGGCTTGACAAGCAAAATTTAAACATGCTATTATACTGGCATTATATAAAATTCCCGTGATTTAGAGAGTAAACTTTAAACTTTCTCAGAGAGGCGCTGGTTGGTGAGAAGTGCTGATGGTAAGAAGTTGAAAATGGCTAAGGAGGAACTTTTGGCGATAAGTAGCTAAAAGCGGAAGGTTCTACCGATAAAAAGAACAGCCAATAAGGAAAGTGTTGGTTTGAGTTTTTAAAAGGTGGTACCGTGATGAAGTCGCCCTTTTGTCAGCGCAAAACTGACAAAAGGGCTTTTTTTATTAATAATGTTGAGGAGGAAATTATATGAGTAGATTTGAAGCAGCAGAAATACCATTTACAGTAGACCATGTCGGGAGTTTTTTGCGCCCAGAACGTTTAAAAGCAGCAAGAAAAGATTATTTTAATAAAAAGATAACAAAAGAAGAGTTAAGAAAGATTGAGGATGAAGAAATTGAAGAGTTAGTCGAAAAAGAAAAGAAGGCTGGCTTACACGGGATTACCGATGGAGAATTTCGTCGTGGTTTTTGGCATCTGGACTTTTTAGAAAACCTTAATGGTGTAGAAGGTTATGTTCCTGAGGGCGGCTATAATCAGCAATTTCATGGGAAAGCGGCTCCTTCTTATAATATCCGCATAACAGATCGGATTTCTTTTAATGAAGACCATCCATTTCTAGAAGATTTTATTTTTTTAAAAGAGAAAGTCGGCGATGATAAAAACACAATTGCCAAGGCTTCTGTACCTAGCCCTAATATGATTTTACGTCAGGAGTTATTAGCAAATGATGGTGCAACAAAAATTTATGAAATATACCCTGACCTAAAGGACTTTTACCATGATTTGGCACAAACTTATAAAGATGTTATTAAAGCTTATTATGAAAAAGGCTGTCGTTACTTACAATTTGATGACACCAACTGGGCATTTCTAGCGGATGCAGATAAAAGAAAAGCACTGCAAGAACAAGGGATCGATCCTAAAAACATTGCTCAAATTTGTACCGAAATCATTAATGAAGCTTTGGAAGATAAACCCGAAGATTTAACGCTGACAACCCATATTTGTCGAGGAAACCATGCATCTTCTTGGTTATTTTCCGGTGGTTATGAGCCAATTGCTGAAGAATTGTTTGCCACAAATTATGATGGCTTCTTCTTAGAATATGATTCAGACCGTGCGGGCGATTTTGCTCCTTTACGTTACTGGAATAACAAAGATAGTAAAATTGTTTTAGGCTTGGTTACATCGAAATTTCCAGAATTGGAAAGTAAGGAAGAGATAAAATCAAGAATTAAAGAAGCCTCAGAATATGTTCCACTGCAAAATTTAAGTATCAGTCCGCAATGTGGATTTGCTTCAACAGAGGAAGGTAACCGTCTGACTGAAGAAGAACAGTGGAAAAAAATTAACTTATTACAAGAAGTTGCTGCGGATGTTTGGAAATAACAAAAAAGAAAGATAATTCAATAAAAAACTGAATTGTCTTTCTTTTTTTATTTGTACACGCTAAAATGCAAATAGATGAATGATAGTAAGGTGAGTAGCAATGAAAAAAATTTTAGTTGTAGAAGATGATAATAATATTAATAACTTATTAAACGACTTACTCGAAACTGATTATGACGTAACGCAAGCTTTTGCTGGTTCTGAGGCTAGGCGGCTTTTAATGGCTGATAATTTTGATCTTATTTTGTTGGATTTGATGTTGCCAGGACTTAGTGGCGAAGAATTAATTTCTGAAATTCGCTTAAATAATGCTACGCCTATTATTGTTATTACCGCAAAAAATGACCCAAGTGTATTATCTGAAGTATTTGAAGCAGGAGCTAACGATTATATAGCTAAACCCTTTAATACCGTTGAAGTAAGAGCCAGGATAAAAAATCAATTGCGAAGTCGTACGATCGATGAAACTAACGGTACTATCTTAACGGTGGGTAAAATTAAAATGAACGATGAAACCCATGAAGTTTATTATCAAGATCAATTGATTTCATTGACGCAAAAAGAGTACGAATTATTGAAGTGTTTTTTACAACATCCTAAAAAAGTGTTTACCAAAGCAAATTTATATGAAACGATCTGGCAAGAACCTTATTTTGGGGATGATAATACGATTACCGTTCATATTTCTCGTTTACGTAATAAATTTCAAATATTTACAGAAGAAGAGGTTATTAAAACTATTTGGGGTGTAGGCTTTCAACTAAATACTTAGTCAATTTAATACTTTTGTAAGATTTACGACAGGGTTTTGAAAATTCTCCTTACTAAGATAAAAGTATACACAAAAAAGCTAAAGGAGAGTAAGTATGGAAAACCTACTGAGCACTCATGCTGTGACAAAGACTTATGGTAAACAAGATGCTTTGCACGATGTTTCTATTCATGTCAGACCTGGAGAAGTATATGGACTGGTTGGTAAAAATGGCGCAGGAAAATCGACTTTATTTAAAGTAATAATGGGGCTTGCGGTACAAGACAGAGGCGAGGTGTCGATTTATGATCAGCCTTCTATCGAGAATTTAGAAGGTAGTCAAAAAAATATCGGCTTTATGTATGGTTCACAGTTTTTTTCCTATCTCAATGCTCGGGAAAATTTAACTTATACTTGTAAACTTAAAGGCATCACGGATAAAACAGAAGTGGATCGTGTGTTGAAATTAGTCGAATTGGATAAAGTGAAAAAGAAAGTTAAAACATTTTCTATGGGAATGAAACAACGTTTAAATATTGCCAATGCTTTAGTTGGTAAGCCCGATTTAATTATTATGGATGAGCCGATCAATGGTTTGGACCCTCAAGGCATTGCTAGTTTTAGAAAGCTAGTGCAAAAATTGAATCGTGAACAGGAAATTACTTTTTTACTATCTTCACATATTTTAGGAGAATTAGGGATCATGGCCACACGCTTTGGTTTTATTCACGAGGGCGAGTTATTAACTGAAATTGATCGAAAAACTTTATTAGAAAAAACAGAGGACCAAGTGATTATCAAAGTAGATAACCCAGAAAAAGCGGCCTATCTATTAGAGGAACAGCTGACGCCTTTAGATTATGTCGTTAATGGTGATAAGGAAATTATCCTTTCTGACCATATTGATGAAACAAATAAAATTGCAAAAATTTTAGTAGATGGTGGGCTTGAATTATATAAATTAACGCCCCATCAACAAACTTTGGAGGAGTATTATCTCTCTCTTATTCATCAAGGAGGTCAAGAAAATGTTTAATTATATTAAAGCGGATCTTTATCGGATTTTTCATAAACGAAGTAACCAGTTGTATTGGTTGATTTTGGCAGCTTTATTTTTAATATTTGTTATTTTTGGCTCGGGCAATGCTAATTTTCTCGATAATAAAAGCGAACTTACAGAGATGTATTTTTCCGTAGCAGTGATGCCACTTGCTTTATTTGGCTCTTTCATTATAGCTCCGCAGTTTTATTATGCGGTTTATTTAGATGAACTCAATAGCAAAGGTTTTGTCCGTTTATTTAGTTCTGGCTTACGTAAAAGTGAATATATTGTGGCAAAAATCATTAGTTCACTTATTTATATGCTTGTTGTGTTTGTCTTTTTAGCAATTGCTTATCTTGGTGGATTTGCTATACTTGCATTATTAAATAATGGGATACCCTTTTTTACAATGAGTCAAATCGGAGTCTTGCTTAGTTTAGTCGCCTATCTAGCTTTATTTACAATAGCTTTTTCTTCATTAACTAATATAATTACTTTGAAATGGCAGGGCGGTAATATTCCGTTATTTCTATTTTTCATTATTTCAAATGGTATTATAGGCAATCTTATTAGATGGGTGAATCATGCACGAATTTTACGTAATTTTGATTTAAGCCCTTATCTACTTTCAACAAATACTGGAAAACTACAAGAGGCTTTGAGGAATGGAATTTTTTATGGGCAGCAAGGGCAACCCGCTAATCGACCGCCAAGTGCACAAGCAGCTCTGAAAACGATAGATTCAATTGGCGCTCAACCCTTTGTTATTATAGGTATTTATATTATTGTAACGACGGTTATTTCATTTTTTATATTGAAACACTCGGATGTCAAAGATAATTAGTAGGTGAGTTTTGTGATATGGATTTTGTACATTAGTATTGGAATGAACGTATTGCTGATCTTAGCTTGGCTTTTTTACTATCGTGAATTAAAAGATATGATTTTACAAGTCAAAGCAATTAAGCAAGGAAATTCTCGTGCGCCTTTGAAAAGGGTCGGTGTATCAAAACGTCAACTTCAATTAGTAGAAGAAGTGAACGAATTGGTAGACTCTTTTAATCAAACCTCAAAAGAAAATAAACGGATGGCTAAACAAAGTAAGGAAATGATTGCTTCAATTTCCCATGATTTTAGAACACCCTTGACCTCGATGATCGGATATATACAAATGATGGACAAATCCGGGATGAGTGCGCGTGATTTAAAATATTTAACTATTATCGAAGAGCGCACGCAGCTGATTTCCTCCCTTATTGATGAATTTTACTTGCTCAGTTTGTTGGATGCCGATGACTATAAAATCCAAGAAGAAACAGTCAATCCTATTACACTAATTCAAGAACAAGTGGCGCAATACTATGAAGAATTAACAGCTACCTTTGATGATATTAATATTGATTTAACAGAGGAAAGAATCGTGCTTCAGACAAGTCGTATTGATTTTGAACGAATTATACAAAACTTGATTAAAAACGCCTTTACTCATGGTATACAGTACTTTCATATTCGTTTAGAAAAGCAGGAAGAACGACTGCGCTTTGTTTTTGAAAATAAGATACCAGAAGACCAAAAAATGGACGTTACTCTTTTATTTGATCGTAACTATCAAAGTGAACCAGCACGACAGAGAGATAGCTCAGGTCTGGGTTTAGCTATTGCAAAGCAGTTGTCAGAAAAATTAAATTTTTCTTTGACTACGCAGTTACAAGGGGATTTATTACAATTTTACTTGGACATTTACTTAGATTCTTGGAAAATTCGAAACTTTTAAAATAGAAGTATGTATAAAAAACAGATAAGCATTTTTGCTTATCTGTTTTTTTGCAGACTCTCAAAATTTATTGCGGCCCCAATTAAATTAGCGTTATTTTGATAATGACAGCTTCTCACCTCAGGAAGTATTTCAGCTACGCCTTCCTTTGTTAATAATAGTTGTAAACGTGTTTGAAGCTCTTCAGCCAGTTCAGGACGTGCTGAAATACCACCACCTAAAATGACCATCTCCGGATCTAATGAAACTTGAATATTATAAAGTGAATCAGCTAGATGATTATACATGCTTTCAATGGCTTGAGCAGCTCGTTTATCACCTGCTTCTTTTTGTTCAAATAGTTCGATCCCTGTGATTTTATCACCATATTGTTCTGAAAAACGTTTGGCGGTATTAACAGCTGTTCCATTATAGCTTAACGTTTTTCCGTTTGGGTTATGCATTAAACCTATTTCACCACCAAAAAGATGAGCGCCTTTATATAAACGATTATTAATAAATATAGCGCCACCTACACCCGTTCCAATAACTACAAAGATAGCATTTTCTACACATTTTCCAGCACCTAGGGTCATTTCACAAATCCCAGCACAATTCGCATCATTTTCGATAGCCACTGGTAAACCTAGGTAGGATTCTAATTCATCAAAGATAGGTCGTTGATGAATATAAGAGATAGCACTGATTCCATCAATCCTGCGATTTTTGACATTAACAGCGCCTGGTGAACTAAAAGCGACTCCTGTGATTTGATTTTGCTTAGGTGTAATGATTTGTTTTAATTGAATTTGTAATTCTTCAAAGCTGGTTGGCGTAGCAAAGCTTCCTGTTTGCTGGAGCGTTTGCTGATCCCATAAACCATATTTTATAGAACTACCACCCATATCAAAAACTGCAAGACTCATTGTTCTCCTCTTTTCTTAATAACCGTTATTTTGAGCAGTTTCTTTATACCAAAGACCGCTTTTTTTCAAACTACGTTTAAAATCATCTCCAGATTCTAAGCGGTAAAAGCCATAACGATTACGATAGCCATTTAGCCATGACCAACAATCAATAAATGTCCAAGTATGATAGCCAAAACAATTACTACCTTCTTGAATCCCTTGGTAAAGATAATCTAAATGTTCTTTCATAAAATCGATTCGATAATCGTCTTGTATCATGCCATTTTCATCCATAAAACGTTCTTCATTAGCAACACCCATACCATTCTCACTAACATACCAGGGAAAGTTATCATATTCATTTTTCATCATCATGGCCACATCGTAGATAGCCTCAGGATAAATTTCCCAGCCACGATAAGGGTTGATCCTTTTTTCCGGCCAATCATAAGGTGCGTATAGGTCTTCTGGATCTTGAGCTGGAAAATTAGGGTTTTCAGGCGCTTGTACACGCAAGGGTTGATAATAATTTAAGCCGATAAAATCAACAGTATTTTCTCTTATTAAATCCTTATCAGAAGCTACTGTTTCCGGCGTTAAATGATGCTGTTTAATTAACTGAATCAAAGCATCAGGAATTTTTCCTTTGACAGCTGGGTCTAGAAAACTTTTCATTGTTAATAAATCAGCATTTTCTTTTGCCGTCTGGTCAGCTGGTTGACTGCTGCGCGCATAAGCAGGAGTAATATTTAAAATAATACCGATACTACCTTTAGGCATCGCTTGACGGAAGGCCTTTACAGCATAAACATGGGCCATTAAAGTATGATAACCGACTTGAATAGCTTTTTTGAAATCATGAATCGCTGGGTAATGAGCACCGTTTAAATAACCACATTCAATATGGACAATAGGTTCGTTAAAAGTTGTCCATGCTTTTATCAAGTCGCCAAATAGCTCGAATGCAATTTTAGCGTAAAAAGCAAAAGCATCAACAGACTCACGTGTTTCCCAGCCACCTTTTTCCATTAGCCACATCGGCATGTCAAAATGGAATAAGTTAATAATCGGCTCAACATCGTTTGCAATCATATGTTTAAAATAATCACGATAAAAATCAACCGCTTCTTGATTGATATGTTTACCATCTGGTAGAAGACGTGCCCAAGAGATCGAAGTTCTAAAAGAGTTAAGACCGATCTCTTTCATTCGCTTGCAATCTTCTTGATACATTTCGTATATATTAGATGTATTTTCAGGCCCTTGCTGTTCATTGAATTTTTCAGGACTTTTTTCAAACCAATAGTCCCAAGTTGTTGCTGATTTTCCATTTTTTGAACTATGGCCTTCAGATTGGGGAGCTGATGTAGCTGAGCCCCACAAAAATTTTTTCGGGAATGTTTTCATAAGTTTTCCTCTTTTCTTCTTTATAATAAGACGTTTTCATTTTACCAAATTTCAAGTAATATAAATTAACTATAACATCTTTTCTTTATTTAAAGTAGAACTACTTTTTAAATTAAAATATCAACTTACTTCTTTTATTAATTAGTAGGTTACTACCTTGACATTTTTTTCAGTCTTGTCTATACTGTTCACAAATCATATGTAAAGCAACGATAGAGAAGAGTAGCTGATGCATTTGTTAAAAGAGAACCCGGATGGTGAGAAAGGGAGCAAATAATAGTCAGTGAAGATGAGCTCTGAGCTTTTTATTCAGTTGACGCTGGGTAAACGGAAATAGCAGCCGATATACTGCCGGGTATCTAAGGTACCGTTGAGGCATTGACTGTAAGGTTTATGCAAATAAGGGTGGTAACGCGAAAGTCTTCGTCCCTTTGTTTATCATAGATGGTAAGCAAAGGGATGGAGGTTTTTTTATCTCTAAAAAATTTTTAGGAGGAAGCTAAAATGGCAGAAGTAGAAAGTTTTACATTGGATCATACAAAGGTAAAAGCACCATATGTACGTTTGATTGGAAAAGAAAATGGTAAAAAAGGTGACGTTATTTCTAATTATGATCTACGTTTCTTACAACCAAATGAAAAGGAATTGCCAACTGCTGGTATGCATACAATTGAACACTTATTAGCTGATTTATTACGCGATCGTTTAGAAGGTATCATTGATTGCTCTCCTTTTGGTTGCCGTACCGGTTTTCACTTAATCATCTGGGGTGAATATTCAGTAACAGAGGTTGCCCAAGCATTAACTGAGTCTCTTAAAACTATCGCTTATGAAACAAAATGGGAAGATGTGCAAGGTGTCGATATTACTAGCTGTGGTAATTATCGTGATCATTCACTATTTTCTGCAAAAGAATACGCTAAACTTATCTTAGAAGATGGCATTAGCGACGATCCTTTTGAACGTCATGTAGTTTAGGAGGTATTGTTGATGTATTTTCCTGAGTTAAAAGAGAAGGTTGTTTTAGTCATCGGTGCTTTTCAAGGTATTGGAAAAAGCGTGGTGGAGACTTTTCAGAAAGAAGAAGCTAGCGTTATTGCTTGTGACATTGCCTTTGAAGAAGTAAAGTTGACAAAAACAGCTACAGATTTTTATAAAATGCATTTGGATATTTCCCAAGAAGAAGAAGTTATCCAATTAACTCAGCAATTAGAAGAAAAACATTTGGTGCCTGATGTACTTGTTCATGTAGCGGGAATATCTACTGTAGATTTTCTCACTGAAAGTAGGACTACAGATTTTGATAAAGTACAAACAGTAAATACACGTGGGGCATACTTAAGTAGTAAGTACGTGACTGCTTTAATGCAGACGCACAACAAAAATGGCCGGGTAATTTTTGTTGCTTCACAGGCTGGTAAAAATGGCTATAAAGGTATGTCTGCTTATGTCGCATCGAAGCATGCAGTCCTAGGCTTATGTAAAACTTTAGCCTTGGAAGTTGCGCAAAATAATATCTTGGTGAATGCTGTTTGTCCCGGAATTGTTGAAACACCGATGAAACATAGAGAACGTGTTGAAGGCGGAGAAATTCGAGGAATGTCTGCCCAAGAGGTATTAGAAGAAGATCAGAGTCAGGTGCCATTGGGACGTACTGGGACTACACAAGATGTAGCCAATGTTATTTTATTTTTAGCAAGTCCATTGTCTAGTTATATGACAGGACAGGCAATTAACGTAACTGGCGGTATGACGATGAACTAAAGCACGAAAAAAGCGGTAATTTGATATTTCCGTTTTTTTTATAAAATTTTTTAAGATGTTTTTTGTTTACTCCAAAAAGAAGGCAACTAATGTAGATTTCCCTTCTTTTTATGCAAAATCAACGGAAGTTTCTCCGACTTTCCTTGATTGATGTAGGAATGTCTAAACTAGACATATTTTTTTAAGCGTGTTAGACTTTTTTAGTTGAATAATTTTACAGTAAAACTGTGGACAATTTTGTTCGCAGTTTTTTTACGAGTTTTAGATTTTGTACATAGATAGGATAGGATAAACATTGTTGAAATTAGTTGATATCTCGCAACAATTTGGGGATAAGGTATTATATGAAAAACTAAACTTACAAATAAATACTGGGGAACATATTGGACTAATCGGTCAAAATGGTGCGGGAAAGTCTACATTGATTAAAATTATTACCGGTGAAGTTTTACCTGATGAAGGCTCTATTGAATTACCAAAAAATCAGAGTGTTGGATACTTAGATCAATATGTGAGAGTTGACGAGCAGTTAACGATTTATGAGTTTTTAAAACAAGCTTTTGCAAAAGAACTAGCAGTGGAAGAAGAAATCGGCGAGCTTTATGCAGAGTATAGTCAAACATTTGATGATCTTTTATTAGAAAAAGCGGGAAAATTACAAACGAAATTGGACCAAAGTGAATTTTATCAAATGGATACTTTGATTCAGGAAATGGCTGTCGGACTTGGACTTGATGTTTTAGGGTTAGATACTTTATTGAAAAATTTAAGTGGCGGTCAGCGTTCAAAAGTTATTTTAGCTAAATTATTGTTAGAAAAACCGGATATATTGGTGTTAGATGAGCCAACGAACCATTTAGATGATAAACATGTCCAGTGGCTAACTTCATTTCTACAAAATTTCTCTGGTACGTTTTTGGTGGTTTCGCATGATCAAGAATTTGTAAATGAGATTACCACGCATATTGCCGACATCGAGTTCGGGACCCTAACGAAATATACTGGGAATTTAGCTAAAGCGTTAAAACAAAAAGAAGCTGATCATGAAAATTACATGAAACGTTACGAGGCTCAAAAAAAGCAAATTGAAAAAACAGAAAACTATATACGTAAAAATAAAGCTGGTTCTCGTTCTAAGATGGCAAAAAGTCGTGAAAAACAATTAGCGAAAGTAGAGCGCCTAACGCCACCTACAAATCAAATAAAACCTAATTTTAATTTCCCTTATAAAGGGATTGTGGCGACTTTTGCAGTAATGACACAAGGATTAACTATTGGTTATGAGAAACCTTTATTAAACCCTATTGACCTAACGATTCGTTATGGAGAAAAAGTTGCTTTAAAAGGGTTCAATGGGATTGGTAAATCAACCTTATTAAAAACATTACTTGGTGAAATACCAGCTTTAGCTGGAGAATTCCACTATCCGGCCAACACGAAAGTGAGCTATTTTGAGCAAGAATTAGTTTGGGAGTCACCTCTGCAAACACCTTTGCAATACCTAGGGAATATCTTTCCTAATGCTTCCAATAAAGAACTGAGAAGACAACTTTCACGTTGTGGCCTTAGCGACCAACTGGTGCAAGAGTCACTTAAGTTACTTAGTGGTGGTGAACAATCCAAGGTGAAATTAGCTCAGCTAACTTTACAGACTAGCAATTTTTTAATATTAGATGAGCCAACCAACCATATTGACCAAAAGACTAAGGAAAGCCTACAGAAAGCCCTAGGTAATTACCCTGGTACTGTCTTGGTTGTTTCTCACGAGCAGGAATTTTATGAGCCTTTTGTAGATCGAGTTATTGATATAGAAAAACAAGAAAGAGACTAAATCAAACTAGTATAACTTAGATAAAACAGACGCTTTGGCAATGTTTTTAGTTCATCTGATTGATTGTTTGCACTACGACGCCAATGAGTACAAATATAAGCCCTAAAACAGCGATAATTCCTTTTTTCGAGACTTTTTTTCGTCGATTTCCGTGCCTATTTACAGAAGCTGGTTTGTTTGATCTTTGCCTCATTTGTTCCTGTTTCGCCAGACTAGGTAAAAACAGCGACATCAAAAGGAAAATAATACCAATCGTTGTAATACCTATAGCAAAGACGGTAGGCTTATTGATTTTTAAATGTTCTAGTAAAAAAGTAACAATTGGATTATCTAATAATTGTGTTTCGGTTGCTTTTTGACTTGCTTCTGATGAAGTAAGATTCGTAGATAAAACTACCTCTGATTGATTATTTACTGAGCTTGTGTCTAGCTCTTGAGCCGAAGCTGTAACACCGAAGGTAAATATACAAAGGAAAAACAAGTAGGTTGTGGCAAGCAATTTTTGTTTAATTTTCAAAATAAGTCTCCTTTATTGAATGAATTGGGTTAATTTAAAATTTTATACCGTTTATTTTATCATATTTTTTATTTTTTGAATAAAAGTTCATCATACATCAAAATATTTGAGGCAAAAATTATCATTCGTTATAATAGAGGTAGAGGTTGAAAAAACCTATACTGAATAAGGAGGAAGAAAATTATGAGTAAAATTGCAGCAATTATGACAGATTTTGTTGAAGATATCGAGATAACTTCACCTAAAGAAGCATTAGAAAACGCTGGGAACGAAGTTGTGGTTATTAGTGATAACGGAAAAGACCACGTAGATGGTAAACAAGGTTCCACAATTTCAGTTGATCAATCCATTGAAGATGGAGATGTTTCTTCCTTTGATGCATTATTAATTCCAGGAGGATTTTCTCCTGACCAATTACGTACAGACGATCGTTATGTTGATTTCACTAAAAAATTTGTTGAATCTGGTAAGCCTGTATTTGCAATTTGTCATGGACCACAAATCTTTATTCAAGCTGGTGTGGCTAAAGGTAGAACAATGACTGGCTTTACTTCTGTTCGCCCTGATTTAGCAAACGCTGGAGCAAATGTAAAAGATGAAGAAGTGGTTGTCGATGACAACTTAATTACTAGTCGGACACCAGATGACTTAGATGCATTTAACAGAGAAATCGTTAATGCATTAAAATAACGAAATGATAAAGCAAGGGTTCTTTTTGAATCCTTGCTTTTTTTACAAGGTGGGATATAAAAATGACATTAAAATTTGTTTATCAAGATATTACTAAAATGAATGTAGATGCCATTGTGAACGCTGCTAATAAACAACTACAAGGAGGCAGTGGCGTGTGTGGCGCTATTTTTAAAGCAGCTGGCTGGCAAAAATTACAAGCTGAATGTGATCGGTTAGCCCCAATAGAAACGGGAGAGGCTGTTGTCACTTCTGGCGGAAATCTCGCTGCCTCTTATATTATTCATACAGCAGGTCCTATTTATCAAAAAGAAGGTAAAAAAGCTTCAGAGTTATTGGCTGCAAGTTATCATAATAGTTTAGAAAAAGCAGTTGAAAAAGATTGTGACAGTGTAGCCTTTCCCTTAATTTCTACAGGAGTCTACGGCTTTCCGCAGGATGAAGCGGTAGAAATTGCTGTAAAGACAATCCGGCAATTTCTTGTAAAAAATGAACTTACTGTCTATCTTGTCTTCTTTGATGAAGCTTTGTTTACAAAAAGTCAGAAGCTATTCCAGTAATATCATGAATGAAAATAAAGTAATATAAAACTATCTAGGTTGGAACTTTTGTTTCAGCCTATTTTTTTATCTCCAAAATGAAATTAGTAAACTCTTTAATGTTATTTTTTCACATTTAAAGAACTAATGATCTCACGCTGCATAATTTTCTCCATAAAAGTGGGTTGCTAATTTCATTGTTAAGTAAGCGCTTTTAAAATATAATGAAAATTGTCAAGGAAATGACGTGTGCACATAAAGATTATTCTTTGTTCGTTATTTTTTAAATAAAAAAATTTGGAGGGAAATACGATGAGAAAAATTAAAGTTTTAGTCGCTTGCGGGGCAGGAATAGCTACATCAACAGTTGTGACACAAAAGGTAGAGGAACTATTCAAAGAAAATGGTATGGAAGCCGATGTAGATCAAATAAAGATCTCACAGGCAGCTGGAAAACAAGATGGCGCTGATATGTTGATTTCTACCACGGTGTTACCACAAGAATATGATATTCCTGCTATTAAAGCAATGTCATTTCTAACAGGCGTAGGGACAGAAGAAACGGAAAAAGAAATTATAGATACAGCTAAGCAAATTAAATAATTTTTTGAAAGGAGCACAATATCATGGGAACTTTGATGAATGCCGTGCAGTCGGTTATAGATATGGGACCAAGTGTTATGCTGCCGATTATTATCTTCATTGTAGGGCTGATATTTCGGGTGAAAGTTACTAAAGCAATAACTTCTGGTATTACAGTAGGTATCGGGATGCTTGGGATTAACTTGGTCATTGATTTGTTGACAGACACTGTTGGACCAGTTGCCCAGGCTATGGTTGAGAACTTTGGACTTAACTTAACGATCATCGATGCTGGATGGCCAGCAATTTCATCTATAACGTGGGCACAACCAATTGCAGGTCTTATGATTCCAATTATTTTAGTCGTTAATTTGATTATGCTTGGATTAAAATGGACGAAAACTTTGAATATTGATATTTGGAATTACTGGCATATGTCAGCAGCGGCAGCAACTGCCTATATTGTAACTGGAAGTTTTTGGATGGGAATTTTAGGGGGTATTATTTATACCGTCTTAGTTTTAATTATTGCTGATAAAACAGCACATCAAGTGCAAGATTACTATGGTTTAGAAGGGATCAGTTTCCCAACTGGTTCGGCAGCTGGCTATGCTGTATTTGGAATTCCAGCTGCTTGGCTCATTTCTAAAATACCAGGTCTAAATAAAATTAATGTAAAACCTGAGACCATCCAAAAGCGTTTTGGTATTTTTGGAGAACCCATGATTATGGGCGTTATTATCGGTGCATTTTTAGCCATTCTTGGAGGTTATGGTATTTCTGGTATCTTACAAACAGCTATGACAATGGGCGGTATTATGTTATTAATGCCACGTATGGTAAAAATTTTGATGGAAGGACTTATCCCTATTCAAGAAGGTGCACAAAAAATATTGAAAGGTCGTTATAAAGACCGAGAAATCTTCCTTGGGATGGATGCCGCATTAGCAACTGGTTCGCCTGCAGCTTTATCTACGGGTCTTTTAATGGTACCGATTACTTTATTTATAGCAGTCATTTTGCCAGGAAATCATGTTTTACCATTTGGAGATTTGGCAACGATTCCATTCTTTGCGGCATTAATCGTACCTGGACGTAACGGAAATATTGTGCATTCAGTCTTAGCTTGTACCGTTGCCGTGGTATTTGGTTTATACATGGCTACCAATTTTGCCCCGGTCATCACACAAATGGGAGAAGGTATCGTAGAGTTTCCAGAAGGAGCTGCTCAAATCAGTAACTTAGACACTGGCGGTAATATTCTAAACTGGATTATCTTAAAAGGCTCAGAATTATTCAATAGTGTATTTTAATTGAAAGGTCGGAAAAATATGCATGCAACAGAAAATACAAAACAAAATATAAAAACAATGCAAGCTGTAACAAAAAGAGAAGCTGGATATGACAAAATGTCTCTTGAGGAATTAGAAATTCCAGTTCCTAAAGAAGATGAGATTTTGATTGAAGTTGCTTATACAGGAATTTGTGGTTCAGATATCCATACATTTAAGGGTGAGTATAAAAATCCGGTAACGCCAGTGGCTTTAGGTCATGAATTTTCAGGACGTGTCGCTCAAGTAGGGGAAAATGTTACGCAATTTAAGCCTATGGATCGTGTAACAAGCCAGACAACTTTTTATGTTTGCGGCCAATGCCCTTATTGTAAAGAAGAACAATATAACTTATGTCCTTATCGTAAAGGCATTGGTACCCAACAAAACGGCTCATTAGCAAAATATGTCATAGCTAAAGCAAAATATGCGCATAAATTACCAGAAAACCTTAGTTACGAAGGAGCGGCTATGTCAGAGCCCTTATCATGTTGTGTCCATGCGATGTATCAAAGAAGTCCTTTAGACCTTCATGACACAATTCTAGTTATGGGACCGGGACCTATTGGTTTGTTCTTAGTTCAAATTGCCAAAGAAATTGGCGCAACAGTCATTGCTACAGGGATCTCAAAAGATAAGAAACGCTTAGAATTAGCACAAAAATTTGGGGCAGATGCGATTGTTGATACCCAAACACAAGATTTAACAAAAGTCGTCAACCAGATGACTGATAATGTTGGCGTAACTAAAGTTTATGATGCTTCAGGCTCAGCTGTAGCCGTTAATCAAGCTTTGCCTTTAATGAAAAAAGGCGGAGACTTTGTTCAAGTCGGTTTATTTAAAGATAAGTTTGAAAAATTAGATGTAGAATCGATTATTCAAAGAGAAATTCATTATATTGGAAGCCGATCACAAAATCCGTATGACTGGCCAATTGCCCTACATTTATTAGCTAAAGGTGCTATTGACGTTTCTGCCATGGTAACAAAAAAATTTCCTTTAGAAGAATGGCGAGCAGCTTTTGAAAGTGTGATGTCTGGAGACGAGGTTAAAGTAATGATTCAATCAGGGGCAAGTTTTAGCTAAAAAACTGAGCCAGAAAACTTCTGGCTCTAATTTACTTGTAAAGATAGAGAATACATTTCGAAGGGGAATTCAAATGGAATTAGACGCAAGAACCAACCAACTATTTATCGAGATTTTAAACAACCCTGACGAAACTAGCACTTCTTTGAAAAAAAGACATGATCTAACTCGTTCGCAATTAAGTTATTCGCTACAAAAAGTGAATGAATATTTAGATGAATTAAATCTAGATCCGGTTACGCGAACGACTAATGGTCATTTTATTATAACAAAAGAAACAGCAGAAGAATTTGTTCAAAATAATTCGCAAGTCACCAAGGATACGTACTTATTACCGGAAGAACGCGTTCAATTGTTGATATTAATGCTTTTATCAAAAACTGAACCCTTATCGATGAACCATTTTATTGTCGAATTGAATGTTAGTAAAAACACAGTTGCTAGAGACCTTAAAGAAGTGGAGCCCCTTTTAGCCAACTATCAGTTATGCTTAGAGTATCTGCGTTCAAAAGGTTATCGTATCAAAGGAGAAGAGTGGAACCGCCGTCAGTTATTAACTGACACAGTGAATATGGTTAATCAATTTATCAATAATGAAGCCCTTTTGAAACAATATGGTGATATCACACAAACTCAATTAGCCGAATATAAAAGGAAAGTCAGCATGCTAGAAAAACGCTTGAACTTACGCTATTCTGACGATAAGGTAAATAATCTGCCAGTGTTGACTCTGCTGTTAGATCGACGCATTATAAGAGGAAAAAAGATTAATTATGATTTTGAATTAGACTATGTTGAACTACAAGAAACCAAAGAATATAAGGTGGTTAAAGAAGTATTTTTCCCAAAATATAAAAAAGAGATTAATGAAATTATCTATTTCACCTTACTTTTTTTATCGACGACGCTAACTCAAGTCGATGTTTTATCCAAAGGGCAATTTGAAACGATGCAATTAGCTGTTTTAAATATGATTGATCGTTTTGAAAAAGTTGCTCAGGTAAGTATCGACGATAAAAATGAATTGCTTAAACAGATTATGGTGCATATGCGTCCAGCTTATTATCGTATCAAATATAGTATGCACTTATCAGAAGTTGATATCACCAGACAACAAAGTCGAGAAGTGTCTTCTATTTTTTACTTGGTAAAAAAGTCAATCAAACCGCTTGAAGAATTTTTTAAAAAAAGCATTTCAGATACGGAAATTTTTTACTTAGCTTTATTTTTTGGTAGTCATTTATTAGAAAATAATAGTTCTTTATTACGTAAAAAAGATCCCACTGCGGTGATCGTTTGTACAAATGGTATTTCAGTTTCCTTACTTATGGAACAAACATTGAAGGGAGTTTTTCCTGAGGTAGATTTTGTTTCTACGTTGTCATTACGAGAGTTTTATGCTCAAGATGTCGAGGTAGACTTGATTTTTTCTTCAGTTCCTTTAGATATAGACAGAAGGTATTTTTTAGTAAAGGATTTTTTGACGGATAAAGGAAAAATGCAGCTACGGCAAAGAGTAATGAATGAGACAGTGATCGGCTTAGATGAGACATCACTGGCTGAAAAAATTGTTACTAATGTGCTTCAGCAAGCAGAGGTAGCCGATAAAGAAAAACTGTTTTTTGAAATATTAAAACTTTTAAAAGACAATACTTCAGAAAATACTGTAATTGACAATGAGACAAATCATTTTGATCAATTGATGCCGAAAAATGGCCTAATTATAGAAGAAAACGAAGTATCATGGCATGAAGCTTTAGAACGACTCAGTCAGCCTTTAATCGAGGAAAAAATAATTGAACCACGTTATTTAACTGCTTTAAAACAAGAACTGTCAGAAATTCCACCCTATATTGTTTTTCGCAATCAACTAGCTTTACCACATACAGAACCAGAAAAAGGGGCACGTGGTGTCGCTATGTCCTTTGGAATTTTTAAAAAAGGGATTGTTGCCAAAACCGGTGAAACTATTCATTTTGTTGTGCTTTTAGCTTCAAATAATAAAGAAAAACACGTCGATGCTTTATTAGAAATTATGGATTTAGCGGGTCGTGATACAGTTTTATCTGATTTGTTAGCATGTAATGATAAAAGTCAGGTGTGGCGGCTATTACGCTTATATAGAATCAATTACTGGGGGTAAGTCAAATGGAGAAAAGGGTCACGGATTATTTAGAACATTCCCCTATTTTGTTAGGAGAACGGTATCAGGATAAGAAAGAAATTTTCAAGGCGGTGCATAAGTTAGTTTTAGAAAAAAATTGGGTCACAGAAGATTTTGCAGATAAAATTCTGGAAAGAGAGGAAACTTTTCCTACCGGAATTGAACAAGGAGAATTTGGTGTTGCTATTCCACACACGGACCCTGAGTGGGTAAAAGAGGAGTTCATTGCATTAATTATTCCTGATCACTCCGTTTTATTTCAGAGGATGGATGATGCCAAACAAGATGTACAAGCAGATTTTATTTTTATTTTAGGATTAAACCAGCCGCATGAACAATTAGCGATGTTACAAAATTTGATGCAATTAATCCAAAATACGGAATTGTTGCAAAACTTATACAAGCAAACAAATCCCAATGAGCTACTTTCACTTTTAAAAAAATACAATTTTTAAGAAGCGCTTAAAGATACCCACAGACAGTTAAGAACGTTTATGACTTAACTATCAGTGGGTATTATTTTTTTTCAATGCAAAACAATATAGGAGGGTCATTTTTTTGGTTAATAAATTGGTAACGCAAAACGTTATATTGTTCTTGGGGTAAGTTCTGGCAGTAATGATCAAGCATAGTTAGTTCTTCTTTTCCGCCAGTGTGTCCATAATAAGAAACCAGTACAATTCGCCCTTTATCAGATAAATGTTTAAGTAAGCTATCTAAAGCTTGTCTAGTAGTAGCAGGCAAGGTGACGAGTGTTTTGTCACTTTTTGGCAAATAGCCCAGATTGAATATAGCCGCTTTTATAGCTTCATCTTCAGCAAGATAGTTTTCTATGTGCTCATGACCATCCTGAATTAATTCTGCATACTCTATAAGTTTGTTGTCTATTAATCGTTGTTGTGTTTTTAATAAAGCTTGTTTTTGAACGTCAAATGCATAAACTTTACCGTTAGGTTGGACAGTTTGAGCCAAAAACAAGGTGTCATTCCCGTTTCCCATAGTAGCATCTACGACATGATCGTGGTCTGTCAGAACTTCTTTTAATAAAGTATGGCTAAATTGTAGTGCGTTTTGTAACATCATAATCTCTCTTTTCGTTTTTCCCATGCTAGAGTTGTTTTTTCTGTAAAACGCGAACGAGTCTTTGTTTGCGATAAATAGGATAAGTAAATAATAGCCATGTTAGACTTTCACAATAACCGCCTAGTATATCGGAAGGAAAATGAACGCCTAAATATATTCTGCTAATCCCGATAAGCAAAATAAAAATAGCCAGTAGTCCTTGTAAGCTAAGGCGCCAAACTTTTGTTTGAATAAATAATGGGACCAAAAGAAGCAAGGAGCCATAAAATACCATGCTTGCAGTTGCGTGACCACTAGGGAAACTAAAGCTAGTTTCAACGACTAAATGTTGCAATGAAGGTCGTTCGCGGCTGAAAAATAGTTTTAATAGAGGGTTGACGATGATTGCAATGATAACAACGTTACTAGCTAACCAAAGAGCATCGATATATTTTTTCCCACGGATGAGAACCAAAAAAACCGCTAAAAAAAATAAAGCGATGCTAACTGAACTGCCAAACTCGGTAACCCATAAGAAAAAACCATCCCAATTTGGAGAAAGACTACGGACAGCAGTAGTAATCGTGTCATCAAAGGGTTTTAGCCATTCAGGATAAAACTTTACGACATAACTCAAAAAAGCAAAAATGAGGAAAGTACAGCTAGCGGCAAACTGCATATATAATTTTTTGTACATATAAATTAAAAACTCCTTATTTTTTTAACAAAAACAGTATAGCATAACTGTAAGAACAGACTAAAATTAAATTGCGTAACTTAGAAAATTTTTATTCATGTTACAACTAGATTAAAAAAATATTACATTCGTTTTTTACTTTGCCTATGAAAATATTACATGTATAATTGTAATAAATGTAAAAGTTTGGAGGAGAGTAAATGAGATCGTCTTTGACACGAAAAGAGCGCCGAAAAGTTCAGGAGTGCATGAGTATATATGGGAATTTTAAAAAGAGTGCAGCTGTCGTTGGCACAACTGCTGCAGCTGTTTCAATGGTTACACCTTTGTTACCGTTAGATAAGGTCTTTGCAGAAGAAGCAGATAGTAGTGTAGTAGCATCTTATGAATCAGAGGACGGGGCACAAGACTTTCAAAGCCAAACAGATGATCCAACTGTTGAAGAACCAAGTGCTGAAACTGAAAATAATGCAACACAAGATAACAGTGTAGAAGCTGGGGATGTAGAACAAGCAGAAGAAGAAGCAGATAACGAAGTAGAGTATGAGCAAGCTCAGCAATTTTCAACAGAGGGTGAAATGTCGCAAGAACAAGTTCAACCAGAAGAAGGACAAGAATCAGAAGAGGATGTTCAACAAGAAGCTGAAGCTCAAGAAAATGAAGCACAAGATGATGAAACCCAAGATGCTGAAGTAGAAGAAGATCTGCCAGAAACTCCGGAAGAAGAGGCAGAACAATTACAAGAAATCGCTGGCCAACATCCAGGAGATCAAGGACCAGCAGAAGCATCTACTTTTTCCGCACAACTTTCGCCGGAACCTTCTGCCTTTATTGAAGAGCTAGCGGCACATGCAGCACCTGTTGCTGAAAGTAATAATTTGTATGCGTCAGTAATGATAGCACAAGCTGTTGTGGAAAGTGGCTGGGGTTCAAGTGCTTTATCACAAGCTCCTAATTACAACTTATTTGGGATTAAAGGAAGTTACAACGGACAGTCTGTAACGATGCCTACCCAAGAGTATATCAATGGCAGATATGTTACAGTTGACGCAGCTTTTCGTAAATATCCTTCTTATACTGCATCATTTCAAGATAACGCGGCTTTATTAAGTACAAGTTTGTACAGTGGCGCTTGGAAAAGTAATACCAATTCATACAGGGACGCTACAGCTGCTTTAACGGGTCTTTATGCAACTGCCCCGAATTACAATACTGTATTAAATGGTATTATTGAAAACTATGATTTAACTCGTTTTGATTCAGGAAACGATGGTGGAGTTATTGATACTGGTACAGGCGGTAACGAAAATAATGACGAAAATAGCGGTGAAGATAATAACTCTGCTAACGATGATAATTCATCGAATAGTAATTCAAGCACTTATACAGTGCAAGCCGGAGATTCTGTCTGGTTAATCGCTGATAAAAACGGGATTACCATGAATCAATTACGTGACTGGAATAATATTCAAAATGATTTTGTCTATCCAGGCCAAGAATTAATCGTAGCAAGCGATGGCAGTTCAAATGGTTCAAATAACTCAGATGGTTCTGGAAATTCTGGTAATAACAGTAATTCATCAAATAATGGTTCAAGTACTTATACAGTGCAAGCCGGAGATTCTGTTTGGTTAATCGCTGATAAAAACGGGATTACAATGAACCAATTGCGCGATTGGAATAATATCCAAAACGATTTTGTTTATCCAGGCCAAGAATTAACCGTGTCAAACGGTAATAGTTCAAGCGGTTCAAATAGTAATAATAATTCAAGTAACTCAAGTAATACATCAGGCGGAAGCTATACAGTAAAAGCTGGGGACTCTGTTTGGTTGATTGCTGATCAAAATGGGATTACAATGAATCAATTACGCGACTGGAATAATATTCAAAACGATTTTGTTTATCCAGGCCAAGAATTAACCGTATCAAACGGCAATAGTTCAAGCGGTTCAAATAGTAATAATAATTCAAGTAACTCAA